>WNGI01001200.1_pt1 | contig 21162 bp, 20 predicted proteins | sample 5400621 | NCBI WGS metagenome assembly WNGI01 (sample SAMN13153374, study PRJNA577476) | soil metagenome | isolation source: 20 cm soil or saprolite under Garry oak tree replicate 1 | place: USA:California | collected 2016-06-15
CCCCACACCTGGCGGTGTTTCCACACCGTGAAGAACGCCTTGAGCCGCCACCACACCGTCCGCTGGCGATAGCCGAAGTTCTCGAGCGTGGCGTATACGAGGAGGCGCGCCAGGTCGCCGAGGCGGCGGTAGCGCCGGAAGCTCACCTCCTCGAGCACGACCGCCCACAGCGACAGGAGCATGCCGTATCCCCACGCGACGAGGAGGAAGAGCAGCGCAAAGGCGACGTCGAGCTGGCCGACCGCGAAGCCCGCGAGGGTGATCACGTACCCCACGACTTCGATCAACGGCGCCAGCGCCTCCCCGAAGGCGAAGAACGGCATCGCGATCAGTCCGACCCGCCCGTAGCGGGGGTTGAACAGCATGCCCTTGTACAGCCACATCGCGGCGAGGAGCCCGCGATGCCAGCGCTCCCGCTGCCGCGACAAGATCCGCCCCGACTCCGGCACCTCCGTCCACGCGACGGGATCGGGAATGAACGGGATCTCATAGGCGATGTGCCGCTGTCGCAGATGGCGGTGCAGCCGCACGACCAGATCCAGGTCTTCGACCACGCTCGACACGCGATAGCCGCCGATGGCGTGGAGGTACTGCTTGCGGAACAACCCGAACGCGCCGGAGATCACCAGGCTGCCGCCCAGCCGGTTCCAGCCCAGCCGGCCGAACAGAAACGCCCGCAGATACTCGACGACCTGAACGCCCGGCAAAAACCGGCGCGGCACCCGCGCGTCGGTGACGCGACCGTCGCCCACCGTGCAGCCGTTCGCGACCCGGACCGTGCCCCCGACCGCCGCGATCCGGTTGCTGAGCAGGAACGGTCGGGTCAGGCGCAGCAGGGCGTCGGGCTCGATGAGGGTATCCGCGTCCACGGCGATGACGAGCGGGAAGCGGCTGGCGTTGATGGCGGCGTTGAGGGAGTCGGCCTTGCCGCCGTTCTCCTTGTCGATGACGAGCAGGCGCGTGCGGGTCCGGGAGCGGTACACGCCGCGCACGCGCTTGGTGGCGATCCCCTCGGGGTACGTGCGCGGCACCTCGTACAGATCGAACGCGTGCCGCAGCCGCTCGAGCGTGTCGTCCTTGGAGCCGTCGTTGACCACGACGACCTCGAAGCTGCGGTACTCGAGCGTGAGGATCGCCGTCACGCTCGTCTCGATCGTCGCGCTCTCGTTGTGGGCGGGGACCAGGATCGTGATCGGCGGGAGCGCGTCGCTCTGCATCAGGCGCTGGAAGTCCTCGTCCTCGGCCAGCCGGTTCTGCTCCCAGATCTCCGGGATCGAGAGCACGAGCAGCAGCGCGTAGAAGGAGTTGAGCGCGAGAAAGTACGCGAGGATCGCGAGGCCGGTCGCCGGGATGAGGTGAGTCACGCGGCGTACTCAGCCAGGGCCGGGGGCGAGAGGCCGAGGACCAGGCGTGCCATGTCGCGCGCCTCGGCGTGCGCGCCCACCTCGGCCTCGAGCAGCACATCGCGACCGGCGCCGCCGAACCGCGTGAGGGCGAGGCCGGCCCGCAGGCGGACCCACCACTCGCCGTCGCGCAACGCGTCGCGCACCAGCGGCAGCGTCGCGGGGTCGGCGATCATGCCGAGCGAGCGGATCGCCTGCGCCCGGATCGGCCAGGCCTCGTCCTGTACGAGGAATCCGAGCGCGGCGACGGACTCGGCGTGCGGGAACCGGCCGAGTGCGCGGGCGACCTGGGTCCGAACCTCCGCGTCGGGGTGCGTCGCGAGGGTCGTGAACGGCTCGCGCAAGACCGGCTCCTGCAACCGTCCCGCGAACTCGACGAGACGCGGGAGCCTGGGGTCGTCGTGGCGTCGGAACAGCTGCTGCAAGTGCCGCAGCACGGCAGGCCGCGCGCGCTTGAGCACGCTCGCGTAGTACGCCTGCACCGTGGGGCCGAGGAAAGGCAGCCGATCCAGCGCCGCGGTCACGAGCACCGGACTGGCCAGCCGCTCGAGCGTGGTGGCCGCGGCGATCTGGACGGCGGGATGGTGGTCGCGCAGCAGCCGCAGCACGCGACCGATGTCGTGCGACGTCGCCGCCACCGAGAGGAAGCGCGCGCACTCGAGCCGTTTCCACCAGCGCGCCGACCGGCAGTTCGTGCGCACCATGCGGGCCCACCACTGGTGCTCGAGCGCCTGCGACAGCTCCTGCCACCGCTCGCCCGGCACCCGCGCGGACCAGGTGACGAGCGCGTCGATCGCCAGCGGCACGGGCAGGTGCGCCAGCCCCCGCAGGACGTCGCGCGCGCCGGCCTGGCCCAGCGTCCAGCGCTGCATCACGCCGTCGACCGCGAGGCGGCGAGGATGGACACGCGCGCGCCGGCGCAGCCGGATCCAGCGGTTCAAGGTGATGAGAATGATGAGGGCGATGAGCAGCGCGCCCTGGACGGCCGCGACGGCGATCAGGAACTGGCGGCTCGTCACCTCCCCACCCAGCGCTTGATCTTCTCGAGCGCCACGCGCAGGCTGATCGGCTTGACCAGGTAGTCGAGCGCCCCCGCCTCGAGGCCGCGCAGTTGCTCTTCCTCGGTTCCGTGCACGGTGGTGAAGACCACCCGGTAGGTGCCGGGGCGCTCGCGCTGCAGGGCGTCGAAGATCGAGTACCCGTCGAGCGCGGGCAGGTCGACGTCGAGCAGCAGCAGCGGACGTGTCCCCTGCACGTCGAGGGCGAGCAGCGCGCGCAGCGCCTCGCGCCCGTTGCGGTACGCGGCGAAACGGTATCCGCGGGCCTGCAGCCCGTATGCGAGCAGGTCCGCCAACGCCGCGTCGTCCTCCACGTAGATCACCTCGGGTACCGTGAGCGGCGGCCGCGCCGGCGTGGCGACGGGGACGCCTGGCGGCGGTGGGCTCGGCCCGGGCGCAGCGGCGGGGGGAGGTGCCGGAGGTGCTCTCACCGGACGCATCGCGAGCGGCGCCGGTCGCGGCGCGGGGGCAGCGGGAACGGGCACGCCGAACAACGCCGCGAGCCGCGCCACGAACAACCGGGCCAGCGGGGCGCGCTCCACCTCGGGATCGTCGGGCCACTCGGCCCAGTCCTTCGCCGTGGCTTCCATGCCCGCGGCCAGGCGCGACGCCTCCATGAACCCGAACGAGCCGGCCGACCCGTGGATCTTGTGGGCGGCTCGGCGCAGTGCCTCGATCGCGGCGCGGTCGTGCTTTGCGACCGCGAGGCGCTCGGCGATCGTGGCGAGCGTCGCCAGCTCGGTGCGCATCCCCGCCAAATACCCCTCGAGCAGGCCCGGCGGCAGCTCGGGTGGCGTGGCCTGGCCGGTCATGGCTACCAAGATGGGGAACCGGTGGGCGAAAATGCCAGAGTGGCGGCGTCCCCGAACGTGCGCGCCGGGGTGATAACTTCCCTCCCATGGGCGATGCGGTCGCCGTCGGCCTGTGCTTCACCTGCCGCTGGATGCGGCCGGCCGGCAACCAGCGGGGCTCGATCTTCTTTCGATGCACCCGCGCCGACACCGATGCGCGGTTCGCGCGCTACCCGGCGCTCCCCGTGCGCACCTGCTCCGGCTACGAGGAAGCGATGTTATTCGTCGTGCTGATCCACTACACCGCGCCGCTCGACCGCGTCGATGCCGTGCGGTCCGATCATCTGCGGCATCTCGAGACGTACGCCGCGCGCGGCGTGTTCCACGCCTGGGCCCGGCGCGAGCCGGCGACCGGCGGCGTGCTGATCGCGCGGGCCCCGGATCGCGCCGCACTCGAAGCGGTCGTGGCGGAAGATCCCTACGTCCGGGCCGGCGTGGCGCGCGCCGAGATCGTCGCCTTCAACCCACAAAACGTGCGCGGGACGTTGCAAACCTGAGGGTCCGCCAGCGCGCGCTATTGCGCGCGGGGACCGGTCTCCCCACTTTGGTGCCGCGCCCTCCCGCACACTAGAGGGGTGTCCTCATGGCTCAGCCGCGCTTGGTGGAGCGTGCCAAGCTGTTCTTCTTCCGCAACTTCGAGCGGGTGCTCGTGCTGCTCCTCGTGCTCGCGATTGTGGGGATCCACGCCCTCGTCGAGCAGAAGTTCGCATTCTTGAGCTTTTACTATCTCCCGTTGATCCTCGCGGGGTTCTACGGCGGCCGCCGCTTCGCCGTGCTGGCAGGGCTGTTCGTGGTCGTGCTGGTGCTGTTCTACCAGTACGTGCAGGGACTCGACATGCTGCCCGGGTTCTACGGTGACGCGCTGCTCGCGCTCGTCCCCTGGGCGGGGTTCCTGATCCTCACGGGCTACGTGGTGGGCACGCTCGCCGAGCAGCGAGAGGCGCGCCTCGGGGACGTGAAGAACGCCTACCTGGCCACGCTCGAGCTCCTGACCTACCACATCGAATCCACCGAGCGAAATCAGCAGGGGCACTCGAACCGCGTGGCGGACGTGGCCGTGGCGATCGGCCGGGAGCTCGACCTCCCCGAGGAGGACGTCGAGAATCTGCGGGTCGCGGCGCTGCTGCACGAAGTGGGCACCCGCGACCAGCGGCTGCTGCGGCTCTTGTCGCGCTCGGTGACGGACTCCACCGTGGCGGTGGCGCGCTGGATGCGCGGCGCCGCCGAGATCATCGGTGAGTACGGGCACTACTACGAGATCGTGGGTGAGGACTGGGACATCGAGGCTCTCCCGCTGCCCGTCACGGTAAAGATCCTCGCGGTCGCCGACGGCTTCGAGACGCTGCAGATGGCGACGCCGGTGCGCGCGGCGTTCCCCAAGTGGAGCGCGTTGGAGGAGGTCGAAAAAGGGGCGGGCAAGACCTTTGCGAAAGACGCGGTGCGTGCCTTGCGCACCGTGGCAGGCCGGCCGGAAGCAATGGGCGGCCTGCAGGAGCTGCGGGTCGTCTAGCTGCCGGCGGCGCCGTTCTTCCGGCCGGCCGCGAAGCCGCCGGCCACGCCGACCCCGAACGCGACCGCGGTCCCGACGGTCACGACCGGGAGCAGCGCGATCGGCAGGGCGACGGCGGTCGCGGCGAGGCCGACCAGCAGGGGCACCGCCGGTTTCTGAGCGGCGTCGACGAACCGCAGCCGGCGCCGCACGAAGTTGCGCGTAGTCACGAAGCCACCGCCCAGCGCGGCGGCGCCAATCAATAATCCGATCATCGTCGCTCCTTGTGGTGATGCCGTACGCAAGTTGCGGCGTGGCTGTTTCGGGTGCAAATAACGGGGAACTGCCGGGGAAGGGGAAAGGGGAGGGGAAACGTGAAGGTTTATCCTGGAGGAGTAATGATGCGAACGATCGCAACCCTGGCGGCTTCCTTCCTGGCACTGCTATCCGTCTATCCGTCTATCCGTCTATCCGCCCAGGCGCTCCACGTGCCGTATCAAACCTTCACCCTCTCCAACGGACTGCAGGTGCTGCTGCACGAGGACCACTCCGTGCCGCTGGTCTCGGTGAACATGTGGTATCACGTCGGCTCGTCGGACGAGAAGCCGGGACGCACCGGGTTCGCCCACCTGTTCGAGCACATCATGTTTATGGGCTCGCAACATGTGCCCACCGGCGAGTTCGACCGCCTGCTCGAGGCCGCGGGCGGCGACAACAACGGATCGACCACGGAAGACCGCACCAACTATTACGAGGACGCGCCGAGCAACGCGCTGGCCTTGCCCCTGTGGCTCGACTCGGACCGCATGGGGTTCCTGCTCCCCGAGATCACCGCGGAGAAAGTCGACCTGCAGCGCGGGGTCGTCCAGAACGAACGGCGTCAGAGCTACGAGAACCGTCCCTACGGGCTCGCGGAGGAGAATATCCTGCAGCGGCTCTATCCACCGGACCATCCGTACCATTGGCCCGTCATCGGGTCGATGGCCGACCTGTCCGCGGCCACGCTCGAGGACGTGCGCGGCTTCTTCCGGACCTATTACACCCCCAATAACGCGACCCTCGCGATCGCGGGGGACATCACGCCGCGCGCCACGCGGCAGCTTGTCGAGCGCTACTTCGGCGACATACCGCGCGGGCCCACGGTGACGCGCCCCACGCCGCCGGCCGTGCAACTCGGCGCGGACGTGTATGCCACTATCGAAGACCGCGTCCAGGTGCCGCGCGTGTACGACGCGTGGCACACGGTGAAGGCGTTCGCGGATGGCGACGCCACACTCGACGTGCTGGCGAACGTGCTCGCGGGCGGGCGGTCGTCACGGCTCTACAAGCGGCTCGTCTACGAGCTGCAGATCGCCACGGACGTGGTGGCGTTCCAGGATGGCGGGCGGATCGACGGGAAGTTCGAGCTGTGGGCCACCGCCCGGCCGGGGCATGACCTCACCGAGCTCGCGCGCGTGATCGACGAGGAGGTCCGCAAGGTCGCTCAGGCGGGGCCGACGCCGCGCGAGGTCGAGCGGGCGCAGAATAGCTTCGAGGCTCAGTTCCTCTCGCGCATGGAGCGGGTGGGAGGGTTCGGCGGCAAGGCCGACCAGCTGAACTTCTACAACTACTTCGTCGGCACGCCCGACTACTTCGAGAAGGACTTGGACCGTTACCGCAAGGTGACGGCGGCGGACGTGCAACAGGCGGCGCGGGGCTACCTGGTCGACGCCCATCGCTTGGTGCTGAGCGTGGTGCCGCAGGGGAAGCCGGAGCTCGCGGTGCAGCAGGCGGTGAACCCATGACGGCGAACAGCCGGATAGGCGGATGGGCGGATAGTACGTATCGCCGCTGGGCGAGGCGGGTGGTGGTCGGTGGTGTATGCCTGCTATCCGCCTATCCGTCTATCCGCCTATCCGCCCAGCTCGATCGCACCAAAGCGCCGGCGCTTCCCCCTCCACCCGCGCTCAAGCTCCCGGCGGTACAGACGGCCTTGCTGCCGAACGGGCTCGAGCTCGCCGTGGTGGAGATGCACAAGGTGCCGGTGGTGGACGTCCAGATCGTGCTCGACGCCGGGGCGGCGCGCGATCCGGCGGATCTCCCGGGGCTCGCGACCTTCACGGCGACGATGCTGCAGCAGGGGGCGGGGCGGCGTGGGGCGCTGGACATCGCGGACGAGGCGGCGTTTCTGGGGGCACAGCTCAACAGCGCCGCGAGCTACGACGCGGCCACGGTATCGCTGCACGTCCCGAAACGGCGGCTCGAACCGGCCCTCGACCTGCTGGCGGACGTCGTGCTACGGCCGGCGTTCGCCGACTCGGAAGTGGCGCGCCAGCGCGAGTTGCGACGGGCGCAGATCGTACAGCTGGCCGACAATCCCGTGGCGATGGCCGGGATCGCGTTTCCGGCGATCGTGTACGGCCGCTCCCATCCGTACGGGCGCCCGTTGAACGGCACCGAGACGTCCACGGCCTCGCTCAACCGCGACCGCGTGGCCGAGTTCTACCGGGCCACGTACCGTCCCAACGCCGCCCGCGTCCTCATCACGGGCGACGTGACGCTGGCCGAGGCGCGGCGCCTCCTCACCGCGCGGCTCGGCGGGTGGGAGCGCGGGCCGGTGGCGGCGCCGGCGGAGGCGGCGGCCCCGGCGCCGGCGGCGCGCACGGTGTATCTGGTCGACAAGCCGGGGGCGGCCCAGTCGGTGATCCGGATCGGGCACGTCGGGGTGGCGCGCGCGACGCCCGACTACTTCGCGCTCCAGGTGCTGAATACCATCCTCGGGGGCGCCTTCACCTCGCGACTCAACCAGAACCTGCGCGAGACCCACGGCTACACCTACGGCGCGTTCTCGCAGTTCTCGGCGGGGCGGCTGGCGGGCCCGTTCGTCGCCAGCGCGTCGGTCGTGACCGCTAAGACCGACAGCTCGCTGATCGAGTTCCTGAAGGAGCTGCGGCGCATCCGGGACGAGCCCGTGCCTGACCCCGAGCTCGCCAAGGCGAAGGCGTACATCACGCTCGGTCTGCCGGCGGACTTCGAGACGACCGGCGCCGCGGCGGCGCGGTTCCGGGAGCTGCTCGTGTACGGCCTGCCGCTCGACTACTTCGTCCACTACGCCGAGCGCATCAACGCGGTGACGGCGGCGGACGTGCAGCGCGTCGCGCGGCAGCACATCGATCCCGACCACTTCGACATCGTCGTCGTGGGAGACAAGAGCCAGATCGAAGCGGGGATCAAGGCGTTGAGCGAGGGCCCCATCGTGTACCGGGATCTGTGGGGGCAGGAGGTGAAGTAGCTGGGGAAGACCGATGAAGGACTCCGATCCCGTCGACAGCCTGCTGCTGATGCGCGTCGGGCTCTACTTCGGGCCCGCGTGCTTCATCATGCTCACGGCGCTGTGGACCAAGCTGCTTGTGGAAGGCGTGATTTCGACCGGCGTGTTCGTCGTGCTGCTCGTCGCCAACGTCCCCATCACACTGGCCGGCGTCAAGCTGATCTATCGCAGCATCAGTGGAAGCGCCACGTTTCTCGCCGACACGCTGACGGCCGCGGGGGACATCCCTCCCCCGCCCTCTTATCCCAACCAGGATGTGCTGATCGCGCAGGGGAAGTACGCCGAGGCCGCCGACTACTTCCGCGACCACCTGCGGATCGAGCCCGCCGACTGCGACGCGCGGCTTCGGTTGGCGGAGCTGTGCGAGCGCTACCTCGCGGACCCCGCGGGCGCAGAGCAGCAGTATCTCGAGGCGCGACGCGGCGGCGCGGACCCGCGGCGGCAGTTCGCCGCGACCAACGCGTTGATCGATCTCTACCGGCGGACCGGCCGCCGCGACCGGCTCACGGTGGAGCTGGCGCGGTTTGCAGAGCGGTATCAGGGAACGCCGCACGGGGAGGCGGCCGCGCGGGAGCTCAAGGAGCTGAAGGCGGAGGCGCGCGGCTGACCAGCTACCAGCGCACCGCTGCGCTCGCCCAGGTGAATCCCGACCCGAAGGCGGTGAGGACGAGCAGGTCCCCGCGCGCCAGGCGCCCGGCGCACAGCGCTTCATCGAGCGCGATGGGAATCGACGCGGCGGTGGTGTTGCCGTACTTCTGGATGTTCGTGTAGACCTGATCGTCCCGCAGCCCGATCGCCTTCTGCACCATCTCGATGATCCGCAGGTTCGCCTGGTGGGGCACCAGCAGCGTGATGTCCGCCGGCGCGAGGCCGTTCGCCGCGAGCGCCGCGGCGACGGATTGGGGCATCAGCAGCGACGCGGACTTGAACACCTCGCGCCCGTCCATGACGGCGCGGTGCTTCCCCTGCCGGATCAGCTCTTCACTGATGTACGGGTCGTGCGCCAGTCCTGGCGCGTCCACCCACAGGTCCTCGGCGTGGCGCCCGTCGGCGTACAGGTGCGTGGAGAGCACGCCGCGAGCGGGGTCGTCCGTGGGCCCGAGGATCGCGACCCCAGCGCCGTCGCCGAACAGCACGGCCGTGTCCCGGCCCCCGGTCGAGCGGTCGAGGCCCCGGGAATGCACCTCCGCGCCCACCAGCAGGATGCGGCGGTATTGGCCGGTGCGGATCCACGCGTCGGCGACGGACAGGCCATAGATGAACCCGGAGCACTGGTTGCGCACGTCGATGGCGGGGATGTCGGTGAGGCCGAGCGCGCGCTCGAGGAACACGCCGTTGCCGGGCTCGAAGTGGTCGGGGGTGCAGGTGCAGTACACGATGCAGTCGAGCTCGGCGGGCTGCATGCCCGCCTTCGCGAGCGCCTTGCGCGCGGCCTCGGTGGCGAGACTCGCGCCGGTCTCGCCGTCGGAAACCCAGTAGCGCGTCTTGATGCCGCTGCGCTGCACGATCCATTCGTCGGAGGTGTCCATCAGCTGCGCGAGATCGTCGTTGGTCACGACGCGCTCCGGGACGTGGAACGCCGTGGCGATGAACTGGGTGCGCGGCATCGCGGTTCCTTGCGGGCGGAAGGTGATCGGACAAGATTTCGCTCACGGTCCGCCAAAGCAAGGGAGTCATGGATCTCGCAGTCACGCGCGAGCAGTTCGAGGCCGTGCGGGGCGCGCGGCACCTCCCCGACGTCCTCAAGAACGTGTTGGCCGGCGCCAAGCGGGCGGGCGGCGGGGGGGGCTACGTGCTGCACCTCACTTACGAAGAGGCGACGGCGCTGAACGAGCTGTGCGCCTGGAACGTCCACACCGACGCGAGCGGCGCCGTGAGCCCCGACTCACGCGTGTTCGACGACCTGGTGAAGGCGATCCTTACCCATCCGGACTACTAGCATGAAGCGATTCCTCACGGTGCTGGCCCTCACGTTTCCGCTTTCCCTTTTCCCCTTTCGCGACCTTGCCGCTCAGAAACGCGCGATGACGTTCGAGGACTTGATCGCGATGAAGGTCGTGAGCGATCCGCAGCTCTCTCCTGACGGCAAATGGGTCGCGTACGCGGTGACGGAGTATTCGCTCAAGGAGAACCGCGGAACGGGCCGCATCTGGCTCGCGGAGCTCGAGACCGGGCAGACCCGCAGGGTCACGGAGGGCCCGGGCTCCGACCGCCAGCCGCGCTGGTCCCCGGACGGCAGGATGCTCGGATTCGTCTCCACGCGGCAGAACGGTCCGCAGCTGTGGGTGCTGCCGATCGCGGGCGGGGAAGCGCGGCGCGTCACGAATCTCGGGGATGGCGTGTCCGATCCGGTCTGGCTCCCGGACGGCAAGGGACTGCTCGTGACGAGCGACATCAAGTGGCCCGCCGACCAGGAGATCGACCGCCGCAACGGCGACTACCCGACCGACGCGCGGATCTGGACGGATCTCCTGTGGCGCCACTGGGACGACTGGCGCGCGGGGAAGCGGCAGCACCTGTTTCTCGTGACCCTGGCGGGCAACGCCGCCAAGGACATCACCCCGTTCGACCACGACGTCCCCACCATCGCCACGAGCGGCGACGGTGACCTGGCGGTGTCTCCCGACGGTAAGGAGGTCGCGTTCGCGATGCACGGCGACTCGACCGTGGCGGACAACACCAACGTCGACATCTACCTGGCGAGCCCGGACGGCTCCGGCATGCATGTGCTCACGTCAGGCCGCGGCGCCGATAACACGCCGCGCTACTCGCCGGACGGGCGCTGGCTCGCGTACCTGTCGCTGGAGCGGCCCGGGTTCGAGGCCGACCGCGTGCGGTTGATGCTGGTCGGGCGGAAGGATGGAAAGACGGAACGTGGCAACGTCGTCGAGGCGACCGCGGGATGGGCTCTCTCCGTAGGCTCCTACACGTGGTGTCCTGACGCGAAGTGCGTCTACGCCGTCGTCGAGGAGCGGGGGCGGGACAATCTGTACCGCATCGACGTTCCATCGTTCCATCGTTCCATCGTGGTCGGGAACTCAGGGGTCAACACCAATCCGAGCCTTGCGCCCGACGGGAAGACGGTGGTGTACCTGCACCAGAGCAATACGCAGCCCGCGGAGCTGTGGGCCTCGGGCCGGCAGCTCACGCATCACACCGACTCGAGCGTGGCCGCGCTCGATCTCAAGCCGCTCGAGCCCTACGGGTTCGTGGGCGCGCTGGGCGACTCGGTGTTCGGCTGGATCTTGAAGCCGCCGGGGTTCGACCCCGCGCGGCGCTATCCCCTCGTCTACCTGGTGCACGGCGGACCCCAGGGCGCCTGGGACGACAACTGGCACGCCCGCTGGAACTACCAGATGTTCGCCGCCCGCGGCTACGTCGTCGCTGCCGTCAACTTCCACGGCTCGACCGGCTATGGGCAGAAGTTCACCGACGCGATCTCCCAGCACTGGGGCGACTACCCGTTCGAAGACGTGATGAAGGGGCTCGACGTCGTGGCGCGGCTCCCCTACGTCGATTCGACTCGTATGGGCGCGGCGGGCGCGTCGTACGGCGGCTACATGATCTACTGGATGGCGGGCCATACCGACCGCTTCAAGGTGCTGGTCGATCACGACGGGGTGTTCGACCCCGTGAGCATGGCCGGTACCACCGAGGAGCTGTGGTTCGTGGACTGGGAGTTCGGCGGAACGCCGTACGCCAACCGGGCGCTGTACGAGAAGTGGTCCCCGCTCAACTTCGTGCAGAGCTGGAAGACCCCGATGCTGATCGTGCACTCCCAGCTCGATTACCGGGTGGATCTATCGGAGGGCTACCAGGCGTTCACCGCGCTCAAGGTGAGAGGCGTGCCGGCGAAGTTCCTGTACTTCCCGGACGAGGGCCACTGGGTGCTGAAGCCCCGCAACCGCCGCCTGTGGTGGAGCACGGTGCTCGATTGGCTCGACCAATACTTGAAGCCGGGGGGGGCCGCCACCGGAGCGCGCTAGTCACGATTTCGTCCACACATTGTTCTCGCGTCGCACGTCCGGGAAGTTCTGCCCCGGGTCGATCTCGACCTTGACGACGTCTGCCGCGAACTTACGCTCGTAGACGTAGTGATTTCCGTGCCACCACACCTCGACCGGGAGCCGAACGGTCTCGGCGCTGCCGTTTCCGAGCGTGATCCGCATGTCCACCGGCATCGGCAGCGCGCCCGGGCTGGCCAGGAAGATCCGGGTGATCGGTCCGGTCGAGTCCTGGCGCACCCGCACCGAGTCGAGCGCGAGATCCACGACGTCGGTGCGGTAGAACCAGCCGCGCCAGAACCACGAGAAATCCTCGCCCAGCGCATCCTCCATCGACCGGAAGAAATCGGCCGGCGTCGGGTGCTTGTACGCCCAGCGGCGGATGTACTCGCGGAACGCCGCGTCGAATCGCGTCGTGTCGTCGAGCAGCTGGTGGCGCAACAGGTAGAGGCCGGCGGCCGGCTTGGCGTACTCCACGGACCCGAGCAGCGCCGGGGTCACACGGTCGGCGGCGAGGATCGGCGGCTGATCCCGGCCGGTGGCCGCAAACCGGGCCCACCCCGCCGCCGGTGAACGGCCCACCGGCGGTCCACCCACCGGGACCGAGTCGTGGTAGAACGCCAGCCCGGAGTAGATGTTCATGAAGCTGTTGAACCCCTCGTCCATCCAGGCGTACAGGCGCTCGTTCGATCCCACGAGCATGGGAAACCACTGGTGGCCGAGCTCGTGCGTGGTGACGCCGAACAGGAAGCGGTCGCCCGCGCCCTGCCCGCAGAAGACGATCATCGGGTATTCCATCCCGCCCACCGGTCCGGCGACGTTGATCGCGGTCGGATAGGGATAGCGGAACCACTTCTCGGAGTAGTGCTTGATGGAGTGGCGGGCGTACTCGGTGGAGCGCGACCACCCGGCGTTCGCCTCGGGCGGGTACAGCGACTGGATCAACACCCCGGCGTAGCCGCTCGCGTCCCAGATGAAATTGGGCGCGGCCGCCCACGCCACGTCACGCACGTTCTTGGCGCTGTAATGCCAGGTGAGGGTCGGCCCTGCGCCGGCCGGCCGCGTGAACGTCTGCCCCACCTCGGTCTTCGCGATCACCGCGACCGTCGTGTCCGACTTCGCCGCCTGCGCGAGCCGGGCGCGTTGCGGGCCGGTCAGTACCTCGAGCGGGTTGAGCAGCGTCCCGGTCGCCGCGACGACGAAGCTGCGCGGCACCGTGATGGCGACGTCGAAGTCGCCGTACTCGAGGTAGAACTCACCCTGGCCGAGGTACTGCTCGGTGTTCCAGCCGCGCACATCGTCGTACACGGCAAGCCGCGGGTACCACTGCGCGATCTCGTACAGCCAGCCGCCGGGGAACTGCGCGCGGCCCATCCGGTCCGAGCCGTGCTCGGGAACTTCGAACGAGTACGCCAGCTCGAGCGTGGCGGCCTGGCCGGGAGGCAGCGGTCGATCGAGCTCGGCCCGCATGACCGTGCCGTTCACGGTGGTCGCGAGCGGCGCCCGACCCGACGCCTTCCCGAAACGCTGCACCGCCCGGACGTATTGAATCGTATACCCGCCCTCGAACCCGCGACCCGCAAAGCGGGCGTCGGTCGGATTGATGGCCGCGCCGCGGCTCGACGCCCGATAGATGTTCTGGTCGAGCTGCAGCCAGAGGTAGTTCAGGGTGTCGGGGGAGTTGTTGGCGTAGCGGATGGTCTCGCTGCCTGTGATCGTGTGGGTGGCGGTATCGAGCGACGCGCGGATCGTGTAATCGGCGCGCTGCTGCCAGTAGCGCGGCCCCGGCCGGCCCGAGCCTTCGCGCAGCAGGGTCGGCGCCGGCAGGGCGAGCCGGCGAAACGGGGACGTGTCGCCCACCTGCGGCGGGAGCGCGGCAGCAGGCGCCGCGGGAGCGGGGGCGGCCGGTTGCTGCAGGGCGACGGCGACGAGGGCTGCGGTCAGCATCGGTAATCTTCCCCTTTCGCTTCCTGGAGGTAGCCGGCGGCGACTCCCCCCACCACCAGCGACAAGCCGAGCCACCCCAGCCCGCTCAGCCGTTGGTTGAACAGTAACAGGGCGAGCAGCGTGCCGACGACCGGCTCGATCGTCGCGGCGACCGCTGCCGGGGCGGCCTCGATCCGGCGGACCGCGGCGAAGAACAGGAAATTCGCGGCGAGCACCGCCCCCGCGGTCAGGCCTGCCACACCGCGCCAGGCGGCGGCCGAGGGCGGCGGCGTGGGCGGGTGGCCCGCCAGCGGCAGCACGATCCCCAGGATCACGATTCCCCCCAGCGCTTCGAGGAACAGCACCCGGACCGCGCCGTAACGCGGCACCGCGAACCGCGCGAGTAGGGTGGTGCCGGCGTAGCTCAGCGCGGACACGAGTCCGCCTGCGATACCCGCCCCGATCCCCAACCGGGCGGCCTCCGCCCCGGTGTTGCTGCTGCCCGTGACGGTGAGCGCGACGCCCGCCATCACGAGCAGCGCCAGCAGCACCCGTGTGACGGTGAGCGCTTCCTTCAGCAGCACGCGGGCCAGGACGGCGACGATTACGGGCGCCGTATACAGCAACGCCGCGGCGCCGGCCACGCCGGCTCCCGCGATGGCGAACTGGTAGGCGACCTCGAACAGCGCGACGAGCAAGCCACCGCCCGCGCCGACCAGCAGCCAGCCGCGCGCGTCCGCCCGGAAGAGCGAGCGCCGCCACAGGAGACCCCAGAGCGCGAGGCAGGCGGTGCCCAGGAGCACGCGCCAGAACCCGATGCTCGTCGCCGGCATGAGCCGGTACAGACCGGTGGAGAGCGGGCCGGTCGTGCCCCACGTCGCGCCGGCGGCGAGGGCGAAGAGGTAACCGGCGAGACGAGGGGCGCGAGAGCTGGGCGGCGCGGAGGGATCCGCGGCCGTCACACCAACTCGCCGCGCAACACGGTCACCGCCTGCCCGCCAAGCCCGACCCGATCGCCCGCCAGGCGCACGCGGAGCACGCCGCCGCGGCGCGATGCCTGGAACGCCGTCATCTCGGACTGCTGCAGGCGCTCGCTCCAGAACGGCGTGAGCGCGCAATGAGCCGATCCCGTCACGGGATCCTCGTCGACGCCCACCCGTGGTGCGAAGAAGCGTGAGACGAAATCGTAGCCAGGGGTCGCCGCCCGGCTGGTGACCATCACGCCCCGCGCCTCCACCCGTCGCAGCGCGGTGAAGTCGGGCGCGACGGCACGCACGGTCGTCTCCGAATCGACTTCGAGCAAGTAGTCGAACTTGCTGCGGCCGCTCCAGCGCGGGGTCACGCCGAGCGCCTCGGCGAGCCCCGGGGGGAGCGGGCTGGGGGAGGCGCGGGTAGCGGGGAAATCGAGCTCGATCCAGTCGCCGCGTCGCTCGGCGGTGAGCAGGCCACTGCGGGTGTGAAAGCGCGCCGGCGCCCCCGCGGCGAGATGCCCGTCTTCCCACAGGACGTGCGCGCTGGCGAGCGTGGCGTGCCCGCACAGCGCCACCTCCTCGACGGGGGTGAACCAGCGCAGCCGGTATCCGGTGTCTTCGGCGACGAGGAACGCCGTTTCGGAGAGATTCATTTCGCGGGCGACGTCTTGCATCCACCGCTCGTCGCGCACCGCCGGCAGCACGCACACCGCCGCGGGATTGCCGGCGAACGGCGTGCTGGTGAAGGCGTCGACCTGGACGATCGTCAGGCCCATGCGCCGGTAATCTACACGCTTAGGGAGGGCAGGATGTCGCCTTTAGGAGGGCCGCGTGCTGTTGCACGGCACGGCGCGCTCTGGCGCGGGCCACGTTCCAGTTCCGCCAGTCGTCCTCGACGGCGCGCGCGCCTCCCGGCGTCCAGCGTGACAGCAGCCGCCGTGCCGCCCGACACTGCTCCGCGTCCTCGAGGCGCGGGAGGGCCGCGAGCAGGTCGGGCACGGCGTCGGCGCTCAGCGAAGCCGCGTACCCTGCGTCAAAGGGGCGGTGGACCGCCGGCCGGGCGAGATTGGTCCGGACGATGAGGGCGTCGGGGTTGAGCAGGTGCAATCCGCCGAGCACCGCGAATCCCTGGACGAGTGCGCCGAAGGCGAAGCGGCGCCAGTGCCCGCGCAGCACGGTGAACGCGAACCAGGCGAACGCCCCCGCCAGGTAGATCATGAAGGCGGTGGCGTAGAGGCGGGTCTCCGACAGTCCGAACTCCGCGACGTAGAGTCGCATCCGCTGGAGCGCGGACGCCATGACGACGCCCAGCAGGGCGAGCAGCAGCCCCGACAGCTGGCGCAGCGTGCGCTGGTGCTCGCGTGACGCGTCGCGCAGCAGCCAGTCCGCGCCCAGCAGGAAGGGGAGCACCAGGCCGCTGGCGGCGACGAGCTCGAAGAACCCCCGCCGTGCGTATTCGGCGTACGTCAGGTCGGTGGCGCTCTGCACCAGCTCGGCGCCGCCGAAGAAGTAACGGAGCTGGATGACGACGAAGACGAGAAACAGCAGATTGACGAGACCCAGCGCGGTGCCAACGGGGACGATCCCGAGAGACAACGCCTGAGCGTCCGCCGCGGGAGGCGGCGTCCTTCGGATCAGCGCGCCCCAGAAGTAGCCGGCGGTGAGGGCCGTCCAGAGTGCGGTGAGCGCCAGGTGTGACGCGACGGCGCTGAAGTCGACGTGCAGGGCGGTCGCGACCACGTTGCGGAATACCGGGTCGGCGGCGGCGAACAGGCCGCCGAACGCGAGCAGCACCGGGAAGGCGAGCAGCGCGCCGCCGATCGCGCCTCGCGCGTGTCGGAGGGCGCCGCCGGTCGGCAGCTCGCTCCACCGGATGTCTCGGGCCATGAGCGGCCAGACGCCGAACCACGCGCTCAAGGCGGCGACGACTCCGCTCCGCCCGTACTCCCAGGCGTCGCGGCCGCGCAGCGCGACGCCGCGCAGGCTGAGACCGGCCAGCGCGAGCAGGACCGCGAGGCCCATCGCATCGAGCGCGCGGAGCGCGTCAGAGTCGCGGATCGCAAAGTTCGAGCCCAGCAGCACGGCGGCCATCGCGAGCCAAGGCGCATCGCGCCCGACGGCGATCCGGCGGCGATACACCAGCCCCGCGGCCGCCGCCGCAAGCGCCACAGTACAGAGGAACGCGTTCAGCCCCCACGGCGTCGCGCGCAGCAGCGCGTCGCCCGCGATCCCCAGGACGACGCCCGTAGCCAAGACCTCCAGGCCGAGTCTCGTTCGCTCGGTGAACGCGCTCATCCGGCCGCCGCTTCCGGCAGCCCGCCGAACCGCCGTTGGCGCGCGTGGAACGCGCGCAGCGCGTCCGCCAGGTCGGCCGCGGTGAAATCGGGCCACATGATCTCCGTGAAGTACAGCTCCGCGTAGGCGCATTCCCACAGCAGAAAGTCGGAGAGGCGCTGCTCACCGCCCGTGCGGATCAGCAGGTCCACGTCCGGGAGGATGCGGCGGTCGGCGATGGCCGCGCGCGCCGAATAATCCACGGCGAGGCGCAGCCGGAGCCGCGTGCCGCGAGCCGTGGCGCGCTCCGCGTCCCGGATCGCGGCGAGCAGTGGGGCCGGGAGCCGGTCGCGCCGCCCGACCACGTCGAGGCGAACGCCGTTCTCGAGCAGCCGCGGCGTCTCGGTGTGCAGGTGGCGGGCGAACAGGCGCATCAGCGCCGCGACCTCGCTCGCCGGGCGCTTCCAGTTGTCGGCGGAGAAGGCGAACAGCGTGAGGGCGGCGACTCCCTGGTCGGGGGCCGCTTCCACGATCCGGCGGACGGCATCGGCGCCGGCGCGGTGGCCGGCGGCGCGCGGGAGGCCGCGGCGGGCCGCCCAGCGGCCGTTGCCGTCCATGATGACGGCGACGTGGAGAGAAGTACTTTGTGACATAAAGTTTTGCCTCAAAAAAAATTCCGTCAGCCCTGGCGCGTCGCGCGGATCAGGGCTTCCATGTGGTCGAGATAGCGCTCCAAGGCGCGCCGGCCCGCGGCCGTCAGCCGGTACTCGGTCTTGGGGATGCGACCGGCGAACGACTTGCTGCACGTGATGTACTGCGCCTCCTCGAGCTTGCGGGCGTGCACGCTCAAGTTGCCGTCAGTCGTCTTGAGGAGCGCCTTCAGCTCGTTGAAGGCCAATGCGTCGTTCACCGCCAGCGCGCTCACGATGCCGAGCCGCACCCGCTCGTGGATCAGGCGGTCGAGCTCGGCGGCGCGCGGCGCCCGCTCGCCGCGCGGCTGCTGCGCGACCGCGTCCGGCTTCCGTACCGCTCCCGATTTAGCCACCGTACCTCCGTGCGATGATTCCGCCGAACGCGATGTGCAGGCCGCCGAATCCGGCCGCCAGGCACCAGTCTCCCCAGGCCGGGGGCCCGAGCAGCGCCGCGGCGCCGACGATCATGAAGCACAGCCCCATGACGGGCACGACCCGCACCGAGAACGCACCGCCCGTCACGAACCCGGTGCCGTACAGGAGCAGCCACGTGCCGGGCAGCGCATGCCACAGCCCGGCGCGGTACAACACCACCGTCAACAACCCTCCCACGGCCATGGGGGTGAGGAAGCTCAGCCAGAAGCGCCGGCCCGGCCCCGAGAGAATCGGATCGTCCACCGCGTACGCCTTGCGCACCATGGTCCAGCCGCCGATGGCGAGCGCCACGATCGCGGCGCCGAGCCAGGTGGCGAGCCAGAGCTCGGGGGTCCGCTGGCGGGCCGCGACGAACGCCGCGGCCAGCGCCGTGGTCCCAACCGCGATCTGGCCCCACCCCGGCACCGCCGTGAAGGACCCCGCGCGCTCCATCGTCTGGCGGATGTAGCGCAGATTGTCGAGCGCGCGGTCGTGCAGGGGACGCGGCGACGTCATGGCACTCAGCATAGCGGGACCATCCACCGTTGTCAAGTACTTTGCAATGCAAAGTAGCTAGGCTTCCCCCGTCCCGACCGAGGCCCCGCCGTGCGTGTCTACATCTCCGTCGACATGGAAGGCATCGCGGGGGTGGTCCACGAATCCCAGACCGATCCGACCGATCCGGCCCACGCCGCCGAGTACGGCCGTTTCCGTCGGCTCATGACGGCGGAAGCGAACGCCGCCATCGAGGGGGCGCTCGCCGCCGGGGCGAGCAAGATCGTGGTGAACGACAGCCACTGGTTCATGCGCAACCTGCTCGCCGAAGAACTGCATCAGGCGGCCGAACTCCTCTCCGGGGATCCGAAGCCGCGCTCCATGGTCGAAGGAATCGAGGCGGGCTTCGAGGCGGCGCTGTTCATCGGCTACCATGCGCGCGCCGGAACGCGCCACGCGATTCTCGATCACACCTACGCCGACCGCATCCACGAAGTGCGGCTCAACGGCCGTCCCGTGGGCGAGCTCGGCATCAATGCGGCGCTCGCGGGGGTCGCGGGCGTCCCCGTAGCACTCGTCAGCGGCGACGCGAGCCTGGCGGCCGAAGCAAAGGCACTGCTCGGCGACAACGTCGCCACGGTGGTGGTGAAAGAGGCCGTGAGCCGTCACGCGGCGCGGAGCGTCGCACCGGCCGTCGCCTGCGGAATGATCCGCGACGGGGTGACCGCGGCGCTCAAACAGAAGCATGTGCCCTTCCTGCTCCCTCCGCCGATCACCATCGAGGTGGATTTCGCCTTGACGATCCACGCCGACATGGCGGAGCTGTGCCCCGGGGCCACGCGGACCGAGGGCCGCACGGTGGCCTTCACGCACCAGGACTACCGCGAGGTCTTCCGCGGCTGGCGCGCGATGCTCAACCTGTCGGCGGTCGTGTAGCACCGCTCCCATGCGCCCGTTGAATGCCGTCGTTGGGCTCGCGCTCGCGCTCGCGGGCTGCGGGCACAGCGCTCCGCCCGCCGCTCCGGAGTCCGGGTCGAGCCGACCGTTCGCGGGCGGCTCCCCCCGGCGACTCACCTTCAACCTGGGCGACGACCGCGCGCCCGCGTGGCTCCCCGACGGATCCGGGCTGCTCTATTCGTTCCAGCGCCTCGACCGTCCCGACCACGACCGCTGTCTCGGGCTGCTGCCGCCCGATGGCGGGCGTCTCGAGCGCACGCTGTGCGACGCGAGCCCCGCCGCCGACGATTCGACCAATGTCCTCACCGAGCCCGCTCCCACCGGTGACGGCCGAGTGGCGTACCTGCTGGTAGGGTCCCGAACCATCGATATCACCCCTGACTACACGGCGGTCGTGTTGGGTACGCTCGACGGCGCGGCGGTGCGGGTGCTCCGGACGTTCCCCTACGTCGCACCCGACACGGTGCGGCACGACGCAGCGTCGCAGCTGCGGTGGCTGGACGCTACGACGATCATGTACCTGGCGGAACGGGTCGGCTACGAGCGACCCTGCCAGCGCTGCCCGATCGACACGCTCCGCACCGGCGTCGATGTGGTGCGGCTCGACCTCACCGACGCCGCCGCGTCGCTCACGGTCGTCCCCGGCACACGCTTCGCCTCTGCCGTGGCGGCGGGCGAGAGCGCCGACATCATCTACTACACGCTCGGGGGCGATGCTCGCGTCTATCGGCGCGTGCTCTCCACTGGAACGGTGTCGGTCGCGCACGATTTTGGGGCTGGTATCGCACGGGACGTGCAGGTCGTCGGCGCGCGGTTGATCGCCGTGGTCGGGGGCGACGTATCCTTCGCGTTCGACAGCGTGCTCGGGTACCCCATCCAGCGCGATCGCGGCGGGCCGTTGGTGCTCGTCGACTTGGCGAGCGGCGCGGAGACAGTCCTCCCCGGGAATGGGCTCGCGTTGCGTCACCCGGCCCTGGCGCCGTCCGCCACCCGGCTCGTGGCCGAAGCGGTGGACAGCGTCGCGGACCTCTGGATGTTCGACCTGCCGTGAACTGTTCGCCCCAGTCCCCCCGATTCGCACTCGTGCCCTGGGCGATGCTGTGGAGTGCGACGTCGCTCGCAGCGCAGACCGGCGGCGCGATCGCCGGGCGCGTGCGCGATGCCGTGAGCAGCCAACCTCTCGAGGGCGTGCTCGTGACGGTCGACAGCGGGCCGCGCGGCGCGGTCACCGACGCGACGGGCGGGTATCGCATCCGCGAGGTACGGAGCGGCTGGCACCGGGTGCGAGCGTCGCAGATCGGCTACCAGGCGACCGCGC
>WNGI01002274.1_pt1 | contig 21152 bp, 20 predicted proteins | sample 5400621 | NCBI WGS metagenome assembly WNGI01 (sample SAMN13153374, study PRJNA577476) | soil metagenome | isolation source: 20 cm soil or saprolite under Garry oak tree replicate 1 | place: USA:California | collected 2016-06-15
CGCTGATCGCCTTCACATCGGGCACGACCGGTAAGCCCAAGGGCACCGTTCATTTTCATCGCGACGTTCTCGCCGCATGCGATTGCTGGCCACGGCATGTGTTGAAAGCGCGCGCCGACGATCTCTTCACTGGCAGTCCGCCGCTCGCGTTCACTTTCGGACTCGGCGGCTTGCTGGTGTTTCCTTTGCGGATCGGCGCGGCGACGTTGCTGATCGAACGTCCATCGCCCGACACTCTGCTCGCGGCGATCGCTGAACATCGGGCCAACGTGTTGTTCAGCGCGCCGACTTCGTATCGCGCGATGGCCGGCATGACCGCCGGCTACGATATTTCGAGTCTTTCCAAGTGCGTCTCGGCAGGTGAGGCATTGCCTGCAGCGACGCGGCAGCAATGGAAAGACGCGACTGGCATCGAAATCATCGACGGCATCGGCGCGACCGAAATGTTCCACATCTTCATTTCGCACGACGAAGCCCATGCGCGACCGGGTGCGACGGGCGTTGTTGTGCCTGGGTATCGCGCGTGCGTGATGGACGACCAAGGGAAGCCATTGGCGCCGGGTCGCGTCGGCCGGCTCGCAGTCAAGGGTCCAACCGGATGCCGCTATCTCGCCGACGACCGGCAAGCGAATTATGTCCGCGACGGCTGGAATTTCACCGGCGACGCTTACCTTGTCGATGACGACGGTTACTTCGTATACCAGGCGCGTACCGACGACATGATCATCAGCGCCGGTTACAACATCGCCGGGCCCGAAGTGGTCGTCGGGGTTCCCGATGAGGAGCGGGGGCAGATCGTCAAAGCGTACATCGTATTGAAGCCCGGCCATGTGGGCAATGCGGCAATGACCTCCGCGCTGCAGGCATTCGTCAAACAGCAAATTGCGCCGTACAAATATCCACGTGCGATCGAGTACGTCGCGACCTTGCCGCGTACTGAGACCGGCAAGCTGCAGCGTTTTCGGCTGCGGCAGCAGGCGACTTGATGAAAATCCTGCATCCGCCCGGTTGGAAATCCGCTCGAGGTTACGCGAACGGGATTGCGGCGCGCGGCACGCTGGTCTTCATCGGCGGACAGATCGGGTGGAATGCCGCACAGCAATTCGAGTCGGACGACTTTGTCGCGCAGGCGAAGACGGCGCTTGCCAACGTTGTGGCCATCCTCGCCGAAGCCGGTGGCCGGCCAGAACATATTGTGCGGATGACATGGTACGTCGTCGACAAGCGCGAATACCTTGCCGCCCAACCGGCGCTGGGCATCGCCTATCGCGACGTGATGGGCCGGCACTTTCCGGCGATGACGGCCGTCGAGGTCAAGGCGTTGATCGACGAGCGCGCCAAAGTCGAGATCGAAGCCACCGCCGTCGTGCCGGACGAAGTGGCGTAACGGGCGCTGACGTCGCGATGGACGCGCGGAAGGCCGGGGCGCGATAATTGCGCTCATGAACGCGCCCGAACGGCTCCACTCCGTCAAGCCCACATTCAAGTGGGACGACCCCTTATTGCTCGATGAGCAGCTCACCGAAGAAGAGCGGATCGTGCGCGATACTGCGCATGCGTACGCACAGGAGAAGCTCCTGCCTCGGATCACGCAGGCGTTTCGTCACGAGAAGACCGATCCGGCGATATTCAGCGAAATGGGCTCGCTCGGCCTTCTCGGCGCATCCATCCCGCACGAGTACGGCGGCGCCGGCCTGAATTACGTCTGCTATGGATTGATCGCCCGCGAGGTCGAGCGAGTGGACTCGGGCTATCGCTCGATGATGAGCGTGCAAAGCTCGCTCGTCATGTTTCCGATCTATTCCTACGGGAGCGAGCAGCAACGCAAAAAATATCTGCCGCGATTGGCGACGGGCGAAGCGATCGGCTGTTTTGGTTTGACGGAGCCCAATCACGGCTCGGACCCCGGCTCGATGGTGACGCGCGCGCGTTCGGCCGACGGCGGTTACCGGCTGACCGGTGCGAAAACCTGGATTTCGAATTCGCCGATCGCCGACGTGTTCGTCGTATGGGCGAAGGACGATAGCGAAACGATCCGCGGCTTCATCCTTGAAAAGGGCATGAAAGGGCTGTCGGCGCCGAAGATCGAGGGCAAGTTCAGCTTGCGCGCATCGATCACAGGCGAAATCGTTCTCAACGACGTCTTCGTTCCGGCGGAGAACCAGTTGCCCAACGTACAGGGTCTCAAGGGGCCGTTCGGGTGCCTCAATGCCGCGCGCTACGGCATCGCTTGGGGCGCGCTCGGCGCCGCGGAATTCTGCTGGCACGCGGCGCGACAGTACGTGATCGACCGACAGCAATTCGGTAAGCCGCTTGCCGCGAACCAGCTTATCCAGAAAAAGCTGGCCGACATGCAAACGGAGATCACGCTCGGACTGCAGGCGTGCTTGCGACTGGGACGACTGAAGGACGAAGGCAAGGCGGCACCGGAAATCACGTCGATCCTCAAACGCAACAGTTGCGGCAAGGCGCTGGACATCGCGCGAATGGCGCGTGACATGCACGGCGGCAACGGCATCGTCGACGAGTTTCACGTGATTCGTCATGTGCTGAATCTGGAGACGGTCAACACGTACGAAGGCACGCACGATATTCACGCGCTGATCCTGGGTCGCGCGCAAACGGGCATCTCGGCCTTCTAAAGCAAACGATGAAGCTTTACGATTATTTTCGCTCGTCCGCCGCGTACCGCGTCCGCATTGCGCTCAATTTCAAGGGCCTGACCCCGGAGGACCGCGCGTTTGTCCATCTGCGAATGGGCAATCAGCGCGCGCAGGATTACCTCACACTCAATCCGCAGGGACTCGTGCCGGCGCTCGAGGTTGACGGCGATCGCATTCTCACGCAGTCGCTCGCGATCATCGAATACCTGAACGAGATTCGACCCGACCCCCCGCTGCTGCCGGAAACAGCGGAGGCACGGGCGCGCGTGCGAGCCATCGCTCTGTCGATCGCATGCGAAATCCATCCGCTCAACAATCTGCGCGTGCTGAATTACTTGACCGGCACGCTTGGCACAACCGACGAGCAGAAAAACGGCTGGTACCGATACTGGATCGACGTCGGATTCGAAGCGCTGGAGCGCCAGCTTGCGCGCGATCGCGAAACCGGTACGTACTGCCACGGCGAAACGCCGACGATCGCCGACATTTGTCTCGTCCCGCAGCTTGCCAATGCGCGTCGCTTCAAGATCGACTTGACGCCGTATCCGACGCTTGTGCGCATCGAGGCGGCCTGCAACAAGTTGTCAGCGTTCGCGCTGGCTGCGCCGGCCAAGCAGCCTGACGCCGAGTAACAAAAGCGTGACGCGCGAGCTGCTTTCCTACACTTCGGAGTTCGTCGAGCGCGGCTACAACAATCGCGCCGCAGTGCCGGAGCATCCACGCTTCCTCGCCCGCTATACGGAGCTGTCGCGGGCTGCCGTAGAGGCTCTGCATCCGCAACTCGATTTGCGCTACGGTCCTGGACCAAAAGAGACACTCGACCTTTTCCTGCCTGCAGGCAAGCCGCTTGGCACGTTCGTGTTCTTTCACGGCGGCTATTGGCGCGCGTTCGATAAAGCGGACTTTTCGTTCGTCGCCTCGCCACTGGTCGAGCAGGGAATGGCCGTTGCCGTCGTCAATTACGATTTGTGCCCTGCGGTGACCATTGCAAACATCGTTGACGAGTGCCGGCGTGCAATGCTGTGGCTTCTTCGCGAAGGATCACGTCATGGCGCCGCTGTGGACCGTATCGTCATCGGTGGACACTCCGCTGGAGGCCATCTGGTCGCAATGCTGTTCGGCACCGATTGGCAGCGCTACGGGCTCTCGCGCGCGCCCTTCGCCGGCGGTATGTCGCTTTCGGGCGTGCACGACCTCGAGCCGCTCGTGCTGTCCACGATGAATGCCGATTTGTGTCTCGACGCGGAAGAAGCGCGACGGGTTTCGCCGGTGAACCATCAGCCCAAAACCGACGGCTTGCTTCTCGTCGTGGTCGGTGCCGACGAAACAGGGGAGTTCGTGCGTCAATCGGATTTGATCTTCGACGCATGGCCGCGGAACCGGCCCGGTGGAATGACGACCCCGCTTCGAATTCCCGGCCGGCATCACTTCAGCGTTGTGCTAGACCATGCGGATCCGCAAAGCGCGCTCATGCGCGCCGTGGTCGGCATGTTCTGATCCGATGGCCGCCGCAGAAGATGGGCTTCGGCTGATCGGAAGGACCCGGACCACATCGCTCTAGACGCTCCGGCGCCCCAGGAGGGCCCCGCTCGATAACCCTATTGACAACTGACCGAAGGTCATTTAATGTCGCTGGTAATTGACTGAAAGTCATTTACTGAGCGAAAACCATGGTCATCCGGCAACGGGCAATCCACACCGAAGACAAGCACCAACGGCATCACGCGATCCTGGACGCAACTGAACGCCTGCTCGTGCGGGCGCCGGTACGGGTCGCCAACATGGCCGAGGTCGCCGACGAGGCCGGTCTTGCCAAGGGCACGGTGTATCTGTACTTCTCGAGCAAGGACGAGCTCCTGCTCGCGCTCCACGAACGTCACGTCGACGACTTCTTTCGCGCACTGATCGCGCTGCTTGCGCGTGAAGAAGCGGTCAGCATCGAAGAGATCATGACGATTACGCGAACGCAGATCGTCGAGCGACCGACGTTCCTGCCGTTGGCGACGCGTTGCTTCGGCGTTCTCGAGACCGAGGTTCCGCGCGAAATCGCGCTTGCATTCAAAGAGCGGATGGCGCAGCGCCTACAGGCGGCAAGCGTCGGGCTCGAGCGGCATTTTCCCGAGCTGGCGCCGGACGGCGGCGTCGCGCTGTTGCGTCACAGCTACGCATTGATCGTCGGCCTGTGGCAGATGACCGCGAGCCGGCAGGACCTTGTGCCGGGAACGTGTCACATCGATGCGATTGACTATCCGACCGAGCTTGCACGCGCCCTCGGCGCGTTGTGGGACGGCACGATTGGCCGGCGGCTCGCACCCGTGCAAAGGACCCAGCAATGAACGTGAAAGAACGTATTGCGAAGATCGCTCACATCGGAGCGATGATGGCGGTCGCCGCGCTCCTCGTCGCATGCGCCAAACCAGAACCGGTACCCGAACCCGTGCGTCCGGTGCAACTCATGCAAGTAAGAATCGGTGGAACGACAGAAACGGCGGTGTTCGCCGGTGAAGTCAAACCGCGCCACGAAATCGAACTCGGGTTTCGGATCGGCGGCAAAGTAATCGCGCGCAATGTGGATGTCGGTGCGCGAGTGGCCCGCGGAGAATCGCTCGCGCGGCTTGATCCGGCCGACGTCGCGCTGCAGGCCGATGCCCAAAAGTCCGCCGTTGCCGCCGCAGAGACGGAATACCGCTACGCGAAAGCGGAGTTCGATCGCTATGAAAATCTCCGCCAGCAGAAATTCATCAGCGAATCGGCGCTCGATCAGAAGCGCAACGCGCTCGATGCCAATCGCGCCAAATGGGAACAGGCGCGCTCACAACTTTCGGTGACCCAGAATCAGGCGGGGTACGCGGCGCTCGTCGCGCCGGAGAGCGGCGTCATCACTGCGGTGAGCGTCGAGTCGGGACAGGTCGTCACCGCGGGGCAAACGGTAATGAAGCTCGCGCGCGAGGACGAGCGCGAAGTGGCAATCAGCGTTCCCGAAAGCCGGATCGCGGAATTTCGCACCGCAGGGCCGCCCCAAGGCGCGAAACGGGCCCCCTCGGGGGGCAGCGCAGCGGCGACGCCGCAAGCGTGGGGGTCCGCCCCGAGTGCGCCGACGCTCGGCGTGTTCCTGTGGGCGAATCCGCAACGGATTTACACCGCGCGCGTACGCGAAATTTCGCCAGCGGTCGATGCGATTACGCGGACGTTCGCCGTTCGCGTCACGATCCTCGATCCCGATCCGGCGTTGCATCTGGGCATGACGGCGAACGTCGTGGTCGCGGCCACGGAGGCGCGGGATACCGCGTTGTTGCCGCTTACATCGATCTATCGCAAAGGCGACGCGTCGGCGGTGTGGATCTACGACGATAAATCGCACACGGTGAATCTCCGTCCCGTCGTCGTCGGGCAGTTTCGCGAGGATGGCGTCATCGTGACGAGCGGCGTTGCCGGCGGCGAATGGATCGTCACGGCTGGCGTACATAAGCTTCGCGAAGGCGAAACGGTGCGTCGCTACGAAGGCTCGACCGAAACTGCTTCGACCGCGTCGCCTGTGCGCGCACCCGTCATCGTCCCCGATTCCGTCAAGCCTGCGAGAAATCTGACGTGAAGCCCATCGAGCCGATCGGCGCGCCGCACGCGCGCTTCAACTTGTCCGAATGGGCGTTGCAGCACCGCGCGCTCGTGCTGTTCGCCGTCATCGTCTTCGCTTTCGTCGGTGCGCTCGCCTATCAGCGGCTGGGTCAATCGGAGGACCCGCCGTTCACGTTCAAGGTGATGGTGATCAAAACGCAGTGGCCGGGCGCCTCTGCCCGCGACGTCGAGCAGCAGGTGACCGACAAGATCGAACGCAAGCTGCAGGAAGTGAACAACATCGATTACGTCAGGAGTTACTCGAAACCCGGCGAATCGCTCGTTTTCTTCGCGATCAAGGACACGGCACCGGCCGTGCTCGTTCCAGAGACGTGGTACCAGGTGCGCAAGAAGATCGGCGATATTCGCAGCACGTTGCCGCCCGGCATTCAGGGACCTTTCTTCAACGATGAGTTCGGCGACACATACACGAACATCTACGCCATTGTCGGCGACGGGTTCGGCTATCGCGATCTCAAGGAATTCGGCGATCGCATACGTGCCGAGCTGCTGCGGGTTCCAGGCATCGCGAAAGTCGATTTCATTGGAGAGCAGGAAGAGAAAGTTTTCATCGAGCTGTCGAACGCGAAGCTCGCGACCCTCGGAATCGAGCCGCAGCAGATCCTGCAGACGCTGTCGGCACAAAACGCGGTTGCGGCAGCGGGAGTATTCGACACCGCGACGGACCGGATCTACGTGCGGCCGACCGGCGCATTCGATTCACTCGACGCGATCGCCGACATCGCCATTCGCGCCAACGATCGCGTTTTTCGTCTCGGTGACATCGCACGCGTCTATCGCGGCTACGTCGATCCGCCGCAGCAGAAAATGCGCTGGCGCGGACAGGAGGCGCTCGGACTCGGTATCACGATGGCGCAGGGCGGCGACGTCATCCAGCTCGGCCACGATCTCGATCGCGAGATTGCCCGGATCCAGGGGCAGTTGCCGGTCGGCCTCGAAGTCGAAACGGTGACGAGCATGCCGAAAGCCGTTCAACGCTCGGTCAACCAGTTCGTCCGTTCGCTGACCGAAGCGGTGGTGATCGTTCTTGTTGTTTCGCTGTTGAGCCTCGGCCTGCGCACGGGCCTTGTCGTCGCCGTTTCGATACCGCTGGTCCTCGCGGCAACGTTCGCGTGCATGTGGCTCGCCGACATCGGCTTGCACAAGATATCGCTCGGTGCATTGATCCTGTCGCTCGGGTTGCTGGTCGATGACGCGATCATCGCGGTCGAAATGATGGCGATCAAGATGGAGCAGGGCTACGACCGCGTGCGCGCGGCGAGCTTCGCCTATACGAACACGGCATTTCCGATGCTGACGGGCACGCTCATTACCATCGCCGGGTTTCTGCCAATCGCGACCGCGCGCAGCGGCACCGGCGAATACACCCGTTCAATATTCCAGGTGTCGGCGATTGCGCTGATCGCGTCGTGGGTGGTGGCCGTCGTCGTGATTCCCTATCTCGGCTACAAAATGCTGCCCGATCCGACGAAAGCGCAGCGCGCGTCGTTGCGTGCGCGCCTGTGGGCACGGCTCACGCACAAGCCCGCATCTCCTCCAAGCGTCGCGCATCAGGGCGACGAGGAAGCGGTCTACCGCACGCCGTTCTACCGTCGGTTTCGCGCGCTGATTGCATGGTGCATTGGCCATCGCACGTCCGTGCTTGTCGCGACGCTCGCTCTGTTCGTGGGCGCGCTCGGCCTGTTCCGCTTCGTGCCGCAGCAATTCTTTCCGGCGTCGTCGCGGCCGGAGCTGCTGGTGGACCTGCGCCTTCCCGAAGGCAGCTCGTTCGCCGCGACGCTCGAACAAGCGAAAAAACTCGAAACGTTGCTCGACAGCGAGCCGGGCGTTGAGCATTACGTGACCTATGTCGGAAGCGGTAGTCCGCGCTTCTATCTGCCGCTCGACCAGCAATTGACGCAATCCAATTTCGCGCAGTTCGTGCTGGTGGCGAACAGCAATGCGGAACGCGAACGCATGCGCGAGAAGCTGTTGACGCTCTTCGCCAACGACTTTCCGGGACTCCGCGGGCGAGTCTCGCGGCTCGAGAACGGACCCCCGGTCGGCTTTCCGGTTCAGTTTCGCGTCTCCGGCGAAGACATCGCCACCGTGCGGCGAATCGCGCGCGAAACCGCCGATATCATGCGGCGCGATCCGGCAACTCGCGATGTGCAGTTCGACTGGGACGAGCCTACGAAGGCGATCCGCCTCGTGATCGACCAGAACAAGGCGCGACTCCTTGGCGTGTCGTCGCAAGACCTTGCCGCGTTTCTCAACAGCTCGCTGTCGGGAACGAACGTGACGTATTTTCGCGAGCGCGACAAACAGATCGAAGTGCTTCTGCGCGGAGCGGCGGAAGAGCGCGCGAAGATGAGCTTCCTAAGGGACCTCGCGATCCCATCGCGTAACGGCAAGGCGGTGCCGATCACGCAAATCGCCGACATCCACTACGAGCTCGAGGAAGGCATCGTCTGGCGTCGTAACCGGTTGCCCACGGTGACCGTGCGCTCGGACGTCAAAGGCGATGCGCAAGGACCCGATGTGACGGCCCGTTTGAATCCGCAGCTCGACGCGGTTCGCGAAACGTTGCCGCTTGGCTACCGGATCGAGGCCGGCGGCGCGTTCGAGGATTCGGCGAAGGGACAGAAGTCGATTGCCGCCGGCGTGCCGCTGCTCGTCATCGTCGTGTTGACGTTGTTGATGATCCAGTTGCAGAGCTTTTCCCGCATGCTGATGGTCGTGCTGACAGCGCCGCTCGGCCTCATCGGCGTCACGCTGGCGTTACTCTTGTTCGGTAAGCCGTTCGGCTTCGTCGCGATGCTGGGCACGATCGCGCTGTCCGGCATCATCATGCGCAACTCGGTGATTCTCGTCGATCAGATCGACCGCGATATTGCGGCGGGACATGCGCCATGGGACTCGGTGATCGGCGCCACAGTCCGACGGTTCCGGCCGATCGTGCTAACCGCTGCCGCCGCCGTGCTTGCGCTGATTCCGCTGACACGCAGCGACTTCTTTGGACCGATGGCGGTGGCGATGATGGGCGGGCTCGTCATCGCGACGGCGCTGACGCTGATCTTCCTGCCGGCGCTTTACGCCGCCTGGTTCCGTGTGAGCCCCGAATCGTTGCCGTCGTCCGACGATGCGGCAAGACGTACGCCCGAACGAAGCGACCGACGAGTGAGGGATGCGGTTCCGGTAACATAGCGGATTGCACGACGGGTTTTACGTCACACGATGCCGATCGCACCGGTCCAGGACATCATCGCGGAGCTTCGCGATGGGCGCATGGTCATCCTCGTCGACGAGGAGGAGCGCGAGAACGAGGGCGATCTCGTTATCGCAGCCGATCGCGTCACGCCGGAAGCGATCAACTTCATGGCGAAATTCGGCCGCGGCTTGATTTGCATGCCGATTACCGACGAGCGCGCGCGACAGCTGAACCTCGCGCCGATGACGGCGATCAACCGCTCGTCGCATGGCACGAATTTCACGGTGTCGATCGAGGCCGCGCACGGCGTGACGACGGGCATCTCGGCGGCAGATCGCGCCCATACGATTCGCGTCGCCGCCGCCCCCGGCGCAAGGCCCGATGACATCGTCCAGCCCGGTCACATTTTTCCGTTGGTCTCGCAGCCAGGCGGCGTGTTGGCGCGCGCTGGCCACACCGAGGCTTGCTGCGACCTTGCGCGCCTCGCCGGCTTTTCACCGGCGGCCGTGTTGTGCGAGATCATGAAGGACGACGGCACGATGGCGCGCCTGCCGGATCTCGAGCGCTTCGCCGTTGAACACAGCTTGAAAATCGGCGCGATCACCGATCTCATTCACTACCGGAGCCGCACCGAAAAATTGATCGAACGGATCGCCGAGCGGCCGCTGGCGACGCAGTTCGGCGCCTTCCGCCTCGTCGTCTACCGCGACAAGCTGACCGATGCGACGCATCTTGCGCTCGTTCGCGGCCCGATATCGCCGTCGACCGAAACGTTGGTCCGCGTGCACGAGCCGCTGTCCGTCATGGATCTGCTCGACCAGCAAAGCGCAACGCATTCATGGAGCGTGGCGGAAGCGATGCGCGCGATTGCGCAGGCCGGCCGAGGCGTCATTGTCCTCTTGCATCGCCCCGAGAGCGCAGACGAACTTCGCCGTCGCGCTTTGGCCGATTCGCCGCCGCCGCTCACGAAGATGGATTTGCGCAATTACGGTATCGGAGCGCAGATCCTGCGCGATTTGAACGTCGGCAAGATGCGCCTGCTCGCCAAGCCGCGGAAAATGCCGAGCATGGCCGGGTTCGACCTCGAAGTGACCGGCTACGACGAGGCGCCGCCGGCGCGCAACGCTTCATAAGGAAGCGCACGGCGCAATTGCCGCCTTGGTCGGCAAGCCACTTCATCACCATGGCCATCCGACGCATCGAGCCCAATCTCCGCGGTCATGACCGTCGCGTAGCGCTGGTCTTGTCGCGCTTCAATCCGGACATCGGCGAGGGATTGTTGAAGGGCGCGCTGCGCGCTCTCGCAGAGGCGGGCGTGGCGGAGGACAGCATGAAAATTGTCTCCGTTCCCGGCGCGCTTGAAACACCGCTCGCGCTCCAGCGCCTTGCCCAGAGCGGTGACTTCGACGTACTGGTGGCGCTTGGCGCCGTCATTCGCGGCGACACGTATCACTTCGAAATCGTCGCGAATGAATCGGCGGCGGGTGTGTCCAGCGTCCAGCTTGAGTTCGGCATTCCGATCGGCAACGGCATTCTGACGTGCGATACCGACGAACAGGCGCGCGCGCGGATGGACGCCAAAGGCTATGACGCGGCGCAAGCGGCGCTCGAGCTCGCGAATCTTCTCGATGCGATCGATGAAGACTAACCCGCGGCGCCGCGCGCGAGAGCTCGTCCTGCAGGGACTCTACGAGCGGCAGCAGGGCGGCGCGGCGGCCGACCAGATCGCGGCGGACCTTCGCGAAAGCGCAGGTCATCAGCGAGCCGATCAGCCGTATTTCGGCGAGCTGTGGTCGGGGATCGGGCGCGATTACGACGAGTTGATCGCTCGAATCGCGCCGTATCTTGATCGAAAAGCGACGGACCTGTCTCCCGTCGAGCGGGCGATCATCGTCATCGGCGCCTGGGAGCTCGTCAATCGCCTCGAGATTCCTTACCGCGTCGTGATCAACGAGGCCGTTGAGCTCGCAAAAGCGTACGGGGGCACCGACGGCCACAAGTTCGTGAACGGCGTGCTCGACAAGGTCGCCGCCGACGCTCGCGCAGAAGAAATCGCCGCGCTGGCGCGTGAGCGCGGCACGCAAGTGTGAACGAGTTCGCGCTGATCGATAAATATTTTCGTCGTCCGGTGCGCGACGACTCGGTGCGAATCGGCCTCGGCGACGATGCAGCGGTCATTCGACCGACACCGGGGAACGAGCTCGTGATCTCCGTCGACATGTTGGTCGAAGGCCGACATTTTCTGCGCGATACGGATCCGCGTCGGCTCGGCCACAAGACGTTGGCGGTCAACCTTTCTGATTTGGCAGCCATGGGCGCGACACCGCGTTACGCGCTGCTCGCGGGCGCATTGCCTGATGCCGAAGAGCCGTGGCTTGGCGAATTCGCCGCAGGTTTCTTCCTAGTCGCAGACAGGTATGGCGTCGAGCTGATCGGCGGTGACACCACCAAAGGGCCACGCAATCTTTGTGTGACGATCATCGGCGAAGTGCCGGCGGGAACGGCACTGACGCGCGGCGGCGCAAAGCCCGGGGACGACATCTACGTCTCTGGTTCGCTTGGCGATGCGGCGCTTGCGCTCGTGGCGATCCGGCAACGGACGACGCTGACATCGGATGCTTTGGACGTCGCACGAAAAAGACTCGAAGCACCGGAGCCGCGCGTAGCGCTCGGCGAACGCCTGCGCGATATTGCATCGGCCGCGCTCGATATCTCCGACGGACTGACGGGCGACCTTGCGCACATTCTCGAAACGTCACGCGTTGGCGCGACCATCGAGCTGGCGTCGATCCCGCGATCGCCGGCACTGGACGGGAAGCTTGCCGGCACCGAACGTGAATTGGCGCTTCGCTGTCTGCTCGCGGGCGGCGACGATTACGAGTTGTGCTTTACCGCGAATCCGGCGCTTCGTAATCGCATCGTCGATATCAGCCGCGCGCTGGAGCTTCCGTTGAGCCGCATCGGCGCGATCACCGTCGCGGAAGACTTCATCGTCCGCGATGAGCACGGGACGCCTTTGCCGGCGCTGCCGTGCGCATTCGATCATTTCGCGTCGTGACCGCCGCGTCGCCGACATTGCGCTTCCTGCTGCGCCATCCAGCGCATTTCATCGCGCTTGGCTTCGGCAGCGGTCTAGCGCCGTTTGCCCCGGGGACCTTCGGGACGCTCGTGGCGATTCCAATCGCGGCGTTGCTGCGCGCATACGCATCCGATGTCGGATTCGTTGCCGCGATCGTGCTGCTTTTTGCATTGGGGACGTGGGCGGCGGACGTCACCGGTCGCGATCTGGATGTTCCGGACCATGGCGGCATCGTCATCGATGAAATCGTCGCCTTTTTGATCGTGCTCTATTTCGTCGGCGGCGACCCGCTGCGGCAGGCATTCGCGTTCCTGCTCTTCCGCATCTTCGATATCGCGAAGCCGCCGCCGATTCGACAGGTCGACGCTGCTCTCAAGAACGGAATCGGCGTCATGGTCGACGATCTTCTTGCTGCTGCGTACACATTGTTTGTGTTCGCGCTCGTCGTGCGACTCGTGGGGAACGGGCAATGAGTGATGTTGCATTGACCCTCATCGAAGAGGCTGGGTTGAACGCGCTGCAAACGCAGCGGCAGCTTTTCTACGATGGTTGGCTTCTGCGCGTTTCGCCGGGAAAGGCCAAGCGCGCTCGCAGCGTCAATCCCTATTTCGGTTCGACGCTGTCGCTCGACATCAAGATCGATCACTGCGAACGCGTCTATGGTGTTCACGGCTTGCCTACGTTGTTCCGAATGACGCCGTTCATTCAACCGCCCGATCTCGACCGGGCGCTCGAAGCACGCGGCTACGTCGTGTTCCAGCCAACGTATGTCCAATTGGTTGCGCTTGACCGCCCACCGGAACCGCCGCCGGAAACGGGAATCGAGCTTGCGGCGCCGCCGATCGAGGCGTTCGTCGATGAAGTTGCCGCGCTGCGCGGATCATCGGCGGAACAGCGCGCTGCCCATCTGGAGCGTCTAGCGAGCACACCGCTCGCGACGCGCGCGATCGTTGCGCGGCACGAGGCCCGCACCATTGGCTGCGGTCAAGTCGCGCTCGACCGGGGCCTCGCGGGCATTTACGATATGGTGACCGACGCCGCGTTCCGCGGTCGCGGAGCGGCGAGTCAAATTGTCACGGAGCTTTTGCGTTGGGCATGGGAAAACGGCGCAACGCACGCCTATCTGCAGGTTGACGCGGAAAACGCTCCGGCGCTCGCCGTATATCGAAAATTCGGGTTTGTGACCGCGTACACGTATCACTACCGCGCCCGCCCGGACGAATGCCGATGAATGATCACGACATCGAGGTGTTGGCCGCGGAGCTCGGCGAGCGTTTGCTCGCACAGCGATGGCGCGTTGCCACGGCGGAATCCTGCACCGGCGGCCTCGTCGCCGGCGCTATCACCACCATTGCGGGCAGCTCGGATTGGTTCGATCGCGGCTTGGTCACCTATTCGAATGCTGCGAAGCGCGAACTGTTGGATGTACCCCAATCGGTTCTCGAAGCCTACGGCGCCGTTTCGGAGCCAACCGCGATTGCGATGGCCGAAGGTGCGTTGCAGCGAAGCGACGCCGCGTTGACGGTGGCGGTCACGGGCGTTGCGGGTCCGGGCGGCGGCACGCCGGAAAAGCCCGTCGGCATGGTGTGCTTCGCATGGGCACGAAAAGACGGCGCGACGATCAGCCGCACGCACTACCTCAGCGGCAATCGCGCCGACGTGCGGCAAGCTTCGGTCGCGATTGCATTACGCGGTTTGATCGACGCCGTCGAAGCATCGTCCCGCTGAAACACATCCTTTCAACGCGGTGCAAAGACGCGCAGCCGGTGTCCATCGGGATCGAGCGCGACAAACGTGCGCCCAAAATCCATCTCGGTCGGGCCTTGCGTAATCTTCAGCCCACGTTTGCGCCATTCGCCGTGGAGCGCGTCGACGGCAGCCGCATCAGCGACCGAGAAGCCCAACTCACCACCGCCGGGCGGCGTGGCGGTAGGCTCTACGCCGCTTTTTGTCCATAGCCCTAGCATGACGCCCGAGTCCAAGGCGAACATCGCGAAGGTGGATGACGATTCAATTGGCCGGCGTTCAAGCAGATCGGAATAGAACGTCGCGGCGGACGCGGCGTCATCGACGTAAAGAATCACAAAATTCGGATCGGGCATCGGGAGATCTCCGTTTGGTTGAATCCTCTCCGCGCAGCAAAACTTCGGCGGCGCCATGACATTGTTCCGACTGCCGCTGACAAATTCTGTCAGCAGTGAATGCGCTGAACCGGGCTCTTGCAGCAGTGAATCGATATGCCGTGCATGAAGTCCTGGCTGATTCTAGGTTCGACACATGATGCGACGTCGCGCTGAACTCAATCGTTGATCCCTTCGCGCTCGCGCCATTCCTTCATCAGTGCGTGGCGTCGTCGCGGATAGCGTGTGTCCTCGATCGAAAGCGCGGTGATCCGGTCCGTACGAAAGCTCCTGAACCCCTGGCGCAGTTCGCACCACGCAGCGACGACACGCACACGTTCGAAGAAGCCGAGGGCAAACGGCCAGATCGTCCGTTGCGTTTCACGGGATTTGAGATCGAGATAGGTAATGGCCAGTTTGCGTTCGGCGCGAATCGCCTTGCGGATGGCGGGCAGCTCTTCATCTCCGGCCGCGATCGAGGCGACAGGGCCAATCAACAGCGCCGATGCATCGACGGCATGGCGCAAGTCCGGCGGAAGCACGGCAAAGATTTTCGCGATGCCATTGCGTGCGGCGTCGCGCAGCGCGCTGTCGGCGCGTTCTGCGACCCAACGCGATCCAAGCACGAGCGCTTCCAGCTCGTCCTGCGAAAACATCAGCGGCGGCAGCATGAAACCGGGACGCAGCACATATCCAATCCCGGGCTCGCCATCAATGCGGGCGCCTTGCGATTGCAGAGCGGCGATGTCGCGATAAAGCGTGCGCAGACTGATGGCGAGTTCGGCGGCGAGCGCTGCACCGCTCACCGGAAAGCGATGGCGATGGAGAAGCTGGATTAATGCAAGCAGGCGTTCGGCGCGGGACAACGGGCGATTTTTCCGCGGCTGTTTGCCGTCAACGGTAGATGCGATTGGTGACAGTTTTTGTCAGTATAGCGACTCGGCCATCGACCTTCGGATTAGTCCGTTTTTCCGCTATACCGAACGATCGTTCTATGCAATAATCGCGTTCGAAATGCCCCAAAACCCACCGCTCCCAGGCTATCCGAACCACCGAAAGGCCGCAAAATGACTCTCTCCACGGCAGGACTCCCCATGGACGACAACAAGGGCAAAGCGCTCGCCGCTGCCCTCGCGCAGATCGAAAAGCAGTTCGGCAAGGGCTCGATCATGCGGATGGGCGAGTCTCAAGTGCAGAACGATCTGCAGGTCGTCTCCACGGGCTCGCTTGGCCTCGACATCGCTCTTGGCACCGGCGGTCTGCCGAGAGGCCGCGTAGTGGAGGTTTACGGTCCGGAATCCTCAGGCAAGACGACTCTCTGTCTGCAGGTCGTCGCTCAAGTGCAAAAGCAGGGCGGCATCGCAGCGTATATCGACGCCGAGAACGCGCTCGATCCGGTCTACGCCGGCAAGCTTGGCGTCAATGTCGGCGATCTCTTGATTTCACAGCCCGACACCGGTGAACAGGGACTCGAAATCGCCGATATGCTGGTTCGCTCGGGGAGCGTCGACATCATCGTCATCGATTCGGTCGCAGCGCTCGTGCCAAAGGCGGAAATCGAAGGTGAAATGGGCGATCAATTGCCAGGCCTGCAGGCGCGACTCATGAGTCAGGCGCTGCGCAAGCTCACGTCCAATATCAAGCGTGCCAACGTACTGGTCGTGTTCATCAACCAGATCCGGATGAAGATCGGCGTGATGTTCGGCAATCCGGAGACGACGACGGGCGGCAACGCGCTCAAGTTCTATGCGTCGGTGCGGCTCGACATTCGCCGCATCGGCTCGATCAAACGCGGCGAGGAGGTTGTCGGCAACGAAACGCGCGTGAAGGTCGTCAAGAACAAAGTATCGCCGCCCTTCCGTGAGGCGCTGTTCGATATCCTCTATGGCGAGGGCATCTCGCGCGAAGGTGAAATCGTCGAGTTGGGTGTGACGCACCGCGTGGTCGAGAAGTCCGGCGCGTGGTATGCGTACAAGGGCGAAAAGATCGGCCAGGGCAAGGACAACGCACGCGATTTCCTAAAAGAGCATCCCGATATTGCTGCCGAAATCGAAGCCAAAATACGCGAAACGGTCGGCGTTCCGACGCCATCGCGGATCAAGGTGGCGGGCAACGGCGCCGATACTTAGGCCGCCATGGCAGGATGGGCGACTTTGGGAAAGCAACCACTGTTGCTCAAGGCGTCCGCGATCCGCCTGCTCGCGCGACGTGAATACGCACGGGCTCAGCTTCACTCGCGCCTCCTTAAGCTCGGCGCGACACGCGACGAAGTCGAGCGCGTACTCGATGAGCTGGAACAAAGCGGCTATCTATCGGATGCCCGCTTCGCGCAAGCATTGGTCACGCAAAAAGCGGGACGCTACGGCAAACGCGCCATTGCGCATCAATTGCGGCAAAAGCAGGTCGAGCCCGGCGCCGCCGACGATGCACTCGCATCGATAGCGCTCAATGATGAATTGGCTGACGCGACGGCGCTATGGCAGCGACGCTTCGGCGTTTTGCCGAAAGATGCCCGCGAAAAGGCTCGCCACGTGAGGTTTCTGCAAGCGCGCGGCTACAGCATCACGATTGCGCTCAAGGTGCTGCCTAAAATCTAACGCTTTGACTTCTTTGGGCAGGTTTGGTGGGCGGATGCACAGCTGCCAAGCTCCGCGTATGAAAGTCGCCGCAATTCGCCGCAAATTCATCGAGTACTTCGTATCGAAGGGGCACACGCATGTCCCCAGTTCGCCGCTGGTTCCCACGAACGACCCAACGCTGCTCTTCACCAATGCCGGGATGGTGCAATTCAAGGATGTGTTCCTCGGCCTCGACAAGCGATCGTATGTGCGCGCGACGACGGCGCAGCGTTGCGTGCGCGCGGGCGGCAAGCATAACGATCTCGAGAATGTCGGTTACACGGCGCGTCACCTCACGTTGTTCGAGATGCTGGGCAATTTCAGCTTCGGCGACTATTTCAAGCGTGACGCGATCCATTACGCGTGGGAGCTTTTGACCGAGCAGTACGGCCTTCCGCCGGAACGTTTGTGGACGACGGTCTACATCGACGACAACGAGGCTTACGACGTCTGGACGAAAGAGATCGGCGTCCCGCCCGAACGATGCGTGCGCATCGGCGATAACTTGGGCGGCAAGTTCGCGAGCGATAACTTTTGGCAGATGGCGGACACCGGTCCCTGCGGTCCGTGCTCGGAGATTTTTTACGACCATGGTCCCGACGTTTTCGGCGGTCCGCCCGGTTCACCCGACGAGGATGGCGACCGCTATATCGAGATCTGGAATCTCGTGTTCATGCAGTTCAGCCGCGACGCCGCAGGCTTGATGACGCCGCTGCCCAAGCCCTGCGTCGACACCGGCATGGGCCTCGAGCGCCTGGCCGCGGTGCTGCAGCACGTGCACTCGGTCTACGAGATCGACCTGTTCGTCGATCTCATCAAGGCCGCAGCACGCGAGACCGGCACGAAGGACGTCGACAATCCGTCGCTCAAGGTCATCGCCGATCACATTCGCTCCTGTGTCTTCCTGATCGTCGACGGCGTGATCCCGGGCAGCGAAGGCCGCGGCTACGTGCTGCGGCGGATCATTCGCCGAGCGATCCGGCACGGCTACAAGCTCGGGCAAAAGAAACCGTTCTTTTATCGCTTGGTCGACGATCTCGATCGCGCGATGGGCGACGCTTATCCGGAGCTGTCGAAGAACAAGGAGCGCGTCGCGCAAGTGCTCCGGACCGAAGAAGAACGGTTCGGCGAGACGATCGAGAACGGCATCCGAATACTCGATGAGGCGCTCGCCAAACTCACCGCGAGCGGCGGCAAGGCGCTCGACGGCGCGACGGCGTTCACGCTCTACGACACGTTTGGCTTTCCGCTCGATCTGACCGCTGATGTATGTCGCGAGCGCGGCGTCACGGTCGACGAAGCCGGATTCGATCGGGCGATGGAAGCGCAGCGCGAACGCGCGCGCGCCGCGTCGCAGTTCAAAACCGGCGAATCGCTCGCCTATGCGGGACCGAAGACGCGCTTTCGCGGCTACGAGACGCTGTCGGATGATGGTAGCGTCGTGGCGTTGTACAAGGGCGGAGTTGCCGTCGACACGTTGATCGCAGGTGAACGCGGCGTCGTCGTCCTCGACAAAACGCCTTTCTATGCGGAGTCGGGCGGTCAAGTCGGCGATCGCGGCGAGCTCACGAAAGGCGGCGCGTGCTTGACACTCTTTGCCGTTGAAGACACCCAAAAGATCCAACCCGATGTCGTTGGCCATATCGGCGAGGTGAAGACAGGCGAGCTGAAAGTCGGCGATAGCGTCGCAGCGACGGTCGACGAGGATGCGCGTGGACGAACGGTGCGCAATCATTCGGCAACGCATCTGATGCACAAGGCATTGCGCGATGTGCTCGGTCCGCACGTCCAACAGAAGGGCTCGCTCGTCGACCCGGAGCGCACGCGCTTCGACTTTGCCCACAACGCGCCGATGACCGACGAGCAGATTCGGCGAATCGAAACGCTCGTGAACATGGAGATCCTCGCGAACGCGCCGACGACTGCGCGCGTGATGCCCATCGACGACGCTCGCAAGCAGGGTGCAATGATGCTGTTCGGCGAAAAGTACGGCGACGAAGTCCGCGTGCTCGACATCGGTACGTCGCGCGAATTGTGCGGCGGCACGCATGTCTCGCGCACCGGCGACATCGGCTTCTTCAAGATCGTGAGCGAGGGCGGTGTGGCGTCGGGTATTCGCCGGATCGAAGCGACGACCGGCCGTGGCGCGCTTCAATATGTCCAGGAACAGGAGGCGCAGCTTGCCCGCGCAGCGCAATTGCTGAAGGCACCGGTCGCTGAGCTCGAGACTCGCATCGCGCAATTGCAGGAGAGCGCGAAGGCAGCCGAGAAGGCACTTGCGCAACTGAAGGCCAAATCTGCCGCCAGCATTGGACAGGATTTGGCGCAGGATGCGGTCGACGTCAAGGGTGCGAAGGTGCTCGCGGCGGCGCTGGACGGCCTTGATGCGAAGGCGTTGCGCGAAACGATGGATAAGCTGAAGGACAAGCTCGGCAGCGCAGCGATCGTGCTTGGCAGCGTTGCCGACGGCAAAGTCACGCTGATCGCCGGCGTGACGGAGGACCTGACGACGAAAGTGAAGGCCGGCGAGCTCGTCAATCACGTCGCGCAGCAAGTGGGCGGTAAAGGCGGCGGACGCGCAGACATGGCGCAAGCCGGTGGGACCAATCCTGCGGCGCTGCCCGCGGCGCTCAATTCGGTCCGCGACTGGATCGCAGAACGGCTGTGACGGCGGACGCGCAGTCGCCGCAATTCGCGAGCGACAACAATGCGGGCGTGTGTCCGGAAGCGCTCGCTGCGATCGTCGAAGCGAATCGAGGTCACGCACCCGGTTACGGCGCCGACGACTGGACCCGCGCCGCGACCGACTCCATTCGCGCCGCATTCGACACCGATTGCGACGTCTATTTCGTCTTCAACGGCACGGCCGCGAATTCGCTCGCGCTCGCGTCGATTTGCCGCAGCACCGATGCGGTCATTTGCCACGCGAATTCTCACGTCAATGTCGACGAGTGCGGTGCGCCTGAGTTTTTCAGCGGCGGTGCCAAGCTTCTAACGGTACAAACGCCCCATGCGAAGCTTGTTCCCGATGCAATAGCCGCACTCGCAGCCCCCGCGCACGACGAGCACGGCTCGCGACCGCGCGCGTTGGCGCTCACGCAAGCAACCGAGTTCGGCACCGTTTACACGGCGAGCGAGCTCCGCGGACTCTGCGATGTGGCGCACGCGGGCGGAATGAAGGTCCAGCTCGACGGCGCACGCTTTGCCAATGCGGTGGCGTCTCTCGACTGCGCACCTGCCGACCTCTCTTGGCGCGCCGGCGTCGATGTGCTTTGCCTGGGCGGCACCAAGAATGGTTTGCCGTTCGGTGAAGCGATCGTATTTTTCGATCGCGCGCTCGCGGACGAGTTCCTGCGCCGTCGCAAGCAGGGCGGCCAGCTCGCGTCGAAGATGCGTTTTCTCGCGGCGCCATGGTCGGCGATCATGAGCAATGGCGTCTGGCTCAAGCATGCGGCGCATGCGAATGCGATGGCCCGCCGGCTGGCCACGGCAATTGAAAAGCTGCCAGGTGTCGCACTGATCGCGCCCGTCGAAGCGAACGGGATTTTCGTCGACCTGCCGGCGCGTGTCATCGAGGCGGTGCGCGCCAAAGGCTGGCGATTCTACAATTTCGTCGGCGCGACCGGCGTGCGGTTCATGTGCGCATGGGATACGCCAGCGGAGGCCGTCGACCGCTTTGCGGCGGACATCGCGCAAGCAATTCGCGCATCCGCCTGACAGCAAGCAGGAGCTCCGAATGGCACTGCGCCCCGGCGTCACGCTCGACATACTGAATCAACGCGGTACCGGCCGATTGCCGGGCCTTGTGGGATTTCATGTGACGGCATTCGCCGAAGGTCGCATCGA
>WNGI01001204.1_pt1 | contig 21129 bp, 22 predicted proteins | sample 5400621 | NCBI WGS metagenome assembly WNGI01 (sample SAMN13153374, study PRJNA577476) | soil metagenome | isolation source: 20 cm soil or saprolite under Garry oak tree replicate 1 | place: USA:California | collected 2016-06-15
TTGAGCTTGGCATCCATCACCATCAGCGCCAGCGCCAGCACGTTGGCGGCGCCGCCCATGTCCTTCTTCATGATCAGCATGCCGCTGGATGGTTTCAGATCCAGCCCGCCGGTATCGAAACAGACCCCCTTGCCAACCAGGGTCACCTTGGGGTGAGCGGGATCGCCCCAGGTCAAATCGATCAGCCGCGGCGCGCGCGACGACGCCATGCCCACCGCATGAATCAACGGAAAGTTCTGTCGGGTCAGATCGTCGCCGACGATGCAGTCGAACTTGGCACCGAAGCGCTGTGCAAGCTGCTGCGCGGCCGACGCCAGCTCTTCCGGCCCCATGTCGTTCGCCGGCGTGTTGATGAGATCGCGGGCAAGTCCTGCCGCTTCCGCCATTCGCGCGATGGCCGCAACGTCAATGCCGTCGGGCGGCACCAGCTTGACACCAGGAGCATCCGCCTTGCGATAGCGACGGAAGCGATAACTGCCGAGCGCAAACGCAAGCGCGGCAAGACGGGTGTCGTGCGGCGCATTGGCGAAGCGATAGACGCCGGCCGGCAACAGGCCCGGCAACGAGCCGGGCCGGAACAGGTCGCGGGTTTTGCTGGTGTCGTCCTCCAGGCCGAACACGACCTGCGCGATTTGGCCATCCGAGGCGGGCAGCGTCAGACACGCCCCGGGCTTGGCCGCAAAGCGATTGGCCAGCGCGAACTGCCGGGCCTGCGCCGGAAGATCGGCGCAGATCGCGTCCCATGTCGCCTTGGTCGCAAATGTGATGGGAACGGCTGCTGGGCCTGGCGCGGTCTCGAACACGGAATGCATGCTTCTTAAGGCCTTCCATTGAAACGGGACAGCGGCAGAGGCGCCGGAGTGGCTATTGGCCAGACGCTGGGCTCTTTTTGCTTCTACAATGGCTTGCCATGTCAAACCAGTCTGAACGCGGCGAAACCCGCGGCGTTTGGCGGGACCGGTTGAGCGCCGCTTAGAACTTTGCGACGATGACGGCGAGGTGATTTGACCGGAAGCGTGGCTCAAACTTACGTTTTTAATAACGGGTTTTGTCTGTGTGAACAGGATGGCGAGGGAGGGAACCATGGCCAACAACCGAACGAGTTACCGCAATATCCTGACGCGCGGTTTGGCGGTGATGGCGTTGCTCTGCATTTATGGCCTCAGCATCATCGGCGCGTCGGCGCTGTTGTTGGGCGCCTCCACCACGTCCGCCCTTGCTCGTGGCGGCGGAGGCTTCCGTGGTGGCGGTTTCCGCGGCGGCGGCTTTCGCGGTGCGGGATTGGGGTTTGGCCTGGGTCTAGGCCTGGGCGGCCTTTACGGACCGTATGGCTACGGTGGCTATCCCTACGGCGGCTACTATCCCTATTATGGCGACGCCGGCGCTTGCTATGCGGTTCGGCGACGCGTCTGGACAGCCTACGGTTGGCGAATACGCCGCGTTTCGGTCTGCGAGTGATTGCGGCTGTGCGGCGCTCAACCTGAACGCTCACGGCCCCGAACTGCAGGCGTACCATCGATCCCAGGACCACCCGGCCTCAGTGTCATCCGCTGAGGCCGTTTCGCATTGGGGGTGGGCGGCGATCCACTATCGGCCGCAATTCCACACATTGCCGATCGGGGTCTGGGTCCAGCATGGGCCGAACCCGCCGCCGTTCCAGCGCCCCCGATAAAAGCCGGGGCCGCCATACCAATAGACGCGCCGGCGATTCCGAGCCTCTTCCCATTCGATCCGTTCGGGTGTGCGGTAGCCGGGCAGGAAACCATACCCGTGCCAGTGCCGCGCCACGTGCGCCTTGCCCTGCACCGGCGCTGCAAATGTGGCCGTGGCTGCCAGCAGGAAAGCTGCAATCGCGATCCGGCCGGAGAGATTTTGTAGCATTGAGGGCGTCCTGTTCCGCCTGTTCGACTATCACACATCGCAGAAGTTAAGGAGCGATTTGCTTCGGAGCCGGCATTATGATTTCACGCCTGATTTTCGCCAGCATCGCAACCGATCGGATGCTGGGCCAACACCCCGCCCATCGGCTACAGTCTTCCAAAATTACAATGTCAATTTCTCGAAAGTGGGGAACGCGATGGACGTCTTGTGGGAAATTGTTGTTACCGTCGGTCACACGATAGAGCAGGTGCTGGCCTACGTGGAAACTCACCACTGGATTTTCGGGTTTCTGGTCGTGGGATATATCTTCTACCTTCACGACAGAAGCCTTCACGCACGCTTCGACGCACTCGACAAGCGGATCGATGAAATCAGGAAGCGTCTCGCCATCGAGTATTGATGGGGCGGGCTGAACTCGGCAGCTGCAACTTCATTCGGAAGCTTTGGTCGCGAACGACACGGATCCGGATTCAAAATTCCGGCACAACCGGATGGCGCGGCCCTCGCGTGCGGCCGCTCGCCTTGCGCGCAGGCGGCAATTTTAACCCAGTATTAGGGTTAACAGCCTATTGCTGAGGGCATTCGGCCGCAACCATCCGCTTGATATCGTGAGTTAAAGCTCCATGCGCCAGCAGTCCAGTGTCGCCCGGCTTCTTGTATCCACCGCCATGGCGGCGATTTTGGCCGTTGGCCTTGGCGGCTGCCAGACCATGTCCGACATCACCGGATCGATATCGTCAAAGTCCGACGCCAGCCCCGACCCCGACCCGCGGCGTTCGGCAGAGACCTACGGCGAACGCTATCGCGCCAATCCCAAGGACGCCGACGCGGCCCTCAAGTATGGCCAGGCCTTGCGCGCCACGGGGCAGCGCACCCAGGCCGTCGCCGTGCTCGAACAGGCCACCATCGCCCATCCCGGCAACAAGCCACTGCTCGCCGCTTATGGCCGGGCGCTTGCCGACAACGGCAATTTCCAACAGGCGTTCGATGTTCTCACCCGCGCCCATTCGCCCGATAATCCCGATTGGCGAATCCTTTCGGTGCAAGGAACCGCGCTCGACCAACTGGGCCGGCACGACGAAGCGCGCGGCTATTACGCCAGCGCCCTGAAGATCGCGCCCGAGGAGCCCTCGGTCCTGTCCAATCTCGGTCTTTCCTACGTGCTTTCCAGGGATCTGCCGAAGGCGGAGGAAATACTTCGCCGGGCCTTCGCGAACACCCGAGCCGACGCGCGGGTGCGGCAGAATCTGGGCCTGGTGGTTGGCCTGCAGGGCCGCTTTGCCGAAGCTGAAACCATCGTGAAGGCCGATCTGCCGGCCGACGAGGCAGCGGCGAACGTCGCCTACCTGAAGCAGATGCTGAGCCGCAAGGACAATCCGCGCGTAGGTGCCGGCACGGTGCCGGTGGCCGCTCTCTCAGCCGTCCCGACTGGTCGCTAACGTCCAGGATATCGTCGGGCTGAAGGCTGGGCGTAATTCCGCCCGGTGCAGCACTCGCGTCGAAGATCACGCGAGGTCCGCAAAGCGCCAACGGAAGTCACGCCTCACTCGATCACCTCGTCGGCGCGCAGCAGGAATGCTTCCGAAATCTTCAGTGCCAGCGCCTTGGCGGTCTTGAGGTTGACCGACAGCACCATCTTGTTCGGGAATTCCACCGGCAGGTCGCCCGGCGGGGTGCCTTGCAATATCTTTTGCACGAAATAAGCGCTGCGACGGTAGCACCAACTCAAATCGACGCCGTAGCTGATCAGCCCGCCGGCCACCACATGCTCGCGATATCCGTAGATGGTTGGCAACCGTTTCGCCAACGCCAATTCGGCAATCCGCCGACCCAGGCTCAGCAGCAGCGTGGTCTGCAGCACGATGACGACGTCGACACGCTGGCTTGCTAGTGCCTCCATCGCGCCGTCAATCTCCTGGGGGCTGTTGACGTCGACCGAATTGATCGTGACTTCCAGGACCTTGGCCGCGGCTTCCAACTCTAGCGCCTGCGGCGGAGCTTTCGGATCCCGCAGGTTGGTAAGCAGTCCGACCTGGTGAGCGCCCGGCGCAATCTCATGCACGAGCTCCATCTGTTTGGCAGGCAATCCCGCCACGTAGGGTTCGATCCCGGTTACGTTCCCGCCCGGCCGCGCTTCACTCGCGATCAAGCCGAGATGCACGGCGTCGGCGAGCGCCGGGCACACGATCGGGATCGCCGACGTCGCCATTCGCGCCGGGACCGCGGCGCTGACGGCGGCAGCCAGGATGACGTCGGGCTTGAGCCGAACGATCTCCTCTGCAAACGCAGGCAACCGGTCTAGAACGCCCTCGGCATAGCGGTAAGCCATATCGAAGTCGCGGCCCTCAGCGTATCCGAGCTCACGCATGCCATCCAGGAAACTGGCGGCGAAAAGTCCGACCACTTCGGTTGTTCCCCCCGACAGCCAGGTGATGAGCGGCCGCCTCCTGGGTGAAACCTGCGCCTGCGCCAAAAGGGGCCAGGCAACCGCACTACCAAGCAGGATGAAATCGCGCCGTCTCATGGAGCGCTCCCTGGCCGGGGCAGGGCCGGGTGCAATCCTATGCAAACTCTCGCCTTCGCGCTATGGCAAATAGCCTCTACCGCGGTGTGGGGCCGCGTTGCGACACCGATCTCTCTCCCACATTGACGGGAAAGTTTGATAGCATTCCCTCTTGCCGCAGGAATTGCCCCATGAGACGGCGAGACTTCATCGCTCTCGGCGGCGCATTCAAGCGGGAAACTGTCCCCTTTCTTTCCGGTGTCCGGCACGCGAGCCGTCCTTGCGACCAACCGCTGCCGCGCCGGTCAGGATCATTGCATCGCCGCGACCTTGATGTAGGTCGGGCCCAGGATGACGACGAACAACACCGGCAGGAAGAACAGGATCATCGGCACGGTCAGTTTCGGCGGCAGGGCGGCCGCCTTCTTCTCGGCTTCGTTCATGCGCATGTCGCGATTCTCCTGCGCCATGACGCGCAGGCTCTGGCCGAGCGGCGTGCCGTAACGTTCCGACTGCTGCAAGGCCAGACAGACCGACTTCACGCCCTCGAGGCCGGTGCGCTTCGCCAGATTTTCGTAGGCCACCTTGCGATCCTGGAGATAGGAGAGCTCGGCCGTGGTCAGCGTGAATTCCTCGGAGAGCGCAACCGACTGCGTCACGATCTCCGTGCTGACCTTGCGGAAGGCCACTTCGATCGACATGCCGGATTCGATGCAGATCAGCAGCAGGTCGAGCGCGTCGGGAAATGCGCGCTTGATCGAGAGCTGGCGCTTTGAGATGGCGTTTTTCAGGAACATCATCGGCGCCTGCAGCCCGAGATAGGCCGCGCCGATGCACATGCCGATCTTCACCGGCATCGACTTCTGCATGTGCGAGATCACGAAAACATACAGTATCGACCCAATGAAAAACACCACAGGCGTGACCAGCCGGAAGAACAGGAATGTGACGTAGGGCGCTTGCCCGCGATAGCCGGCCATGGTGAGCTTCTGGCGTGCGGCCTCCTGCGCCAGCCACTTTCCGAGGTTGAAGTCTTCCACCACCTTGGAGACGAGTTGCCTCGGCGACTGCCGCAGCGATACCTTTTCGGACTTGGAAAGACGATCGCGCTCCCGTTGCCGGATCCGCTCGCGTTCGCTCGCGACCGCCTTCATGCGTTTCGCCAGTCCTTCGCCTGCAAACAGCGGCATGATCAGCGTATACGCGGTCGCGCTGGCGGCGATTGCCGCCAGCAGCATGGTCATGAAGCGTGCATCGTGAAGCTTGTCGACCAGAAAACTAATCATGCTGCACCATCAGAAGTCGAAGTTGATCATTTTTTTCATGACGAATATGCCGATGGACATCCAGACCACGCAGCCAACCAGCATCAATTGACCGGTCGGATGGGTCCACAGCAGCGAGATGTATTCGGGGGTCGACAGGTAGACCAGCAGCATGACGATCGGCGGCAATGAACCGATGATGCCCGCGGAGGCCTTGGCTTCCATCGACATGGCTTGAATCTTCTCCGCCATTTTCTTGCGATCGCGCAGCACCTTGGACAGGTTGCCCAAAGCCTCCGACAGGTTACCGCCGGACTTCTGCTGGATCGCGATCACGATGCCGAAGAAGTTCGCCTCCGGCACCGGCATCCGTTCGAACAGGCGGGCACATGCGTCGCCAAGCGGCATGCCGATCGCCTGTGTTTCGATGATGGCGAGGAATTCGCCCTTGAGCGGCTCCGGCGCGTCGGATGCGACGACCTTGATGGATTCAAACAGCGGCAGACCCGCCTTGATGCCGCGAACGATCACGTCAACGGCGTCCGGGAGCGCCTTGAGGAACGCCTTTTCCCGGCGCGTCTTGAGATAGCTCAAGCCCCAGCGCGGCAGACCGAAACCCGCAGCGAATGCCAGGCCGACGGCCGCGAGCAATCCGCCCCCGGCCAGCATCGCGATCGCAAAACTGACGGCGGCGAGAACGCCGGAAATCATCATGAACTTCTTGACTGTCCAGGTCAGGCCGGCCTGGGTCAGGCGGCTGCTGAGCGGGATCTTCTTTTCCTTCTGGCGGCGCGCCTCGAGGTCCTTCAGCGATCCTTCGACCTGTTCGCGGCGCGAGCGCTGGGTCTTATCGGCCTGACGAGCGGCCGGCTCCGACTTCGCGACCGCCGCCCGGCGATGCTCGGCCTTTCGCTCTCCGGAAAGTGCAGGATAGAGAAATACCCATGCCAGACCGCCGACGGTGGTGGTGGCGAGAAAGGCCAGTGCGAGCGCTTGCATGTTGATGGTCCCGCTTATACGTCGGTAATGACTTCAGCGGCATCGAGTGCCGCGGCAAGCCGCTTCTCTTCGCCGTAATATCGTGCGCGATCCCAGAAGCGCGGCCGTCCGATGCCGGTCGAGCGATGTCGGCCGATGATATTCCCGTTCGCGTCCTCGCCGACCATGTCGTAAAGGAACAGATCCTGGGTGATGATGGTATCGCCTTCCATGCCCATCACCTCGGTGATGTGCGTGATGCGCCGGGAGCCGTCGCGCAAGCGGGCGGCCTGGATGATCACGTCGATCGAGGCGCAGATCATCTCGCGAATGGTCCGCGACGGAAGCGAGAAGCCACCCATCGTGATCATCGATTCGCAACGCGACAGCGCTTCGCGGGGATTGTTGGCGTGCAGCGTCCCCATCGATCCGTCGTGGCCGGTATTCATGGCCTGCAGGAGGTCGAATGCTTCGGGTCCGCGGACTTCGCCGACGATGATGCGTTCGGGACGCATGCGGAGGCAGTTTCGGACCAGTTCGCGCATGGTGACCTGGCCCTCGCCCTCGATGTTGGGCGGCCGGGTTTCCAGCCGCACCACGTGCGGTTGCTGCAGTTGAAGTTCCGCGGCGTCTTCGCAGGTAATGACGCGTTCGTCGTGCTCGATGAACTGGGTGAGGCAGTTGAGCAGCGTCGTCTTGCCGGAGCCGGTACCGCCCGAGATCAGAACGTTGCAACGGACGCGGCCGATGATCTGCAGAATCTCCGCGCCGTCCGGCGAGATCGCTCCAAACTTGACCAGCTGGTCCAGGGTCAGCTTGTCTTTCTTGAATTTGCGGATCGTCAATGCGGGGCCGTCGATCGCCAGCGGCGGAACGATGGCGTTGACGCGCGAGCCGTCGGCGAGCCGCGCGTCGCAGATCGGCGAAGATTCGTCGACCCGCCGGCCGACCTGGCTGACGATGCGCTGACAGATATTCAGCAATTGCTGATTGTCGCGGAAACGGATTCCGGTGCGCTGAATGCGGCCGGCGACTTCGATGAATACCGTTCCGGCGCCATTGACCATGATGTCGGAGATGTCGTCGCGCGACAAAAGCGGTTCAAGCGGGCCATATCCGAGAACGTCGTTACAGATGTCGTCGAGCAGTTCCTCCTGCTCGGCGATCGACATCACGATGTTCTTGATCGCGATGATCTCGTTGACGATATCGCGGATTTCTTCCCGCGCCGACTCGCCGTCGAGTTTGGCGAGCTGGGCAAGGTCGATCGCTTCGATCAAGGCGCCGAAGATTGTCGCTTTGACCTGATAATAGGTGTCGGACCGCCGCGCGTCGACGGCGGGCGCAGGCGCCGCGGGTTTTGCAGGCGAGAGCGGCGGCGAGGAAACACTGGGCGGCGGTGCCTCACGCGAAGCAACAGCCGGCGCGCCGGAAGCCGGCTCCAGCACGCCGACGGCGGATTTCATTGGCCGCGAATCGTTTTCTGTTCCGCTACGCTTACCAAACACGACGGTACTCCATGCGGGTGCTTACTTTGCCCGCAGCTTATCGATGAGGGGTGACAGGAACGAACCCCGCGGCTTTTTGGTTTCGCCACGGCCTGTCAGCCGTTGCGCGATCTGCAGAAACATCTCGGTGGTGCGATGATTCGCTGAAATTTCCGCGATCATCTGGCCGTTGTTGGCCGCCGAACCGAACATTTGCGGGTCGAATGGAATCGTCGCAATCGGCGGGCTCTCGATGGCCTTGGCGAACTCGCCTGCGTTGATTTCGGGCCGCTTCGGGATGCCGACCTGATTGAGACAGTATAGCGGCGCCCGGTCGTTGGGCCGCGATGCCTTCAGCAGGTCGAAGATGTTCTTGGTGTTGCGCAGGTTGGCGAGATCCGGCGCGGCGACGATCAGAATATCGTCCGCACCTATCAGGGCACGCCTGGTCCATCCGGACCATTGATGAGGAACGTCGAGCACGATGCACGGCATCGTGGTGCGGAGCGTGTCGAAGATCGAGTCGAAGGCATCGGCGCCAAAATCGTAGATCCGCTCGAGCGTCGCCGGCGCCGCCAGCAGGCTGAGGTGGTCGGTACATTTCGACAGCAGGCGGTCGATAAACGCCGTATCGACACGATCGGGCGAAAATACCGCGTCGGCGATCCCCTGCGGGGGATCCTGATTGTAGTCGAGGCCGGCGGTGCCGAACGCGAGGTCGAGATCGGCGACGACGGAGTCCAGTGCGAGATCGCGCGCGATCGCCCAGGCGACGTTGTGCGCGATGGTGGACGCGCCGACGCCGCCTTTGGCCCCGACGATGGCGATGATCCGGCCAACCGCCTTGGCCTCCGGCGCCGAGAACAGGCCGCAGACCGAACGCACCACGTCGATGGTGTTGACCGGCGCGATCACGTAGTCGCTGACGCCGCGGCGCACCAGCTCGCGATAAAGCGTGACATCGTTGACGCGGCCGATCACGAGGACGCGGGATCCGGAATCGCACACGGTGGCGAGCTGATCGAGGCCGGTGAGGATATCGCTGCGGCCTTCGGTCTCCAGGATGATCACGTTGGGAGTAGGCGCGGTACGATAAGCTTCGATGGCGGCTGCCATGCCCCCCATCTGGATCTTCAGATGGGCCTTGCCGAGGCGGCGGTCTTCGCCCGCCGATTGCACGGCCGCGGCGGTTTCCACCGTCTCGCAAAAGGCCTGCACAGACACACGTGGCGCCGGGGCGATGTGATCGTCCGCGGCCGGGGAAGTGACGTCCGGCTGGTCTTCGGGATTTTTTTGCGCGTAGCTGATCATTTGGCTGTATCGCTGAGTTTGGCCTTGTCGGCATCGGAATAGACGACCGTGGTCGGGGTACCCTTGCGATACTTCTCGAAAGCGGTCGTGCGTTGCGTCGTATAGGTGGGCGTTTCAGGCCGCGGCTGCACGAGGTCCGCCGGATTGTCGACCATCGCCGCCATGTTGCGCTGATAGGCGCAGCCGAAATTGTAATAGGATTTGTTTTCGCTGTAGCTCGGGTTCTTGATCGAGGGTCCGATGTCCTCCGGCCACAGGCCGCAGGGCCCGGCAACCGCGGATATTTTCGGATAGTTCAGCCGGATCGCTGCCATCTGGCGCGGGTCTTCCGGATGATAGCGGCGGATAATAATCCCGCGTGGCGGCACCCCGGCCGCCGCGAGCAGCGACTGAATTTCCCGGAACGAATCCGCGGCGGCCCGCGCGTTCGGTGTGTCGACCGGCACATCGGCATTGATGGCGCCGGTTCCTTCCCGCAGCCAGACTTGCGCCAGCCCGATCACGTCGGCGCGCTGCGAAGCGGAAAGGCCGCCACGCGCGTGGCCGACGAAGATGACGACCGACCGGTCGGCTTCCTGAATGACGATCGGATGACGCTGACGATAATCGTTAGGGTAGCCCGCGACCGTCACGGCTTCCTCGGTATGCGTGCAGGCTCCCAGCGCGACTGCAAGACCAACAAGCGCTCCCGCCGTGCGGTAGGCGCGAATGCGGTCGACGGGTATTTTCACTGTCATCGTTTTAGTCCTCGTCCTCGTCCCGTCTCAGTCGGTGATAAATCCATAGGTGCCGCGATAATTCCGGGCGGGCTCTACCCGGCCTGGAACGCCATAGATACGATTGATGTTGCCGAGCAGATCGGCTTGCGGATCAGCCGCCGCCGCGAATCCGTCATCGGGGCGCGACAGGTCCTTTTGAGCAACCGCGCGAACGATGAAAGGCGTCACGATCACCATCAGCTCGGTCTGGCTGTTGACGAAGTCACGGCTGCGGAACAGCGCCCCAAGCACCGGCAATTGCGTCAGACCCGGCAAACCGTTGATGGCCTGCTTGGTCTGGTCCTGAATCAAGCCTGCCATCGCCATCGCGCCGCCCGACGGAATTTCCAGCGTCGTTTCGGCGCGCCGGGTCTTGACCGAGGGAATGGTCAGCGAGCTGCCGGCCTGATTCAACGTAATGGAGTTGTCGTTGGACAGTTCGGAGACCTCGGTCATCACCCGCAGGCTGATCCGCCCCTCGGTCATCACGACCGGGGTGAAGTTGAGCGAAATACCGAATTTCTTGAAGCTGATCTGGGTGGTACAGGCACGCGTGATCGGGTCGCAGGAATAGCCGGCGGGAATCGGAAATTCGCCGCCGGCAATGAACGTCGCCGACTCTCCGGAAATCGCCGTCAGGTTTGGTTCGGCCAGCGTTCGTATCACGCCGGCGCCTTCCATGGCGCGTATGGTAGCCTGGATCGAGGGCACAGGGACGCCGTTACGTGTCGCCGACCCAAAGCCCGCTACCGCCGAATTGCCGGCAAGCGAGTGACCAAGGGCGGTGAAGGGATTGTTGTTGTCGAACGTCACGGCGGTCGTGCCGTAATTCATGGTGGCGGAGAGGTCGATGCCCAACTGCTTGATGATGCTGCGCTGGACCTCGGCCACCGTGACCTTCAGCATCACCTGATCGCGGCCCCGGACCGAGATCGAGTTGACGACCTTGTCGACCCCGCCCACCAGCCGCGCCGCCAGTTCGCCCGCCTGTTGCGCTTCGATCGGGCTTGCCGCCGAGCCGGACAGCATCACGCCGTCGCCGACGCCCTCGATCTGGATGTCGGCGTTCGGCAGCGTCTGCTTCAGCGCGGCGCGCACGCCGTTGAGGTCGCGCTTGACGGCGATGTCGTAGGCCGCAATCTGCTGGCCCGCGGAATCGAAGAACACGATGTTGGTCTGGCCGACCGCCGCGCCGATGATGTAGGCACGCTGCGCCGAGCGAACGACAGCGTTCGCGATTTTCGGATCGGCGACCAGCACATCCTTGATGTCACGCGGCAGATCGATCACGATGGATTTCCCGATGCCAAGCGCAAGAAAGCGCGCGTTCATCGGTCCGTCGGCGGTAACCGGCGCCACGGCGCGGTAGTCGCTCGCCACCACCGGCGTCAAGGCCGGATTGAGCGTCAGCGCCGCGACGGCCGAGAACGACAGCGCGCGGACCATGAGGGTCCGGGTCGATCGCTGATTTCCCCTGCATTTCATATCGGCCGTCCTCTTTATCACTTCTGAGTCATCATCGGGATTGCGATGCCGTAGCGAACGACGTTGATGCTGTCGCCACGCCTGGGAGCGTCGTCGGATTTGGTGTCGACCGCATTGACGTCGGCAATGCTGCGCAAACTTAGCGACAGCGTGCCGCTCTGGCGCGCCCGGGCGAGCGTCTCGGTTTGCTCCGGCTTCAGCTCGAGCGTTACGGTCTTGCCGACCACGGCGTTCTGACCTTCTTTTTCCTTCGGGGCCTGATCGATCGCGAGAACGCGAACGTTTGCCAGGATGATTTCCGAGTGGACGATGTCTCCACTGCCGGAGCGGTCTGGATTCTTCTCGCGCTTCGAAAGAATGACGTCGACCCGGTCATTCGGCAGAATGAAGCCGCCGGCGCCGGTCTCCGGCGAGATTTCGGTCGAAACGGCGCGCATGCCGGAGGGCAGGATCGCCGCCATGAAGCCTGATCCGTTGGCCTTGATCAGCTTCGGGTCGCGGATCGGCTCGCCCGCGATGAACGGCGCGCGCGCGATCGAGCCCACGACCTCCTTGGCGGCTTCAGGCCGGTCGCTGCGGCGAATGAAGCTGCTGCTTGCCGTCGCCGCCGGCCAGGTCTGCCACTGCATATCCTCAGGCTTGACCGACTGGCCAAGGCCGATGTCGGCCTTCGCCACCAGCACGTCCACCGTCTGCATTTGCGCAACCGGCTCGGGCGTCGGCAGAGGCTTGTCGGACCCACTCGCAAGATAAGCGGCAATGCCGCCGGCACCGACAGCGATGGTCAGGACGACGATGCGTGCGGTATTCATACGCTTCACTTTCCACATTACGCCGCGACGCTTCGGTCCGTCGCAGTGATGGGAGTTGACCAGCTATTCGTCAAAGCATGGTTAATGAGGCGTATCTAAATCGTCTTAACGAGAGTTTACTCAGGCCGGTCAGTGAATGGCGAAGCGGGCGAGGTCGACCGCCTTGATCCATTCCGTCTCCGGATAAATCATCAGTGCGCCGATCGCCAGCGCGATGCCGTAGGGAATTCCGCTGTTCTTGGCGTGCAGCTTGAGCAGCCAATCCTGGCCGGCGAACGGGTAGGGCAACGGCCACTGCCGGAACTGCAGCAACAACAAAGTCAGGACGCCGCCGAACAGCGAGGCATAGAGCAGATAATCCAGCAGATGGCCAAAGCCGAACCAAAGTGCTGCGGCTGCCGCCACCTTGGCATCGCCGCCGCCGATCCAGCCCATCGCAAAACAGGCAAACGCCACCGCGAGAACGGCGGCGCCGGCGCCGATATGCGCGAGGGTGTCGTAAAGTCCCATGCCGCTCAGCAGGGCGAGAGCCAAAAAGCCCGCCGCCAGCGCCAGCGATACCCGGTTCGAAATCGTCATGGTAAGAAGATCGCTCGCCGCCGCGAACGCCATCAGGGCAGGAAACAGCATGAGGCGGGCAATATCGAGGATCATGGGTTCAGGTAGCCCGTGCGAGCGCGAGGTCGGAGCATCGCCCCAAGTCTAGCGGCGAGAGGTGAACAATCGGGAAACGTTGCGCCGGTCACCAGACCATTGCGATCCGGAAGGCGAGAACGAAAAGCGCCAGCACCAGCGCCATACAGACCACTTCCACGGGCGCAGCGTCATTGCTGCCGGCCGGCGGGGACGCTTTTCTCGCCGCGACAGAGGCGGCAGCGGGCTTACGCATGTTTACACCATCACCATCCGCGCAGACAACAAAGGCCTCGGGGTGACCCGAGGCCTTTGCTGCTTGCCTGCAACAGTCGCTTACTTCAGCGAGCTGTTGATGTCGGTGAACTTTTTGTTCAGGTTGGTGCCGAGGCCGTTGACGATAGCGATGATCGCGAGCGAAATGCCGGCGGCAATCAGGCCGTATTCGATGGCGGTGGCGCCGGACTCGTCCTTCACGAAACGCGAAATCAGGTTCTTCATGAGTAACTCCATATGTACACGTGGCTGATCAACTAACGTTTGGTCTCGCCGGCGTTCTCAGCACCGTGACCATAGCCAACCCTAAGATCGGAGAATTGCAGCGCGGTTAATTCGCCTGCGTAAACATCCGTTCAGTTGGCTCTTCTTGAGCAGAGTAAATTTGGAATTAAAGCAATCCGTAAAAATGCATACTGGCTTCGATCTCTCTAGAGTGCGGGAATACTACTAATATAGTGGGCGCGGCGCACGCCGGCCGCCTCGGCTTCATGGCTCCTTAAACTTGGGCAGGTAATCCTTGAAGCTCCTGATCAGATGAGGCGGACATGTCCAATCTACCCCTGGAAGTCGTCGAGATGTTTGGCCAGACGATCGTCAAGGTGGTGCCCGTCACGATCGCGCTGGCTCTGGTGTTCTCCGTGCTGACCCATTTCTGGGCCTGCAATCCCGGAACGCCCTGGTGGCGCAAGCGCGAGCTCGTCACCGACATCTGTTACTGGTTTTTCGTTCCACTGTTCGGGCGCGTGCTGCGGATCGGGCTGCTGGTGCTCGGCGCCGGCGTATTCTTCAAAATTTATGACGCCGACGACCTGATTGCCTTTTACGACAACGGGCATGGCCCGCTGTCCGAGTTGCCGCTATGGCTCCAGGCGGTGTTGTTCCTGGTTCTGTCGGACTTCATGCTGTACTGGCTGCACCGCATGTTTCACCGCGGCGGCTTCTGGAAATATCATGCGATCCATCATTCGTCCGAAGATCTGGATTGGATTTCGGCGGCACGCTTCCACCCGGTGAACCTGTTTCTCGGAACCATCCTGGTCGACGTGACATTGCTGCTGGCGGGTATTTCGCCGAACGTCATGCTCTGGGTCGCGCCGTTCAACATGTTTCACTCGGCGTTCGTTCACGCCAATCTGAGCTGGACGCTGGGTCCGTTCAAATACGTGCTTGCAACGCCGGTGTTCCACCGTTGGCATCACACGTCGCTCGCGGAGGGCGGCAATACCAACTTCGCCGGAACGTTTCCGCTCTGGGATATTCTGTTCGGGACTTACCGGATGCCGGAAAAGCAGCTGCCCGATCATTATGGCGTCGATGGCGAGCCGATTCCTGCCGAGATTGGCGGGCAATTGGCCTATCCGTTCCGGAATTAGGCTGACGGTGGCGGGTTTCTCGGCTCCGTTTGCACTTCGTTCACTAATTGCGGTCAGATTTGCCGTGTCGGGCGCCGGTTCCGCTGCGTATCGCTCCAGCCGGCCTGTCAACGCCCCGGGGTATAGTATGTCGTTCAGCTCCCTGCGCACTCGCATGCGCGCGTCTTTCGGAATCCCGGCGTTAGCGCTTGGAATTCTTTTGTGCCCGGTGGCCGCGGTCGCCGAGCTCGCGGCTGACACCATCGTGGTCAATGTCGATCAGGCCAAGCTTGTCAAACTCCCCGGCCGGATTTCGACCCTGGTTGTCGGAAACCCGCTGATTGCAGACGTAACCCTGCAGAACGGCGGGATCGTCGTCGTCACCGGCAAAGGCTACGGCGCGACCAATTTCATTGCCATGGACCGTGCCGGCGAGATCCTGATGGACCGCATCATTCAGGTCGAAGGCCCCACCGACCAGGTTGTCACGATCTATCGCGGCGTCGAACGCGAGTCGTATAGTTGCATGCCGGTTTGCCAGCGGCGGGTTACGCTTGGCGATGGTGAAGCCTTCTTCAAGGCCGCGAGCGATCAGGCCGGCGCTCTCAGCAGTCAGGCCGGTGGCAGCGCCGCCGCGGCAGGCAAATCGGCGAACTGACCGGTCCTTCCAGGCGATTTCTTCGCAAAACTCGCGGGCCGCGTCCCGCATCGCCGTCCACGCTCCTTGTCCCGCCCGCGATTCGATCCCTGTTCGCACGCGGCCGCCCGGAAAATAGTTAGCGGCCGGTTAACAGAACGGGCCACTCTGCTTCGATTTCGCGGAACACTTCAACAATCACTTTCAGGTAGTTCTTGCGGGTGGATATTCGCTGCCGCCTGGGGAAGTTCTCGATGCTTTCAACCGCCTCCGTCAGAAATGCAATGCGCCGATTTCGCCGCAGCCGCCGCGGTTCGGCCGCCGTCGAATTCGCCCTGGTCGCGCCGGTGTTCTTTGCGCTGCTGTTCGCGATCATCGAATCGGCAATGGTGTTCTTCGCGGGCCAGGTGCTCGAGACCGGCGTCCAGGACAGCGGGCGGCTTCTCTACATAAGTCAGAACGTGAATCAGGCGCAGTTCAAGCAGGATTTCTGCAACCGCGTCGGCGCGCTGTTTCCGTGCGACAGCCTTGACCTCTGTCTTGACGTGAGGCGCTACGCGCCGGGCACCGTAATCACCCTCAACGATCCGATCGACAGCGGCGGAAACTATGTCCCCAATTGCGTCTGGCAGGATCCGCTGCCCAACTACACCATGGTTGTCCGTGCGTTCTATCCCTGGCCACTGTTTGTCACCGGACTTGGCTACAACATCGCGAATGTCGGTCGTGGCAGCACCAACAGCAGCAGGCTGTTGGCTGCGACGGCAGCGTTTCGTCCCCAATGACGGTGAAACTCATGAAGTTCGCGCTGTCGGGATGGCTGGTTGCTCTGCGATGGTCGGCCGCGAGGCTCGGCCGCGACAAGCGCGGCAATGCGGCAATCGAGTTTGCGGTGATCGTGCCGGTGATGCTGACCATGTTTTTCGGGGTGGTTGAATTTTCATCCGCGGTAGCGGTCAAGCGCAAGATCTCGATGGCGGCCGAAGAGCTTGCCGATCTGGCGGCGCGATATAAGGAAGTCCCTGACACGGAAATCGACAACTTCTTCACGATCGCCAGGGCGGTGATAAACCCCTATTCCACGACCGTGCTCAAGGCCACCATCACCGAAATATATATCGACCCTGCAACGGGCCTCGGGCGGGCGCAATGGAGCAGGGGGGATGTGGTTCGACTGCCCGGTTCGACTGTCCCTGTACCGGCCAATCTGATTGCCAGAGACGCCACGAACAACATACTCGCCAGTCAGTATCTGATTTTCGCCGAAACCAGTTATGTCTACGTACCGGCCGTCGGCTATGTCATGGCAACGGCGGGCGTGTCTCTGAGTGACGTGTCTTACATGCGCCCACGCCTGTCGACATGCGTCTTTTACCCCACGACTCCGACCCCGGCCACTTGTCCGACGTCCTGAAGTTTGCTTTTGAAAAAAAGGCCGCGCATCAGCGCGGCCTTTCGCTACATTTCAAACTGGACTTCTCGGCTGAGCCGGAGAAATCCCTTAGCCTGCGGCGCGCAGATTGTCGGCCGAAGACTTGCCAGAGCGACGATCCGCCACGATCTCGTAGCTGATCTTCTGGCCTTCACGCAGTGTTCCAAGTCCGGCGCGCTCTACGGCGCTGATGTGCACGAACACGTCGTTGCCACCGTCATCCGGTTGAATGAAGCCAAAGCCTTTGGTCGCGTTAAACCACTTCACGGTTCCCATGCTCACGGGGGTAGTCCCTTCTCAAGATAGATATAGTAGAAGCCCACTTTCGACGGGCTGGTGAGATCGAATTTTTGGAAGGGTCGTCAGCGTCTAAACCGGCTGTACCGGTGGATAGCTAATGTCGTCCGGCCGAAAATCGATATGGTTATATTATTCCAAAATAGCCCCCAAAACAATCCTGACGTGCACGATTTTTTGATCGCGCCGGGATTTGCAACCGGAGGCTGGTGGCCGCGCCTGACGCATTTGGTCAGGCGCGTTCGCGATTGGACTAGCGACGCCGGAATTGGCCGCGCGGCGGTGCACCACGCGGGGCTCCGCCGCCCGGACGCTCGTCCTTGTGCCGGAAGATCAGCCGGCCCTTCTCCAGATCATAGGGCGACATCTCGATCGTCACCCGGTCGCCCGCCAGTGTCTTGATCCGGTTCTTCTTCATCTTGCCGGCGGTGTAGGCGACAATCTCGTGTCCGGCATCGAGCTGCACGCGGTAGCGGGCATCGGGGAGGATTTCGGTCACCAGTCCTTCGAACTGGATCAGCTCTTCTTTAGCCATGGTTATCTCCAGATCGATCGGCGGCTAACGCTGAGGCCGTTGGGTGCGGTTGGGTCGGGTATTCGGACGGCTTTCGCGATGCAAAAAAGCAACCCCTTGCATCCCTTCAGCCTTGCCGCCGCCTTGCGACGACGGGCGTGACGGCTCCTGCCGGCTGGCCTCGTGCCGGTGGGTTGGCGGAGCGTTATTATTACCACCGGGACGGTGGTGACGGCGAGGGCCTTTCGAACCGGGTGCGGCTTCATTGCCCCTGGTCGCGTGCACGCGCGGTCCGGATCGTGCGCCCCGATGCTGCGAAGGCGCCGGTGCGGTGTCGCGATGACCCGGCGTGCGGCGGTCTTCCCTGGGCAAAGTGATGCGGATCAACTTTTCGATATCGCGCAGAAACGTCATTTCCTCTCCTGCGCAAAGCGAGATGGCGACGCCGTCGGCACCGGCGCGCGCCGTGCGGCCGATGCGATGGACATAGGTTTCGGGCACGTTGGGAAGATCGAAATTCACCACATGGCTGATGCCGTCGACGTCGATGCCGCGGGCGGCAATGTCGGTGGCAACCAGCGTGCGGATCTCGCCGGAACGGAATGCCGCTAGCACCCGTTCGCGATGGTTCTGCGACTTGTTGCCGTGAATGGCGTCCGCGGTGATGCCGGCCCTTGCCAGACCCTTCACCACCTTGTCCGCGCCATGCTTGGTGCGGGTAAAGATCAGTGCGCGATCGACCGGCTCCTGCTTGAGCAGTTGCGCCAGCAACGCCGGCTTGGCCGAATGGTCGACCTGAATGATGCGCTGGGTAATGCGCTCGACCGTCGAGGCGACCGGTGTCACGGCCACGCGCGCCGGATCGCGCAGCATCTGTTCGGCGAGTTCGGCGATATCCCTTGGCATCGTCGCCGAAAAGAACAGTGTCTGCCGCTTGACCGGCAATTTGGCGACGATCTTTCGGATGTCGTTGATGAAGCCCATGTCCAGCATGCGGTCGGCCTCGTCGAGCACGAGAAACTCGACCTGTCCGAGCTTCAGCCCGTTGCTTTGCACGAGATCGAGCAGGCGGCCGGGTGTGGCCACCATGACTTCGACCCCTTGCATGATCGAGCGGACCTGACGTCCCATCGGGACACCGCCGATCGCCAGCGCCGAAGTGAGGCGCATGTGACGGCCATAGGCATTGAAGCTCTCGAGAATCTGTCCCGACAATTCTCGCGTCGGGCTTAGCACCAGCACGCGGCAGGCTTTGGGCTGCGGCTTGATGCGATTTTCCAGAATGCGATGCAGGATCGGAAGCGCGAAGGCTGCGGTCTTGCCGGTGCCGGTTTGGGCAATGCCGACGACGTCACGGCCGGTGAGTGCGATGGGGATGGTTTGAGCCTGGATCGGGGTGGGCGTGAGATAACTCTCTTCCTTGAGGGCACGCGAGATGGGATCGGCAAGGCCGAAATCCTGAAAGGAGGTCAAAAGGTTGGTTCTTTCCATTATAAAAGGCAGGCGCCCGACGGTATCCGCCAGGAGCGCGCGAGCGGGTGTCTAGAGACACCCGCGTGTTTGGGGCGTCGGTTTTGGTTAGCTGAAGGGGCAAGCCAGAAACCGTTGGACGGGCTCAGAACACGCGGCTCGCAATGACCCGGTGATTCCCTGGGTCGTGTTGTTGATATGGAGCACGAACGCGGCGCTTTCAAGGTGAATCATGAATCGATACCTTCGCGCGGTTAAGAACGGCGCGAAAAGGTTCCGGTTGCGCCCCTGTTGGGCGCCTCTGCGGACGCTGCGGCGCAAAAAATACTTGCCGGTATTTTAGACAATTCACTAAATTTGCCTATAAATTGTACTTTTTGCCGACAAAGCATACATTTTTTTCGTCCAAATATTAGGCAATGATGCTGCCATTACGCCGGCTCGGGCAAGAATAGTTCAGCGAGGCCATATAGTTACCGCAATATCACACCGTGGCACGGTTCTTGCGATTCCGTTAATGCAGGCGGCCGTGGGGCCGTTTCGCAGCGTCTAAACGTCTGCGTCAGGGAGATGACACCTCATGCTTACTCAATTGACTCACGATATAGCGGCGCCTTTGACCCGCCGTCGCTGGCTGGCGGCGACCGCCGGGCTCGTTTTGGGCTTGGCTACATTTACGACCGCCAGAGCGGCGGATGACACCATCAAGGTCGGCGTTCTCCACTCGCTCTCGGGCACCATGGCCATCAGCGAAACCACGCTGAAGGATACCATCCTCTTCCTGATCGATGAGCAGAACAAGAAGGGCGGCGTTCTCGGCAAGAAGCTCGAGGCTGTGGTTGTCGACCCCGCGTCGAACTGGCCGCTGTTCGCGGAAAAAGCCCGTGAGTTGATCACCAAGGACAAGGTTTCGGTCGTGTTCGGCTGCTGGACCTCGGTGTCGCGCAAATCCGTGCTGCCGGTGTTCAAGGAACTGAATTCGATCCTGTTCTATCCCGTGCAGTACGAGGGTGAGGAGAGCGAGCGCAACGTATTCTACACCGGGGCGGCGCCGAACCAGCAGGCGATTCCGGCCGTCGACTACCTCATGAAGGACGAAAAGGTGAAGCGCTGGGTGCTGGCCGGCACCGACTACGTTTATCCGCGCACCACCAACAAGATCCTTGAAGCCTACTTGAAGTCGAAAGGCGTCAAGCAGGAAGACATCATGATCAACTACACGCCGTTCGGTCATAGCGATTGGCAGACGATCGTGGCCGACATCAAGAAGTTCGGCTCGGCCGGCAAGAAGACCGCCGTGGTCTCCACCATCAACGGCGACGCCAACGTTCCCTTCTACAAGGAACTCGGCAACCAGGGCATCAAGGCGACCGACATTCCGGTTGTCGCGTTCTCGGTCGGTGAAGAAGAACTCGCCGGCATCGACACCAAGCCGCTGCTCGGCCATCTCGCTGCCTGGAACTACTTCCAGTCGATCAAGGACCCGGCCAACGAGAAGTTCATCAAGGCCTGGCAGGCCTACACCAAGAATCCGAAGCGCGTGACCAACGATCCGATGGAAGCACACGTCATCGGCTTCGACATGTGGGTCAAGGCGGTCGAGAAGGTGAAGTCGACCGACGCCGACAAGGTGATCGACGCGCTGCCCGGCATCGAAGCCAAGAACCTGACCGGGGGCACCTCGAAGATGCTGCCGAACCACCACATCACCAAGCCGGTGTTCATTGGCGAAATCAAAGCCAACGGCCAGTTCGACGTGGTGTGGAAGACCCCGGGCCTGGTGGCCGGCGATGCATGGTCGAAGGAGCTCGACGGCTCCAAGGACCTGATCGGCGACTGGGTTGGCAAGAAGTGCGGCAACTACAACACCAAGACCAACAAGTGCGGCGGTCAGGGTTCCTGATCCCGATCTGATCCGACAGGATCATGATCCCGATCTAATCCGAAGGATTATGATCCGTCTGACGTCCATAAGAAACTTCCAAGAAAACTATAAGAGAAGACCCGGAAGGCGGCGATGTCGCCGCCTTCCTTT
>WNGI01007211.1_pt1 | contig 21124 bp, 14 predicted proteins | sample 5400621 | NCBI WGS metagenome assembly WNGI01 (sample SAMN13153374, study PRJNA577476) | soil metagenome | isolation source: 20 cm soil or saprolite under Garry oak tree replicate 1 | place: USA:California | collected 2016-06-15
CCAGCTGCCCCAGAGCAACGCGGTGTTGCTGCCGTGGCCCGTCACGTAGCCCTCGGGGTCGTCGACGATCTTCGCGAACAGCTTCAACTGCGGGATGGAGGCGGCGAACGTGATGAGGTAGAGCACGCCGCCGGCGAGGGCGACCTTGCGCATCGGGTCCATCCTGCGGCGGGGGCCGGGCTGGTCGGTGTCGGTTGTTGCCGGTGCGGTGCGGCTGATGGTGGTCATGTCGTGCTCCCTGTCGGGTGTGGGTTCAGCGGAGCGGTGGCTCAGCTGCGATCGGCGGTGCGGTCGCCTCGGACTTCCTCTGCCGCGGGTTTGACCGAGACGAGAGGCAGTCCGAGATCGCTGAGCCTTCGGAGCAGCCCGTGCAGTGCGGACTGGTCGGCGACTGCGCCGTGAATGACGGTGGTGCCGTCGTCCTGCGGGGTGAGCGTCATGCCGTCGAAGAAGGCGGCCCAGCGCAGAGCGAGGTGTCCGGTGACTCGGATTTCGTACCGCTCTGGATCGGGTACTCGCGGGATCCGGACGTTGCTCATGCTGATCGCCTCCTTCACCTGCCCGGTCCTGCAGGCCGCGGTGGCGGTCGTCGGTCGGGCTAGGAGAAAGGTGGCCCTCGATGTGGTGAGCGGTCATGACCACATGTGGTGAGCGGCGTGGTGATTTCCGGGCCGCCGCTCGACACGGGACGCATGAACCGGGTCAAGCGGGGCAATCCTCGGGTCAGCTGTGTCGTTGACCGGGGATCAGATTGAGGTCGCGGGCCTGACGGACGGCGCCGCGGCGACTCGTCACACCGAGCTTCGCGTAGATGTTCTTGGTGTGCGTGCGCAGCGTGTTCAGGGACACCGACAGCTGGCGGGCGATGTCCGGGCCGCCGAGATCTCCGCCGAGCAGCCGGAGCACGTCGAGTTCACGCTCGCTCAGCGGCTCGACGAGCTCGTGCGGGATGGACGCGGGCGTCCCGATTGTGGTGGTCGCGGCGACCAGACGGTTCACGTACGCGGGGGCGGCCGGCTGCTTCCTCAGCGCTTTGAGCAGCACGGCCATCGGCGCCCCTTCGTCGATGAAGAGGCGCACGTAGCCCTCCGGCTGGGCGAGGTGCACGGCGCGGTGCAGCGCGGCGAGCGCGGCCGGCGCATCCCCACCGGCCTGGTGCGCGACGGCCTGCAGGATGAGGACCTCGATGACGCTCGCGCCCCGTCCGCCGCGCTCGGCGACTGCGAGCAGCCGATCAAGGAGCGTCAACGCGTTACCGAGTTCGCGGGCGTCCGGCTCGACACGGTGCCGGGCGATCAGCAGCCGCGCCAGGGTCAGGTGCTCGTACTCGCGCAGGTAGGACGGGTCGTCGCCGGAACTCAGCTGTCGTTCCCGGGCCCATTCCTGCGCGTGCGCCAGCTCGCCGCGTCGGAGCCGTAGCCGTGCGCGCACCGCCGGGACTGGCTGCACGTTCGGGGCGTAGTCGCCGACGTAGACGCGCTCGGCCTCATCGAGCAGTGCGAGCGCGTCGTCGAGGTTGCTTTCGGCTTCGCGCAGCCGGGCCATGACGACCCGCCAGCGGTACGGGTTCTGCGGCAGGCCGTTGTACTCACCGAGGCGCTGACTGGTGGCCAGGTGCTCGCGGACAGCCGTGAGGTCGTTGCGCTCGAGCAGCACCCCGGCCAAACCGATGTGCATGTCGGCCGTACCCCGAAGCGGCTCGGTGCCCGGCGTCAGTGCTGTGAGCTCGAGCGCTCGCTGATACGTGCGCATCGCGGCAGTGAGCCGGCCCTGGGTGCGACGGATGTCGCCGAGGGTGATCGTGCAGCCGAGGACGTCGGCCAGGAACCCGACGCTGGTGAGGCCCGCGACGGATTCGGTGTACGCGGCGTGGGCACCGGGAAGGTCACCCGTACTCCACGAGGCGAGCCCGGCGAGCGCGCCCGCGGCGGCTCGGGCGAGGGCGTCGTCGTGCGGTGCCAGCGACAGCGCTTCTCGCGCGTGCGTGATGGTGCCGTCGAGATCCGCGCTCGCGAGCGCGAGCGCGGCTCGGTACATCTCGATGTGGGCTCGAAGCGACCGGTAGTTGGCCTGGTCGACGACGATCAGGTCAGCCGGCGGCTGCTCCGGCCAGGTGCCGTCGGCCGAGCGCAGCGAGGCTTCGATGCGGTCGAGCCGCTCCCTGACGGTGTCGAAGTCCAAGGCCTGGGCCAGCGCTCCGACGAACGCGACGCCGAGCACCGGGCGGGTCCGGAGCACGTCGTCGGGCAGCGCTCGAACCCAGCGAGCGAGCTCGGCCTCGCGCCGTTCGCGCCGCATCACCGGCATGGCGAGTTCCATGAGGTCCGCGGCCCGGCCGGTGTCACCGCCGGTGAGCGCGTGACTGATCGCCTGCGACGTGTCGTCGTGGGCCTCGAACCAGGCGCTGGCCCGCCGGTTCAGCTCGGCCACCTGGTCGGGTCGCTCGTCGAGCAGGTGGGCGTGCAAGACGTCGGCGAACAGATGGTGGTACCGGTACCACTGTCGCCGTTGATCGAGCGGGACGAGGAACAAGTTGGCCCGCTCCAACGCGACGAGCGACACCTTGCCGCCGTCTCGCCCGGTGACGGCGTCACACAGCGGACCGGTGAGGCGCTCCAGGACCGACGTCTCCAGCAGGAACTGCCGGACCTCGGCGGGCTGGCGCGCCAGCACCTCCTCGGAAAGGTAGTCCACGACGTAACGGTCGTCGCCGGCGAAGCCGGCAATGAACGCGCTGATGTCCTCGCGCCCCTGCAGCGACAGCGCGGCCAGTTGCAACGCGGCGATCCACCCTTCGGTGCGCCCTTCGAGCGCGGCGACGTCGTCGTCGCTCAGGCCCAGGTCCATCGGGCCGTTGAGGTACGCCGCGGCCTCCTCGGAGGTGAATCGCAGGTCGGCGGCCCGTACCTCGACCAGTCGACCCCGCGCGCGCATCTGCGCCAAGGGCAGCGGCGGATCGACGCGGGTGGAAACAACGACGTGCAGCTGAGGCGGCTGGTGTTCGAGTAGGAACGTCATCCCGTCGTGCACCTCCGGCGTCTCGACGAGGTGGTAGTCGTCCAGCACCAGCACCAGGTCGGTCGACAGCCCGTCGAGGTCGTTCACCAGCGCAGCGAGCGCCGCATCGATTGGCGGCGAGGACGACGCCAACACCTGCAGAGCACCGCTGCCTATCCCCTCCACGGCGGTCTGCATTGCCGTCACCACGTAGGTCCAGAACAGCGCGGGTTCGTTGTCGCCCCGGTCCAACGACAACCACGCGACAGCAGCGTCGTGCGCGCAACCCGCAGCGAGCCATTCCGCGAGCAGGGTCGTCTTCCCGAAACCGGCCGGCGCGGACAAGACCGTGAGCGCCGACCGGGACGCCGCTTCGAGGCGTCCAGCAAGCCGCTGCCGCGAGACCGCACCCGGCCGTCGACTCGGCAGGCGGTGCTTGCTGCTCAAGAGCGGACCTACCACCCACTGGTCCTCTCGTCTGGCAAGGGAGTTCCCGCCTCCACGTCGTGGATGCCATGGTGCCCCACAGAGCGTGGCTACGCCTTGCGGGCGAGGACGTAGAGGCGCTGGGTGGTTTCGCCGCGGGCGGTGAACGGACCGCGGTGGTACCACTCGACGTCGAGCAGGCCGGCTCGCTCGACGGTGGCGACGATGTCGGCGGGGTCGTGCAGGACGAAGTCGAGGTCGATCTCGTGGCCGAACCAGTCAGTGACGGTGCGGACCTCGGCGCCGGTGTGCAGGGCGAGCACGAGCCAGCCGTTCGTGCGCAGGGGTCGCGCGAGGGAGGCGATCGCGGCCGGCAGCTCGGACGCGGCGAGGTGGATGAGTGAGTACCACGCGAGTACGGCGCCCCACCCGTCGTCGGTGGTGGGACGCATTAGCCGGCGCAGGTCGCCGACCTGGTAGCTGACTCCGGGGTAGCGGCGGCGGGCTTCGTCGACCATCTCCGGCGAGAGGTCGAGGCCAGTTGCGTCCGCCCCCGCCTCGGCCAGGAACGCGGCGACGTGACCTGGGCCGGTGCCGACCTCGATCACCGGCGCACCGTCGGCCAGCTCGACCACGCGGCGCAGCAGCCACGATTCGAACGGCAGGCCGGTGAGCTCATTGAAGAGTTGCTCGGCATAGGACGCGGCGACCGCGGCGTACGCCGCGCGGACCTTGTCATCGCGCGCCTCGGGCCCGGCGTCGAGCACCGACTCGCGGTCGACGGGCATCGGGCCCGCACTTGCCTCGGGCGTCTCGACCGGGCCGAGCAGATGGATCCAACGGCTGTCCTGCTGACCCGGTTGGCGCGGAAGCTCGCGCACCATCGCGGTCTCGCCACCGGCCATGCGGGCAAGGCACGCCTCCACCTCGGCGCGGTCGGCGAAGTGGTGCAGCCGTTCGGTGCGGGTCTTGAGCGCTCCGGCCGGCTGCGGCCCGCGCAGCAACAACACGGTGAGCAGCGCCCGCTCGTCCGGCGCGATCCCGCGTCGCTGCGCGAAGGTCTGGACGTACTTCACGACCCGGCTGCCCGCGCCCTGCCAGACGAGCGCGACAAGGTCCTTGTCCTTGAGCGCCTGCAGTGTCCGATGCACCAGGTCCTCGTCGTAGTCGACGACGGGCTCCCGGCTGCTGGTCTGGTTGCATGCGGTGCGCACCGAGTTGATGCTCATCGGGTACGACGCCGGGACGGTGATCTCCTTCTCCAGCATGCTGCCGAGCACGCGTTGTTCGGCGGCATCGAGCACCGGCACATCGGCCACGACGCCGAGGCTAGCGGGACGGCGCTCACGCTGTTGGATAGACCTGCAGTTCGTACATTGAGAAGCCGTACTGCGTCGCACGTGCGGCACCTTGCATCCGCACGTAGGCGGCGCTGGGGGCGCCGTCGAGATAGACGATGTCCGTCCCGCCGTCGCCGTTGGTGACTGCCGCGGCGGTCGTCCACATCACGCCGTCCGTCGAGGTCTCGATCTTGTAGGCCTTGCCGTACGCCGCCTCCCAGTGCAAGACGACCTTTCCGATGGTGGCAGGCGCGGGCAGTTGCACTTGTAGCCACGCGTTGTCGTCGTAGCAGGACGACCACCGGGTGCTCAGGTCGCCGTCGATCGCGTATTTCGGATCGAATTGCGGGTACGCGCCGTCACCTTCGACACAGGAGGCGGTTGCCGTGCCGGTGGGCGCGATGTTCGTGCTCAAGGTTCGGGGATGGACGTGAACCGTGATCACACTGCTCGCTGTGCTGCCGTCAGTGGCGCTGAAGGTGACCGGCAGGTCGTAGTCGGTAGTTGCCGCGCCAGCAGGTACCGCCATGCTGACGTCGACGGACTGATCTGTGCCGCGGTACACGGTCGTCGCGGCGGAGGCGGGCTGTATCTGCCAACCGGTGGGAGCGGCGACGCCAAGCGTGCCAGTCATGTCCTGCATCCGATCGGCGGCCAGACGGACCGTCACGTTGGCCCGGTCTCCACCGGCCTCGAGGTCGACCGTCGATGGCGTGATCGCCAGGTTCGCCGGCGGCGTATCGGCGTACCAGGGCACGATCTCGTAGACATGTGGCGCCGGCGTGCCCGTGCTCCACGCGATACGGATGGCGCCCGTCGTGGCTCCGCCGGCGTTAACTGCCGTGTAGCCGCCGGTCAGCGAACCGATCGATCGCCACGTGCCGTCGGACGCCTTCAGCTCGACCTCGCCGGCGGAGGGCGCCGCGGGGTCCTGCAGGACAGCAACCGCATCGAGCGGCCGCGGAGCGGACAGCGTCGCCTGTAACGCATCGCCCGGCGCTGGTGGGTTCGCGGCGACGTACGCCGTCGTCACATTGCCGTCCGCGGCCGCATCCAAGCTGGATCCGCTCGCGGGAGCCGGTGCACCGGTCACGGTGAGTCAAGAGCCGTCAGTGGTCGTGACGGTGAACTCGTCGGCCACGACCCAGTAGGCCTGGCTCGCAGTAGCCCGCAGTCGCACGTAGCGCGCCTTGGTGCCGCTCGGCACGGCGGCGCTGACGTGTGGTTGCTCAGCAACCGTGCTGAGCGTCGTCCAGGTCGAGCCGTCGGCGGAGTATTCGAGCACTCCCTGATGGATGTAGTCGTTCGGGCTGGTGGCCTTGCTCATGGTGATGTCGATAGTGGTGATCGGCCGGGCGGCACCCAGGTCCACGCCGACGTAGTCGCCGGGACCGGGCGCTGCATTGCTCCAGTAGTACGTGTTCGGATCGCCGTCGACCATCCTGGCCGGCACGTTGGCCTGGTAGGTGTCCATCGACGTGAGGGGAATGATGCCACCGCTGACGCCCAGCCATCGGTTGCTTGCGGCGATTGCCTCGGCGAGGAAGGGATCCATCACGCCAGGCGCGACGACCTGGGGAATCGCGGTCAGCGCCGCGTGCAGTGATTCGAGGGCCAGGCGGCCTTTCCACGCCGCCTGACCGTCACCCGCTCGCTGCGCGGCGAGCATTTCGACTGCGACGCGACCGGCCTGTCCGTAGCGGCCGAGTTTGTCGATCCAGGGCTGCGCCTCGGTCAGGAAAGCCGAATCGCCCATCCCGGCTGTGAGTTCGCCGGGCGCTGCGGCCATGTCGTCGAAGTACGCACTGAGCGCCCCCGCCGCTCCGCTGAGGCCACCGGCGGAGTCATAGGCCTTCCAGAACGCGCTGATCAGCGGAGTAAGAACGGGCGATTCCGCGGCATTGAGAATCGAGGAGTAGTTGTTCTCGGCGAAGGTCTTGAGCGCGGCGGCGGCGCGACCGCCGAGATAGCGCAAAGCCGCAAGCCAGGCAGATTGTGCGTCGTAAGCACTCGAGTTCCAGAGATAGTCACCGGATGTGAATTCGGCGATCGTGCCCGAAAACCTCCTTGGCCTGTCGGGCCTGGTCCGCGGTGATGGTGGCCGGCACGACACCGACGCCGGTCCATTCCACGATGACGGACGAGCCCAGGTCATTGCGGATCGCGGTTTTGTACGGGGAGTCGCTGACGTTGTAGTACTCGGTCGGCACCATCTCGAGCTTGCCCGCGCCAGGATGCGTGGCGATGAAATCCTGCTGGACGCGGTTCAGCAGGTAGGACTGCGCCTGCCCGGCGGCGCCTCCGCCGGTGCCCCACTTCGCCTGGTCCTCGCTGCAATTCCAATTCGTATAGCTGATGTCGTCGAGCGGAATTGCGAACGACCGTACGCCGATGTCCCACATCGACTGGAACTTGGCCACGAGGGCCTGCTCGTCGCTATCGCTGCTGTAACAGACCGACAGCCCCGGGGACAGTGCGTACGTGAACTGAACGTGGTCGGCCGTCGCCCGGTCGACGAGTTGCCTGATCACGGCCAACTGGTCGGCCGGGTACGCCTGGCGCCATTGCGCCCGCAGATACGGGTCGTCTTTCGGCGAGTAGACGTAGACGTTCTGCTTCGTAGCTGCGAAGAAGTCGAATTGCGACAGCCGGTCAGCGGTTGACCAGGGCGGCCCGTAGAAGCCCTCGATCACCCCGCGCAGTGGCGTCGTGGGCCAGTCCCGGACAGCGACGCCGGGCAACCAATCGCGGCCCGCGGCCGGAACCACCAGCTGGCGCAGCGTTTGTGCGGCGTAGAACGTGCCCGTCGCGTCGACACCGGACAGGACTATGCGAGCCTGGTCGCTCGAGTCACGCCCGATGCCCAGCACGTAGCCTTCCGCCGACAGTCCGGCCGGACCGGGGATTCTGAGCGAGGCGAGCGCCGCCGCCGAAGCCCCGTTCTCGGACGGACCGCCAACCCATACGTCGACGGGCGCATCCGGCGCGGGTTGCTGATCAGTCGCGGAAACGATCCGGGTGACGCCGGCCGATGTGAGGGCCTGCTTCACGACCTGGACTGCCGACCGGTCCGTACCGGCTCCGGTAACCAGACCGACGGTCGTCGGCACCGGGAAGCCGTCCGCGCGGTTGCTCTGCTGCTGCGGCGTCGGCCATACGGCGGGTGCCACAACGGGCGGGGCCGCCGCAGACGACGCCATGACGCCGGGGCCGACCGACGCGACGAGCGCAACCGTTACGGCAACAGCGACTGCCAACGCGAGATGTGCACGAGCAAACACAACGCCTCCAGCGAAGAAGGGTCGCGGGCTGGGCCGGGACGCTCGCGATCAGCGGGCTAGGGCTGCACCCTCATGTCGAAGATGTGGATCTGGACTGCCTTCGGGACGGTCACTGCGGCGACCGTCTTCGTGGCGGTAATGGGAATCGCGTTGTAGAACACCTGGTAGTGGATGCCGTAGTTGCCTGGCCCGGACGGCAGGTTGCGGTTGAGCCCGTAGAAGGCGACCTGGGCGCCGTACGCAGTCGGGTCGGTACAGCACCAGTTGGGGAACCCGAGGCTGCCGGTGCTGGTGCTGCCGTCGGTGTAGTGAACGGTCACCGTGTCGCTGACGAATCCGGCCTCGGCGCCGAGGAAGGCGAGCTTGGTGCCCTGGCCGTCGAGCTTCACCGTGACCCCGCTGCCTGCCACGTTGTCGACTGTGCCTGCCGGTACGTCCGGCCAGGTGAAGGTCGTGCCGGCAACCGTGATCTGCGTGCCCGGCGTCGCCTTGGGATCGCCCGGGTTGGCGGGGTCGCCCGCGGCCAAGGCCTGTGCCGAGTAGCTGTTGCCGTCGCCGTCGAAGTTGCCGGGCGCGGGGTTGCTCTCGTCGGTGATGCCGACGTTGTTGAATGCCTCGGCAAGGTTGTCGTACGGCACGTCGGTGATCACGGTCTGCTCGGCGGATGTCGTATAGCTCGCGCCGTTCCAGGCGTACGTCGCGGTGCCGCTCAGGGTCTGCGCGGCCTTGCCCTTCGGCGCGGCCGGGGGCGACAGGGTGAAGCTCGCACCGGCCGAGTCCCCGGCAGCCACGGTGCCGAGCGGCTGGCTGGCGGGTTGCACCGTCCACCCGCTTGGCCCAGAGAGGCTGACGCCGGCGTTGGTTACCGCCGTCGAGCCGTTGTCGGTGAGCGTCGCGGTCGTCGTGGTCGGCTGCCCGGACGCGTTCAGGTTGCCGCCGGTGAGCGTGAGCACCGTCGACGGCGGCAGGCCTGCCCCGGCACCGGCACGCACCCGGTAAGTCACCGTGCCGTGGGCTGCGACGTTGGCCGCGATCGGGCCGGACGACTGCGTCTGCGCCTTTGTCACCAGATCGGTCAGGGCGTACGAGTGCACCGAAGGGAGCCCGACCGCCCTGGCGGTTGTCGTGATCGTCTGCGCGCTGTCGGACTTGTTGAACAGGACCACGGCATAGTCGCCGTTGGCGAGCGGCCGGGACAGGGCGTCCCAGTCCTTGCCCCGGTCGACGATCTTGCCCTGCCGGCCGAGCGGATCCTGGTCGACGGCGATGACGTCCCGGTTGCCGACGATGCTCAACTCGGCCGGCGACAGGTCCGCCACCTCCGTGCTGAGCAGTAGCGGCGAGGCCATCTCCGACCAGAGGGTGAACTGGCTCTGCTCCTCGGTCAGGCTCAGCCCGGCGTTACCGATCTCGAGCATGTCGGCGTCGTTCCAGTGCCCGGGACCGCCCTGTTCAGGCAGACCCGGGGTGTTGCCCTCGGTGTAGTTGCGCACGACGCTCTGCCAGTTGTCGGAGATGTCAGAACCGAAGCGCCACAGGTTGGACAGCTTGGGAAGCCATTGGAACTCCTGCCAGAAATCGCCGCCCGAGCAGCATTCATACGCAGGCGCCGACGCCGAGAAGACGATGTCGCGGCCCGTGTCGAGCAGCGCTTGGCTTGCTTCGGTGTAGACGACCTGCGCTACCTGCGCCGGGCTCTTGTGCGGGAACTGGTCCAGTGGCTGGTTGCAGTAGTCCAGCTTGAGGTAGTCGACCCCCCAGGACGCATAGAGGTTCGCGTCCTGGGGGAAGTGGCCGTAACTGCCGGCGGCGCCCTGGCACGTCCGGTAGCCGGCGTCCTCGTAGATGCCGAACCTCAGACCCTTCGCGTGCAGGTAGTCGCCGAGCGCGCGTAACGGGTTCGCGGAACTGCCCGCCGGCAGTCGCGGATCGGTGCCCGGGAAGCGCGTGGTGTCGACCTGCAGGTTGCCGCTCGCATCACGATCGTGCTGCATCCAGCAGTCGTCGATGTTGACGTAGTTGTAGCCCAGCTTGTCCAGCCCGAGCCGGATCAGCGCATCGGCGGTGTCCAGGAAGAGCTTCTCGCCGAACCTGCTACTGCACTCGAATCCCGCCCAGTTGTTGAAGCCCATCGGCGGCGTGAGCGCCAGGCCGTTGTAGGAGCCCTGGGCCGTTGACGACTCGGGCGCCTCGGCAACGGCACGAGGGGCCACCGCGGTGACGGCACCGGAAATGGTGGCTAAGGCGATGAACGCGACAAGCAGGCGACCGGCGACGCTCTGTAGGCGCATGGGATGCCTCCGGCAATCCGGGTACGGCGTGACAATAGATTGGCAAGCCATCTGCATGCAAGAGCTTGAACCAGCGAGGTTTCAATCAAATCTGTGCAGTTGTAGCCGCGTCGGGTCCGCGCCAACCAGCTGGTGCTTCATCGGAGAGGTCGGATCACCCGTCCTTCTGCGCTGATCACCGGCCTATCGATGCGCTCCAACGGTCGACGCCAGTGCGCGCATTTGGTATTGACGGGGCAGGCGAGGCGCTCCTAGGGTCGCCAGACATCCGATCTATCTACCTCCAGCGTGAGGGGACGAGACGATGCTCCGGTTGCGCACGGCCCTCCTCGTTACGGTGTTGCTGGTTGGCATGGCCGGCTCGCCTCCGGTGGCCGGCGCGGCGCCGGGCGGTGCTGTAGACCAGGCGTCGACAGCTACGACGCTGCTGCACGTGAATTTCCGCGGCGGCTTCGACGGCACCGCGTACCAGCCGGCACCCGGCGAGGTGGTCACCGGCACGCTGACCCGCGACGTCGGTGCCGAGACGCTGGCCGGCGGCGTCGTGAGCCTCGGTGGCGGGTCCGCGGGCCTGACGTTCGCCCCGTCGGCAGAGCTCACCGAAGGCGGCGCGGTCACGCGCAGCGTCGCGGTCGAGGCGTTGGCAACGGCTTCAACACGCTGCTCAGCATCGCGGGCGGCGCCTACTACCGCTTCCGAAGCGGCTTGACCGGTGCCAACGAGTACGGCATGAACGGCCCCCAGCCGCCGTACCCGACGGTGACCGGCGCGGCCCGCGCGCCCAGCGACACCATGTTCGACCATGTCTCGCTCATCTACAGCTACCTCAGTCAGCAGGAGTCCCGGCTCAGCACGTACGTCGATGGCTGCCAGGTCGGGCAGACCCTGGTCAACGGCGTGCCGGCCGAGGCAGCGGCGAATGCGATCGGGTTCGGCAACGAGGTCCATCCGGGCGGCACCAGTCGCGGATTCCTCGGCAAGCTGAAGGCCCTTGCGGTCTCGTCGTTCACCGGCTCGCAGCCGGCCAGCATCCTTGCCGACCCCGGAGCGCCGCACGATCCGATCACGCCGGCCAACACGATTTCCGTGTCGGCATGCGACAGCCCACAGACCGTCGTGCAGAAGGCAGCGAACGTCGTGCCCACCGCAGATCAGCAAGCCTGGCAGCGCCAGGAGCTCACGGGGTTCATCCACTTCGGACCGGACACGTTCACCGACCGCGAGCTCGGCACCGGCACCGAGCCGGTCACGACGTTCGCGCCCACGGACGTGGACACCGACCAGTGGGCGCGCACGTTCAAGCAGGCCGGGTTCAAGAAGGTCATCCTGGTCGCCAAGCACCACGACGGGTTCCTGCTCTTCCCGACGCGGTACAGCACCTACTCGGTCAAGTTCGACACAGCCTGGCAGGACGGTCACGGCGACCTGGTGGGCGACTTCGTGACGTCGATGCGCAAGTACGGCCTGCAGGTGGGCTTCTACCTCTCCCCCGCCGACCTGCACGAAGCGCAACCTGGCGGCAGCTACGCCGACGGAAGCACGCCGCATCCGGTCACGATCCCGACGCTGCTGCCCGGTGACAGCCGCGCCGCCGCGGTGCACAGCGGTGCGCTGCCGACGTTCCATTTCGTGCTCGACGACTACAACGCCTACTACCTCAACCAGCTTTACGAACTGCTGACCCAGTACGGCTCGGTCGAGGAGGTCTGGCTCGACGGCGCCAACCCGACGAACCGACCCGAGAGCTACGACTGGCCCGCATGGTTCGAGCTGATCCACACGCTGCAGCCGCATTCGGTCGTCTTCAACGGCCAGACCGTGCGCTGGATCGGCAACGAGGACGCCTCGGCCCGCACCGCTGAGTGGAGCCCGATGCCGTTCGCCGGCGACCCGGCCACCACGCACTACAACCACGAGATGGACGTCGAGTGGTCCGACGACCTCGGCGGGCGCGACCTGCTCACCAACGCCGCCAGTTACCTGTCCTGGTTCCCCGGCGAGTGCGACGCCAGGATCGAGAACGGCTGGTTCTGGCACCCGGACAGCCCGCCGAAGTCGCTGGACGATCTGGTCGGCATGTACCACACGTCAGTGGGTCGGAACTGCCAGCTGCTGCTGGACATCCCGCCCGACCGGACCGGCCAGCTCGACGCTGCCGACGTGCAGCGGATGCAGGAGTTCGGCGACCGGCTGGACCTGACCTTCGGGCACGATCCCGCCGTCGGCTCGCTGGCTTCTGCCTCGTCGCGGAACGGATCGGCCCGCAACGTCGCCGACGGCGACCCGTCCACCTACTGGCAGCCCGCCGGTGACACGGGCACTGTCACGCTCACTTTGAGCCGGCCAGCCCCGATCGCGGAGCTGGTGCTGCAAGAGGCCACCGGGGTCGGCCAGCGGGTCGAGTCGTTCGCCGTCGACGCGAGGGTGAACGGTGCATGGCAGCAGGTCGCGGCGGGGACGACGATCGGCTACAAGCGCATCCTGCAACTGGCGGCGCCGGTCACGGCAACCGCGCTGCGGCTCCGTATCACCGGTGCCCGAGCGGCACCCGCCATCGCCACCCTCGGCGTCTCGTCCTATGCGCCGCCGACCGTCACCGTGACGCCGGCGACGCCGGTGGTGCAGCCGGGCCAGTCGACCGGCGTGGACGTGACCGTCACCAACACGGCGGCCAGCACGCTCGACGCCGCCGAGCTGAGCCTGCAGGCAGGCACCGGTTGGCAGGTGGTGCCGACGCGCATCTCCCTCGGCACGCTCACCCCGGGCGCGACCGCTACAGCGCACGCGACGGTCACGGCGCCGGACGTCAGCGGCAGCACGGCGGTGACCGGCACTGTCACCTACACCGCCGATGGCGTCCCGGACCGCGCGGACGGCGCCGCGACCGTGGCGGTGCCCCACCCGGATCTCGCCGCGTCGTTCGACAACGTCGGCATCACCGACGACACCGCCACGAACGCCGGGGACGTCGACGGATCGCAGTCGAGCTACTCGGCCCAGGCGCTCGCGAGTGTCGGTGTCACGCCCGGCGGCACCGTCACGCACGCAGGCAGCACGTTCACCTGGCCCGACGCGGCGGCCGGCCAGCCCGACAACACGGTCGCGTCCGGGCAGGCCGTCACGATCAACAAGTCCGGCAGCACGCTCGGGTTCCTGGTCACCAGCACGTACGGCGCGAGCTCGGGCACCGCGACCGTGGTCTACGCCGACGGCAGCCAGCAACACTTCACCCTGTCAGCGCCCGACTGGTACGGCGCCCCGGCCCAGGGCAGCGACCCGGCGATCACCGCGCCGTACCGCAACCGCCCGAACAACACGCAGGACCACACGCCCGTCAACGTCTATTACCGGGCGATCACCATCGACCCCGCGAAGGTCGTCGCCGACGTGGTCCTGCCGAACATCAGTGCCGGAGCAACGGCCGGCACGCCCGCCATGCATGTCTTCGCACTGAGCGTCGACTGACTTACGGCTCGAGATGCGGGTAGCGGTAGTCGTGGACTGGCAGATGGTTGCGCTTGATCGAGCGGGGACTGGCGAAGCGGATCATGTTCCAGACCGTCCCGGCCTTGTCGTTGGTGCCCGACGCCCGAGCGCCGCCGAAGGGCTGCTGTCCGACGACCGATCCGGTCGGCTTGTCATTGACGTAGAAGTTGCCGGCCGTGTAGCGCAGCGCGTCGTCGGCCTGCTGGATGGCCGTCGCGTCTTCGGCGAAGACGGCGCCGGTGAGGCCGTACGGCGTCGATTCGTCGACCAGCCGAAGGGCCTGCGCCCAGTCGGCGTCGTCGTAGACGTAGGTGGTGAGCACCGGGGCGAACAGCTCCTGGGTGATGAACGGCGACGTCGGGTCGTCGACTTCGAGGACGGTCGGGTCGACGAACCATCCGGTGGCGTCGTCGGTGTTGCCGCCGACGACCACCAGCCCTTCGCCGCGAGCGCGGGCGAGTGCCGCCACGTGCTTGGAGTGCTGTCGGGCGTTGATGACAGCGCCCACGTAGGTTTCCGGCTCGGTCGGGTCGCCTACGACGACCGTCTCCGTGAGGGCGATCAGGCGTTCCTTCAGTGCGGGCCAGAGGCTGCGCGGCGCGTAGAGGCGGGACGGGGCCGAGCACTTCTGGCCCTGGTACTCGTAGGCGCCGCGGATGCACGCGACTGCGAGGGCGTCGAGGTCGGCCGTGGGGTGGGCGAGGATGAAGTCCTTGCCGCCGGTTTCGCCGACCAGGCGCGGGTAGTTGCGGTACGAGGCCACGTTCGCCCCGACGGTGCGCCAGATGTGCTGGAAGGTCGCGGTGGAACCGGTGAAGTGCACGGCGGCCAGGTCGCGGTGCTCGAGGGCGACCTTGCCGATCTCGGCGCCGTCCCCGTAGACGACGTTGATCACGCCGTCCGGCAATCCCGCCTCGTGCAACAGCTGCATCGAGAGGTGCGCCACCAGCGACGCGCTCTCGGCAGGCTTCCACACGACGGTGTTGCCGAGGACGGCCGGCCCGAAGGCGAGGTTGTTCATGCACGTGAAGTTGAACGGGGTCACGGCGAGGACGAAGCCTTCGAGCGGGCGGTACTCGGCCTGGTTCCACATTCCCGGCGATGAGCCGGGTTGCACGTCGTACATGTCGAGCATGTTCTTGACGTTGGCGCGGATGAAGTCGATCGTCTCGCAGGCGGCGTCGATGTCGGCCTGGTAGGTCGTCTTCGACAGTTCGAGCATGGTGGCGGCGTTGAGCAGGTCGCGCCACGGTCCGTACTGGAGGAGGTCCGCGGCGCGCAGGAACGGCGCGGCGCGCTCCTCCCACGGCAGGCGCCCCCACCAGGCCGACGCCGCTGTGGCTGCCTCGATGGCCTGCAGCGTCTCCGTCGCTCCCGCCCAGTGCACCTGGCCGAGTTGGTGCTTGTGCTCGTGCGGGGTGACGACGGGGACCTGGCGGCCGGTGCGGATCTCGGCGCCGCCGATCAGGTTGGCGATGTCGTAGTCCGCCGCCCGCACTTCGGCGAGCGCCGCCGCCGTGGTCGCGCGTTCCGGTGAGCCCGGGGCGTACGAGCGGGGTGCGGTCGGGGCGATGGGGAAGAGCGCGGTCCTGCCAGCGGGAGCGGTCATCGCGTACTCCGAGAGGATGTGCGGTGTGGACTCCAGCAAAGGTAGGCAGGCGCCAGCGCCCGCGCCTTCGGCGCGCCACCGGAACTTGCCGCGCATCTTCCTACGATTGTCGAATCGGCGGACAGGAGTTCTATGACGACGGCTTCGGCGGAGGTTCAGGCGGCGGTCGACCGGCTCGGCACGTCGCTGGGCCGTGCGGTGCTCGTCGAGGACGTGCTGCATCGCCCGCTGTGGTGGAGCGCGCAGGGCGAGGTCGACGGCACCCGGATGCGCACGATCCTGCAGCGCGAGGTCCGCCCGGCTGCGGCCGCGGTCGTCGCGCGCCTCGGCTTGGCCCGGGCCGAGGGGCCGGTGCGCACTCCGGCGATGCCCGAAGCGGAGATGCTGCCCCGGTGGTGCGTACCGCTCCGGGTCGGCCGTGATCTGTTCGGCTACCTGTGGGTCATCGACCCCGACGAGACCGTGACCGAGGCCGAGCTACCGCAGATCGTCGCCTGCGCGGACCTCGCCGCCACCACACTCGCCGACGAGCGGATCACCGGTGCGAAGCGGGACCGTAGACGCGCCGCCTTGCTCGCCCGGCTGGCGGCCGGCCCGGAAGCGGACGCGGCACGCGAGTTGATTCGACTCGAGGATCTCGACCCCGGGGTCACTGTGGTCGTGTGTGCGCCCGGACGTGCAGGCGGCTGGGAGCTCGCGAACGGGATGAGCGTGCATCCCGGACCGTCCCAGCGAACCCACGCGACGAGCGGACCACCGGTTCCGCTCGCGCAGTTGCACGTGGCGGTCCACCGCGCGCGGGTGACGGCTCAGGTGTTACGTGCCGGTGCGATCCTCCCGCAAGCCACGTGGGATTCGCTCGGTTCCTGGCACCTGATCGCCAGCGCCGGAAATGACGTGACCGTCGCCGATGTGCACCCCGCCGCCGAACTGCTGGCCGCTCAGGATCGGCCGGACCTGATGATCACCGCACGAGCGTTGCTCGACCACGGCGGCGATGTCGCCCGTGCTGCCGAACAGCTGCACATCCACCGCACCACGCTCTACTACCGGCTCGAGCGGATCGAGGCGCTCACCGGCGTCAACCTCAAGGCGGGCCGGGGCCGCGACGACCTGCACATGGCCCTCCGCCTGGCGGCCTTCCGGCTGGCCGCTGAATAACCCGTTCGACTGCTGTCGAAAGCCGAGGTTACTTTTCCGGCCGAGAGCCGAAGCCGCGAAGCCGGTTGCGCTCCTAGCGTCGTCTCACCGCAGCCGATGACGCGAAGGCGGGAGGCATCAGGTGCACAGCGATCTCAACACCGACGTCGTGGTCGTCGGCGCCGGTGTCCTCGGTGCGAGCAGCGCCTACCGCCTGGCCCGGTCCGGACTGCACGTGGTCGTGGTCGACGCCTTCGACGGGCCGGCCGAGGGCAGCACGGGGCGCTCGTTCGCGTCAGTCAGGGCCCAGTGGGCCGATGCGCTGAACATCGAGCTTTCCTGGCGCAGCATCCAGGCGTACCGCTCCTTCCCCGAGGAGCACGGCATCGACGTCGGCTACCGGCCCAACGGCTACCTCTTCCTCGTCCCGGACACCGCGTGGGACGGGCAGCTCGCAGCCGTCGACCTCCAGCACGGGCAGGGCGTTCCCGTCGACGTCCTCGATCTCGCGGCGGCGCAACAGATCACATCGTTCGCCCCGCACGGGCTCGCTGGTGCGACCTGGGGCCTGGCCGACGGAGTCGTCGACCCGCACCTGGCCACGAGCGCGTACCTCCAGCTCGCGCGATCGGCGGGCGCGCAAGTCCTGTTCCGGCATCGGGTCACCGAAGTACGCGCCGACGACACCTGGACGATTACGGCCGGCGGGCGGCGCATCCGCGCGCAGTACGTCGTCAACGCGGCCGGCGGATGGGCCGGCGACGTCGCCGCGCTCGCCGGGCTGACCGCCCCTGTGGTGCATTCCCGGCGCAACATCTACGCCACCGCACCGGGCGCCTTGGACACCCAGGTGCCGATGACGATCGACCTCGGCACCGGAGTCTTCGTCCGCAGTGAGGGTTCGCGCCTGCTGTTCGGGGCGGCGCGCCCGGATCAGGCGGACGGGTACGACGTGAGCGTCGACTGGCCGTGGATGGAGTCGGCGCTGGAGCAGGCCGTCGCTCGGTTCCCGTGGTTGGCCGAGCTGCCGCTCGACCGCAGCGGCTGCTGGGCCGGAACCTACGAGAACACCCCGGATCACCACGGCATTCTCGGCGAGGACCCGGCTGCACCGGGCTGGGTCAACGCTTGCGGCTTCTCCGGGCACGGTCTCATGCAGGCACCGGAGATCGGCCGGCTGGTGGCCGAGCAGATCACCGACGGCGCGATCACCAGCGTCGACGCGGGCGCTCTGCGGCTGGAGCGCTTCGCGGCGAGCACCGCAGGTCACCGGGTAGGGCTGGTCTTCTGATGGCCGGGACGCGGGTCGAGCTGAGCGTCTCGAGCGGCACGGCGCGGATCACCCTGGACGGCCCCGCGACCCGCAACGCTCTGGACGCCCGCGCGGCCGCTGATCTTCTCGCCGCCTGCGCGGAGATCGACGCCGACCCCGGCGTCGGGGCGGCCATCATCACCGGGGCCGGGCCGGCGTTCTGCTCCGGCGCCGATACCCGCGTCCTGGACGGCCTGCGTGGCGGGCGTCCGGACCAGGTATACGACGGCCTCGAGAACCTGTACGCCGCGCTCCGCCGGGTCGCGCAGCTGAGCGTCCCGACGGTCGCCGCGATCAACGGCGCTGCGGTCGGTGCCGGCCTCAACCTCGCCCTGGTCGCAGACCTGCGCATCGTCGCGTCCGATGCGGTACTCGTCTCCGGCTTCGCCAGGATCGGGCTGCATCCCGGCGGCGGCCACCTGCACCTGCTCGCCCGGGCGGGCGGCGTCGGCATCGCGGCGGCCGCCGGCGTGTTCGCGCGCCACATCACTGCCGACCACGCTGTCGCCGCCGGCCTGGCCTGGACGGCCGTCCCTGGCGTGGAGCTCCTCGTGGTCGCCGAGCAGAGCGTCGCCCACCTGGCGGCCGACCCGCCGCTGGCGCGCGCCCTCGCCGCCACGCTGCATAGCACGGTCGCCGATACCACGGCATGGGAGCGTGCCGTCGAGATCGAACGGGGCCGGCAGATGTGGTCACTGTCCCGTCCCCGCAAGGAGGGCTGATGTATCCCACATTGCAGACCGACCCGGCGAAGGCCGCGTGGATCAAGAACACCGTCGCCGACCTCGCTGCGTTCGGCGAGGAGCACCGCAGCGAGCTCGACACCGCCAACCGCGCGAACCGGTTCCCCCGCGAGCTGTACCGCGAACTCGGTCGGCGCGGCTACCTGGGGCCGCTCGTGCCGACGGCGTTCGGCGGGCTCGGCGGTGGCGTTCCCGAGTACGTGGTGATCAGCGAGGAGGTTGGCCGGCACGGGCTCGTCTCTGGGCAGATCGCCGCACAAGGGCAGCGGTGGCTGCTCGACTGGGGCACCGACGAGCAGAAGGATCGCTGGCTTCGCGGCATCGCGACCGGCGAGATCGTCTTCTCCGAATCGATCAGCGAGAAGAACGCCGGCTCGTCCTTCAAAGCGATGAAGTCCACCGCGGTCCGCGACGGCGGCGACTGGCTGCTCACCGGCAGCAAGACCCACATCAACCTCGGTGCCGACTGCGACGTCACCCTCTTCTACGCCGTGGCACCCGAGGGGCTGACCAGCTTCCTCGTCGACATGGCGCTGCCAGGCATCCGCACCCACGTGACCCGCGCGATCGGGCTGCGGCTGATCCGCACCGCCGACGTCGAGTTCGACAATGTCCGGGTCCCGGATTCCGCCCACCTGGGTCCGGTCGGCGGCGGCCTGCAGACCTTCCTGTCCACCTTCAACATCAGCCGGCTCGGCAACGCCTCCGAGCTGATCGGTCTCGGCCGCCGCGCCCTCGAACTCGGCCTGCGCTACGCCGGCGAGCGCGAGGTCGGCGACGGCGTGGTCACCGACTTCCAGGGCATCCGCTGGATGGTCGCCGACGCATGGACGTCCCTGCAGGCCGCGTCATTCGCCCGCGACGATGCGGCGATCGCCCACGAGCGCGGCGAGGACATCGCGCTGCGCACCACCACGGCGAAGCGACTCGCGATCTCGGCCGCCGACCAGGCGTCCGACGCCTCGTACAGCCTCGTCGGCGGGCACGGCCTCTACTTCGACACGCCATTCACCGAGATCGCGAACGACATCAAGGTCCTCAAGGTGGCGGGCGGTTCGACGGAGATCATGCGCAACTACATCGCGCAACGCATCCTGAAGGACCCGGGGCACGAGGGCCTGGCATGAGCAACCTGCCCGCCTCGGCCCTCCACTCCGCTCCTCGCTGCGTGCTGGCGTTCCCAGCGCCCGGGGGCGCTGACCCTGCGGTACTCGCTGCGATGCTCGTGAAGGGCCTCGTCTCGTGACCAACCTCGCGGACGCGATCCTCGACCAGGTGGCCGCCCGTCCGGCCCTGCGGATCGGCACCGTCGACGACCAGGTAGACCTCGCCGACGCGGTCGCACGCGCCGCCGGTCGCGCAACCCAACTACTGGACGGCGACCTTCGCCCGGGTCAGCGCGTCACCCTCGTCGCACCCACCTCGACCGACTACATCATCACCTGGCTCGCCTGCCTGCTCGCCGGCACGCCGGTCGCCTTGGTGAATCCGGCCTACCCCAGCGACCTGGTCGCGCGCATGCTCGCCCCGCTCGCGCCCGACGTCGTGCTGGGCACCGAGGAGATCCGACGCGCGCGCGGCGCAGGCCACTCCGCCCCGAACGGCCTGCCCGGCCTTGCCGCCGACCGCTTCGACGTCGCCTCATACATGCACACGTCCGGCACCACCGGGTTGCCGAAGTTGTGCGCCCAGACGCACGACTACTTCCACCGCCTGGCCCGCGCGATGGCGTCCGCTCTCGATTTGACCCCCGCTGATCGCGTGCTCGCGCCGCTGCCCCTGTTCCACATCAACCCGATGGGCTACGGCATCATCACCGCACTGCTCACCGGCGCCGACGCGCTCACCGTGCCGAAGTTCTCCGCGAGCGGTTTCTGGCCGGCCGTCGTCACCGAGCAGGTCACGGTCCTGATCCTGCACGCGCCCCCGGTCGAGATCCTCAAGAAGGCAACGACGACGACCGATGCCGCCGGGCACCGGGTGCGCACCATGTTCTATGCCGACGCCGACTTCCTGCGCCGGTTCGCCATCCCCGCCGCAGTATCCGGCTACGGCTCGACGGAGGCCGGCGGCGTCTCGCACCTGCATCGTTGGTCGGCCGGCGACGACATCCCGGCGGACGCGAGCCGACACGGCGGCGCGAGTCGCGCTGACGTCGAATGGCGTCTCGACGAGAACGGCACGATCTTCGTCCGCGAACGCGAGCACGCGGCGCTGTTCGACGGCTACGTCACCGCCGAGGGCGTGGATCCCGCACTCGACGCGCAAGGCTGGTTCGACACCGGTGACCTCGGCCGGGCAGCCGGCGAGAACTACCTCGTGTTCCTGGAGCGCGGCGCGGAGTCCATCCGGGTCAAGGGCGAGTTCGTCCCGATCCCCTACGTCGAGAACCACCTCGCGGCGGTCGAGGGCATCACCGACCACGCCGTGTGGAAGCGCAAGGGTGCCCTGCTGGACGAGGAGGTCGTGCTCTACGCCGTGGCGGACCCGCTACCGGTC
>WNGI01001322.1_pt1 | contig 21122 bp, 19 predicted proteins | sample 5400621 | NCBI WGS metagenome assembly WNGI01 (sample SAMN13153374, study PRJNA577476) | soil metagenome | isolation source: 20 cm soil or saprolite under Garry oak tree replicate 1 | place: USA:California | collected 2016-06-15
CTCGGGCGCGCGGTTCACTTGCACAATGCCAAATGGTGTGTGGCGCTTCACGATTCGCGGCGACAGCCTCGTCGGCGAGTTGAGGTTGCCGGACAAGACGAAGTATCGCGACATCAAGACTGCTCGCTCGCGCTAGCTGCACCGGCCGCCGGCGATGACTACGTCAACTGTCGTATATGAGGACGCGCTGCGACAGCGCACTCTCCAATGAACTTCACCGGAGAGGACAATGGCGTGGTCATCACCTGCTCGATTAACGCTTGTTTTTGCAATTATCACCTCGTCTGCTCGTGTCGCGGGTTGTCAGGAGTTGCGGGCGTTGGAAGCAGGGTTTCAGCAGCAGAGGCTCTCATCGACCGCTGATAACCAACCGTCTGCACTTTCTTCGAGCATAAAGACCGTTGGCTGGGCAACCTACGGCTCCCTGCTAGCTGGCAGCGCGGGCTTGGTCGTCGACGACATCTACTGCAAGCAGCATCACGGCAACGAGCAAGGTTTCATATTCGGACCGTGTACCTTTTATGCGGGTGGTGGATTCGCAACCGGATGGTTCGGTGGCGCGACAGTGGGAGCCGCCTTGGGAGCCGCGCGCGCAGCGCAGAAGCGAGGCTGTCCTCGCCGCGCGGCTCTAATGCGAGCTTTCGCCGGAGCCGCACTTGGAACTGCGCCAGGTTTGAGCATCGTGGCGCCCCGGCCCGGCAAGTATCCCCCGTCGCGTTCGGTGGTAATTCTGGGTACGCCACTTCTCGCTGGGGTGGGAGCGGTGCTGGCAACCATCGGCTGCCATGCGCCGTAAGGGATTCTGACTAGATGCGCCTGCGCTGAGCGACTGGCGTTAGCCTCATCGAACCGGCTTTCGCGATCACATCCAGCTTGAGCACCGTGTTCCAGTTACGTCCGGTGCCGCGGCCGTCCTTCGCGGCCGGCGCGTTTTTCAGAAACAAGACGACGAGATGTCCTGGATCGCGCTCGGCCTCCTTGCGAAACGGATTCTGCCTGACGACGCTCTTCCATTCTTCGACCGTGCGGGCATAGATGTCGATCTCGAGCGCGAGACGCTTCGCGGCTTCCATCTCGAGGTAGCGCTCCAGCTCCGCGCCGAATCGCGACCTGCTTCCGAACACGAGGTTTCCGCTCTGGAGGAGGGATTTCACATTGTCGAAACCCAGCTCCGTGAGAAAGTTGCGGAGATTGGTCATGCCGACCATACGATGTCCGCCGACGTTGATTCCCCTCAGCAGCGCGATGTGCGTAGTCGACGCCGGTGGAGTCGAATGGGTGGTCGAAGCTGGTTTGGCGCTGGCGGGCGCGGTCGCTGGCGAGTGAGGCCGGTGCGATGAGCGCGTCGGGTGCGAGGACGACACGCCAATAAAGTATCTCAGGCCGTAGGCTGGCGCGAACGCCGCCCGTTTCCCCGCTTGCTCGTTCTGTACGGCCGCTCCCATTCGCGCAGATGGTCGAGCAGATAGTCGAGCGAGAAGATGTGGCGCGAGTTGTCAGCTTTGCGTCTGAAGATCACCCGCGACCAGCCGCGCATTCCGGTCGGCGTGTACCAATCGCCGTCCAGGTGCAGCTTGTCACCGGAGATCGCGCGAATGAGCACGCGCTCGTACTGCGAGCGTGGCAGGACCCGCTCCGGAAAGAGATTGTCCCAGGTGCAAAGCCGTCCCACATCCTCGTAGCCCGCCGGCCGATCGTCGAGATCGAGTAGCGAAGGTGCGCGTCCCTTCATCACCGAGCCGATCAGGCGCAGGGTGAACGGATCCGAGTAGCGGCGGATGTAGGGCCAGAAGTGTTTCGTGATGAGGCCGGAAATCTCGCGCAGCGACAGTGCGCGTCCATCCCTCGTCGGCCACCTGTCGTGGTCGATGTCGGACAGGAACGGCTTCTTTGGATAACAGTCGAAGCGCGCCAGCCAGCCCTTGCGGGTGGTGTGCGGCATTGGGCGAAATCCCCGGATCACGGGGATGTCCGTCTTCTCCAGCTCGCTGATCTCGTAGCTCGGCCAACTCATCACCTCACGAACGATCCCCACGATCAGCGTTGCGGTCGCGATCATGAGCGGCGCATCGGGGGTGAAGTCGGCTGTGACCTCGATGCGATCGCCGCGGGGGCGAACGCCGATTCCAGTGGAGCGCCGGTTCGCCGCGAGCAGCATGACGGGGACCGGAATGATGTGCGCCAGCAGATACGCCAGCTGGTCTACCGTTCTGGTCGTGCCTTGCTCAGTGGGCGGAAGGTCGAACGAGATGTTGTAGTGCGTGCTGAAGCCGGCCAGCTGCACATCACTGTCGTGCGCCTGCTCCCACGCGTCGAGCTCCTGCCGCACGAACAGTATCGCTTCCCACAGCGAGCGGCCGGCGCGGGCGGCGCATCCCCGCTCGATCTCAATTACCGGAGTCGCAACCTCGATGACGCCGGTGTCGAAGTAGACCGCGCCACCGGTGGGCAGGTGATACGACCTGCCTTTGCGGTGCATCATCTTCTCGCGGATTATCCGGCGCGGACTGCCGAAGATGTTCTCCGGCTTCACCTGCACGCCGTCCATGATCACGGCGAATTCGGCTTCCATGCCGATCGCCGCGAGCTGGATCCGCTCAAGAGTGGATGACTTGTTCTCCGGTCCCTTCTTCTTCTTTGTCGCCATTCTCTGCTGTTACCTCAAGTCCTGCATTGGTCTCAAAGTGCTCCTGCAACGATCTGGTCAACTCTGCACATCCCGCGGAACCGACAGAACGTAACCCAAATCGAGGTGCAGATGATCTTCCGCGTATCCGGTGGGCGTCCCGTACGGCCGCGTCCAAATGCCGGGCAGGGTCTGCCGGGCGATCAGACTGAACCGCTCGATTGCGCTCCGATTATCGAGGTAGGTGTCGCCTATTCTATAGATATTGGCGGCGGTCCCCCACGCATGCGGAGTCGCGTTCTTGGAGAACCGATGGGACGGGGACCGATACCCACCGTTAGCCGAGATGTGGACCAGCGCCCCGACGGCCTCCCGGAACCTTTCCAGGCACACTGCCAACAGGGTAATAGCGCACGGAACGTACCGGGGGAAAGTCCTCAGCGGCGGAGCTTCCCGCACGTCCACCTGGATGAACTCCCAGAGCAGGAAATGGGATGCCAGCTCGATTTTCATGGCCATGTCCCACGAAGGGATTTCATAGAAGTAGCGCGGAAGTTGGCGGGGCCGCCCTGTCGAGTCCTTCCAATCCTCCCCAGGTCTGAGCGCCTTCCGGTACTCGGGCGGGAGCGTCAACCCGTCAACGACCCGAAGCGGGAAGTTTGGGGCTTCACTTAATCCGGCGTTCTCATCTAAGCGGGCCGAGGAGCTCATTCATCCATGGGGCTGAGGGTCAGGAATTCGTAGATCGTGTGCGAGATGGCCGCGATCGTCCGCGACCGGTTGGTAGCGGTGGCATCCCATTCCGTAAGGATCACCAGAGCGTACGGTTTTCGTTTGGGCAGATAGACCACCCCCGCGTCATGCGCGACGGTAGAAATCTCTCCGGTCTTGTGCGCGACGCGCGCCGCCTTCGGCAGCCGGGCTGGAATTCCCTGATTGAACTCCTGTCCGTGCAGTATGTCCATCATGCGGCGGGAGAGCGCGGGGGAGAACGCCTTGCCCTGCGCCAACAACACCAGAATGCGGAGAAGCCCATCCGCCGTCACCCTGTTGTTGATGCTCTTTTCGAAGGCGAGCTCGTCCTCGACACCGCGCTTGAGCTCGATCCCCGCCTCCACTTTGAGCGCCCGCAAAGCCGCATTGACCGCGTCGGTCCCCATGACGCCGAGCAACAGGTTTGTGGCGAGATTGCTGCTGGTGGTGATCATGTGGTACGCCAGCTCGTCGACTCGCATCATCTTCCCGATCGCGTCGTGCACGGCCGAGTTGGCATCGCGCCCCGACTCGACCCGGAACGGGATGTCCTCGACGATGCTGAGGAACCGGTTCCTGACGTGGACGCGTGAATGCGGCAACAGCTCGCCGCGATCGATCGCGGCGAAGGCTCCCAGGAGAATCGGAACCTTGATGGTGCTGGCGGCGTGGAACCAGCGATTCGGGTGGTAGTGCAGCTCGAATCCGGTCTCGAGGTCGTGGAGAGCTACCGCAATCGCCTGAGCGCCGGATTCCTTCTCTATCCGTTGGATCTCGCTTCGCAGCGCGAGCTCGCGCGCGGGCGCTGCTGTCTCCGTCTTCGTCATGGCGGAGCTCAGGAGTATGCTACGCGAGGATCCGCTTTGGCGTAGGCGAGATCGGTAAGGAGATTGACCAAGACAAAGACTACGCTCAGGAACAGTACCGATCCCTGAATTGCCGGCAGATCGCGTCGCGTGATGGCGTTGACGACGTAGCGACCCAGTCCCGGCCAGCTGAAGATCGTCTCGGTCAGAATGCTTCCCGTCAGGTAGTACCCGAAGTCGAGTCCGAGCACCGTGATGATGGGAATGAGCGCGTTACGCAGCGCGTGCCGAACGATCACCACACGCTCGGTCAGGCCTTTTGCACGCGCTGTGCGGACGAAGTCGCCGCCCAGCACATCGAGCATCGCCGATCTGGTGACGCGCGCCAGAAACGCGATCGAGCGCGAGCCGAGCGCAAACGCGGGCAGAATCAGGTATTTGATCCCGCCGTAACCGGACGGCGGCAACCACTTCAGCATCACCGCGAATACGAGTATGAGAATCAGTCCGACCCAGTACACGGGAAACGAGATGCCGAGATATGCGATGCCAAGTCCGAGCCGGTCGAACCAGCCGCCGGGATTGCGCGCGCTTAGTACGCCCAGCGTGATCCCGAGCACTGAAGCGAGCAGCATCGCCGAGCCGGCGAGCAGGAGCGTCTTCGGAAATCTCTCCCGGATATCCTGCATGATCGGGCGCTGGGTGATGTAGGAATTGCCGAAGTCACCCCGCAGCACTCCACCGGTGTAGAGGGTGAACTGCCTGAGCAGGGGCTCGTCGAGGTGAAGCTCCTTTCTCAGGCGCGCGATCGTCTCGGCGTCAGCGCGTTCGCCGACCATCTCCTGCACCGGATCGCCGGGAGCGACGTAGAGCAGAAGAAACACGACCACCAGAACTCCGAAGAGCGTCGGAATCGAGAGCGCGAGTCTGCGGACGATGAAAGACAGCACTTCTATTTACTTATGGTTACATCGGTCCAGCGCTGGCCGTTGAAGACGGCGGGAACCTTGAAGCTCTTGATCCAGGGCTGTACCGCGTAGAGATCCTTGTAGAAGAAGAGGTAGATCATCGGCGCATCGTCGAACTCGATCTGATCGGCCTGTGCGTACAGCAAATTGCGCTTCGTTTCATCCTGCTCGCGGTGGGCCTGGTCGACGAGTGTGTCGAAATGAGGGTTCGAATAAAAGGAGACGTTTCCGCCCGGTCCCTTGTTCTTGCTGTGCAACAGAGGATAGAGAAAGTTCTCGGCGTCAGGATAATCGGCCCACCATTCCTTGAGCGCGAGATCGGTCTGTCCCTTGCGCGCCGCCTCGCGCATCGACGACGCATCGCGCTGCACGATCTTGGCGCGGATTCCAGCCTCAGCCAGGTTGGCCTGCATGGCTTGGGAGATGCGCGGCGACTGATCGGTTGTCGAAGTCCAGAGCTCAACGTCGATTCCGTTGGGGTGTCCCGCCGCGGCCAGAAGCTGTTTGGCTTTCGCGACATCGTGCGGATACGATTTGCGACTCGCATCGAATCCGCCGAGTATGGGGGGAACGACGCCATTCGCGACCGTTCCACGACCGGCCATCACCTGACTGAGCATGGTGCTGACATCGACGGCGTAGTTGAGCGCCTGGCGAACGCGCGGATCCGTCAGCGGCCCACGTGTCGTGTTGATCGCGGCGTACCAGAAGCGAAGCGCCGGTGCCGAGGTCAGCAGCTTCTTCTTCGCCGGATCCGCGTCCCACGATTTCGAGGTCTGATCCGGAACATTGAGCACGTCGACGTTGCCCGCCTCGAACTCGGCGGTCGCGGTACTCATTTCAGGGATGATGCGCGCCATCAGTGAATCGGTTTTTGGCGCGCCGTCGAAGTAGTCGGAGTTCTTGGCGAAGCGCATGTAATCGTCGTGTTTCCACTCGACGAACTTCCACGGCCCGGTTCCCACTGGCTTCTGCCCGAAATCAGAGGGCGGATTGTCGGGGATGATCGACGCGACCGGCATGGCCAGCAGCTTCGGGAAAATCGCGAACGGCTCCTTGAGCGTGACCACGACGGTGGAGTCGTCCGTAGCAGCCAGACCGGCGACCGTCTTTGCCTTTCCGGCCGCGTAGTCCTCGGCGCCTTTGATCGGATAGAGCGGCCAGCCGCGTCCGCCTTTGGTGGCTGGGTCGAGAACGCGCTGGAATGACGCAACCACGTTTTTCGCCGTGAACGGCCGGCCGTCGTGGAACTTGACCCCACTACGCAAGTGGAAGGTGTAGGTGATGCCGTCCGCGCTGGCGTCCCACGACTTCGCCAGGCCGGGAACCACCTGCGCGTCGGGCGTGAAGCGTGTCAGTCCATCGAACAGATATGAGACCACACGTCCTGTTGGAACGTCAGTAGAGAGGGCGGGATCCATGGATCTTGGATCGTAGGTGTCGCGCGAGTCGATGATGGTTCGGCGCGACGGAGCTGATTCACCGCCACCGCCGCCGCACGCGAGAATCGCGGGTACTACGAGGAGGAAAAGTCGCCGCATACGATTGCTCTGCCGGTTGACATGAAGGGGCAAAATACGAGAACTTTCGCGGACCCCGGAATAGGCCTCACCGTGAGCGCAGAATACTATTATCGCCGCCGACTTGGTGCCAAAGATATCCTGCCAGCCGTTGGCGTCGGCGTCGCTACCGGTTTGGCCGCCTTCTACGTTGTGCAACTCTTAATCCAGCGGACGCCTCTCGTTCCGCAGGGTGATCTCCCTCGGGCGCCGACGACGCCTCCGAAGCGAATGCTGGGCGACAGGACCGAGCCCGAGACGGAGACGCACTACGCTCGCGAGCTGCCTCCGGGGCAGCCGCCAGGCGCTCGCGCGCTGAAAGGGTGAAGCCGCGACGCCGAGTACGGCTCGCGTTCACCGCACTCGCGTTTTCCGCAGCGTTCCTTGGTGGCAGCAGCGCCAGCGCGCAGGACATCAACTGCGACCGCGGGGACCTCGAGGTCATGCGCCTCATTTTCGAGGGCAACAGCGCCTTTTCGGACGCCGAGCTCGCGAAGACGATCGTCACCACGCCGTCGGCGTGGGCGCGCCGTTACCTCCACCTCCCTTTCACGGTCAAACACTGTCTGGACCGGAGTGAGCTCCCGAACGATCGGGCCCGGCTGATAATCTTTTATCGCCGTCGGGGGTATCCCAAGGTGACCGTCGATACCGTCGTAAAGGAGCTGGCCCCCGGCGCGGTAGAGGTCAGGTTCAACATCAACGAAGGGCCGCCGGTCATTCTAAAGTCCTTCGTGATAGAGGGGTTGGATTCCGTCCCGGAAAAAGCGCGGATCATCCGCGACCTGCCCGTGCGCGAAGCGGGGCGGTTCGACCGCTTCGCGATAGATGCCGCGGCCGATACCATCCGCGAGCGCCTGCACAACAATGGATATCCGCGGGCCGACGTGTTGAACCGGTTCGCGGTGAACGACAGCGCGTTGCTCGCGTGGGACACCCTCACCGTGACGCCCGGACCACGAACAAGGATTGGAGCAATCAAGATCGAGGTGACGCCCCTCGAGGGGAAGACGCAGCAGATACCGACCAGAATTGTGCGCCGCATCATGGGCCTCGACTCGGGGGGGCTTTTTCGCGAGTACGAAGTGATCGATGCACAGCGCGCGCTCTACCAGACCGAGGCGTACCAGCACGTGTCCATCACGCCCGACTCGAGCGCTGACTCGCTGGTCACGCTCTACGCGAGACTGGCCGAAGCCCCGATGCATTCCGCGCGCGTGGGAGCGGGATATGGAACCCTCGACTGCTTGCGCATCACCGGAGAGCTCACCAACTACAACTTCCTGAGCGGCGCCCGCCGTCTCGATCTGAACGCGCGCGTGTCGAAGATCGGAATTGGCAGGCCGCTCGATGGAGCGCCGGGGCTCTGTCCGGCCGCAAAGCAGGACATTTTCAGCAATCGGCTGAACTACTACGCCGGCGCCACGCTGAGGCAGCCGCTGTTCCTCGGCCTCAGGACGGTCCCGACCATCACGGTCTATACGCAACGAGTGTCGGAGTACAACGCCTACCGCAGAACGACGGCGATCGGAGGCGTTGCGTCGCTCGTCTGGCGTGGCTTGACGAGAACGCCTGTCAATCTCAGCTACTCGATGGACCTCGGGCGCACGGAAGCACAGCCCGCGCTGTTTTGCGCAGTGTTCAATCTGTGCGACGCCGCCGAGCGCAACAGGATTCAAAAGACGCAGCGTCTGGCGGTGCTGAGTCTGTCCGTCACGCGTGACAACTCGAACAACATCCTCTCTCCGACGCGCGGCTCGATCATCAGGCTCGAGGCCAGGCACTCCTCGCCGCTGATCCTGTCGGACAGCGGACTTCAGTTCAACAAGTTCGTCGGGGATGCGTCGCGCTACATCAATGCGGGTGGAGGCAACGTGATCGCGTTGCGTGTTCGCGGCGGCTCCGTTTTTGGACGCACCTTTGGGTCCGCGACGGTATTCATTCCGCCCCAGGAAAGGCTCTACGCGGGCGGCCCGACGACGGTGCGCGGATTCGCTCAGAACGAGCTCGGCTCTCTGCTCTACGTCTCGCGCGCGTATCAGGTGGTTCCACCGAGCGTCAGCGGACTTGCGGACACCACGGTGGTCGACAGCACCTATCGCAGAATCGTTCCGGTGGGCGGTAATAGTCTCGTCGTGGGGAACCTCGAGCTGCGGCTCCGCGGTCCGGTGCTGCCGGAGCTGCTCCAGTTCACCATTTTTACCGACGCCGGCGAAGTCTGGAATCGCGGCGCTTCGTCAACGTTGAGCGGAGTGAAGTTGAAGGTGACGCCCGGAATTCAGATTACAGCTTTCTCGCCCGTCGGGCCCGTACGCGTCGCGATCGGCTACAATCCGTATCAGCGCCCTCCGGGCCCCCTTTACTACGAAGCAACGAATGAAGGAGGAGAGCTGGTTTGCGTGAGTGCGGGCAGTAATCTGGCCACGCACATCACGCGCAATAGCAGCGGGATTGTGACCAACATCAAGCAGGACCCCGGCACGTGCCTGGCTTCATTCCAGCCCGCGAAAGACAACCGCTTCCGCAGCAAGCTCACCTTCAGCTTCGCCATCGGCCAGGCATTCTAGCCTCCCATGACTCGCCGTCTACGCATCGTGATCGCGAGCGCCGTCGTGCTGGTGGGGCTCTTCGTGATCCTCCTCCTCAGCGTCGTCGGCGTCACCCACACCGGCTTCGGGCAGGAGCGCGTGCGCCGCATGGTCGGCACCATGCTCGAAGGACAGGTGAAAGGCAAAGTCTACATCGGCCACATGAGCGGCGGATTCTTCAACGGCGTGACGATCGATTCCGTCGAGATCCGCGACGACGAGGACTCGGTGTTTGTCGCTTCCGGGCCCATCCGCATCGAATACGACGCGCGCGACCTGTTCGACCGCCGGATCCTGCTCAGTCATCTCGAAGCCCAGCATCCAGTCGTCCACCTGCGGCAGCACGAGAACGGCGACTGGAACTGGAGACGAATCTTTCCCGCCAGCGTCGAGAAGCAGAAAAGAAACGAGCGTGGATTCGGACAATACGTAGTCGTTGACTCCTCGGAGATTCACGACGCGACGTTCACGCTAACGCTCCCGTGGCATCCAAGCGACACTCTGCGCGGGGCGAAGCTCGATAGCGCGATCAGGTATGAGCTGACTCGTTCCGATCACGAGATCCGCCGCACCCGCGAGGGATTGGCGCGGACGTGGCGGTGGACCCAGGCTCAGGCGAACCTTGGCTTCGCGCGGATCGCGGACCCGGACACAGTCGGCCGGCTCATCCGAATCCGGAAGATGAGTTTCAGTGAGACGGATCCGCCGTTCAAGTTCCGAAACGTCTCCGGCACGATGCTCAATCTCGGCGATTCGATCTTCATGGACACCGACCATTTTGATCTGCCCAAGTCGACCGGGCGCGGACACGGAAGCGTAGTGTGGGGAAGCGACCTGCCGATCCGCTACTACGTGCACGTGGTCGGAGACTCGGTGGCGCTCAGCGATGTCGCGTGGGTCTATCCCACGCTGCCGACAACCGGCGGCGGCAAGATGGAGCTCGACATCCGGAGTCAGCGGAATCCGCGCTTTCTCGACTACATCATCACGAACATGGACGTCAGGACGACCGGCTCGCGGCTGATGGGCCAGATGACGTTCGGCACCGGCGGACCGGTGCTGGCGGTGAAGGACGTGGATCTCGAGGCGATGCCGGTGGACTTCGACCTGCTTCGCACTCTGAACGGGAAGAAGTTTCCGTACGACTGGCAGGGAAAAATCACGGGTCACGTGAAGGCGTCGGGTGGGCCGCTCAACCATTTCCAGGTCCAGCGATCGTCGCTCATTTTCGAGGACGCGCACGTACCGGGAGCTGTGAGTGAGCTGGCCGGAGAGGGTGAGCTCGACATCCTGTTCCCGGCCTTCACCGCCTTTCACGATTTCAACGTCGACGTCGCGACTCTCGATCTGCGAACGCTGCAGTACCTGAACCCGCTCTTTCCCAAAGTGAAGGGAACGATCTCGGGCACCGCGACGCTCGATTCATCCTGGCTTGATGTCCGGTTCAGAAACGCGGACCTCCTCCATCACGATGGAGCGCAGCCCGTCTCTCACGTCACCGGCAATGGCAGAGTGACATGGGGCGACAAATATCTGATCTATGATCTCGCTCTCCAGGCGCAGCCGCTCTCGTTCACGGCTCTGTCGCACTCGTATCCGCTGCTTCCTCTGCGCGGGAGTTATAGCGGGCCGGTTCAGGTAAAGGGCACGTCACCGAGCCTTCTCGTGAACACCACGCTTGCCGGACCAGCGGGGACGTTCGGCTATAGCGGGCTGGTCGACGCGGATCCGCTCGAGTACGGCGCCCGTGGCCGCGCGACGACCAACGCGCTCGATCTGCGGACCTTGCTCGAGAAAAGTACCCTGCCGCATTCACAGCTCACGGGTCAGTACGATCTCGACCTCCGTGGTGAGTCTCTCGCGACGCTGGCCGGAAGCGCGGTCGCCGCGATCGAGCGCTCGACTCTGGCCGGCTTCCGTGTCGATCCGTCGGTCGCACGCGTGCGGTTCGCCAAGGGTCTCGCGACAGTCGACACCGTCGCGCTCAACGCCGCCGGTTTGCGCGCGCACGCTTCCGGCACGTTCGGTCTCAGCGGCGGGCACTCCGGGTCTCTCAAGTTCACCGCCGTGATGGATTCGCTCTCGAGGCTACGCGCGCTGGTGCCGAGCCTGGCGAACAACGCACAACTCGATTCGCTGCGCGGCAGTGCCGAGCTCAGTGGAGAGCTGACGGGAAGCGCCGAGCATCTCGCGCTCAACGGACTCGTCCACGCCAACGACATTCGCCTCGGCACGCGCAGGGTCGAGAGCGTACGCGGCACGATCCTTCTGGCGGACGTCACGAAGGACATGAATGGTTCGCTGATCTTCGGGGCCGACACGGTGGCTCTCGGCCCGATCGGATTCAACAGTATCAGGGCTTCAGTCGCGCTCGCGTCGCCGACTTCGGGACACTTCAGCGCATCGATGCGGAGCGAGAGCGGCGTTCAAACAGACCTGTCCGGAAACCTGACGCGGACCAGAGACACGACTGTTATCCGTCTCGATTCGGCTGCAGTGCTGGTCGACGCCGAGAATCACTATCGTCTCCAGTTTCCAAGCCGCGTCGTGTTCTCGAAGGGATTCCTGTCCCTCGATTCGCTGCTCCTTCAGCACAGCAGCCGGGCGAAGCTGATCGTCGAAAACGTTCACCTCAGTGGAGACTCGATCGCAGGGCACATTCGCACCGACAGCGTCGACATGCGACTCTTCCGCGCCTTCGTGCCGGGGCTGGTGGACGCCCACGGCGCGATCGTGGCGGACGTCGACGTGCGCGGCAGCGTCAAGCAGCCGAGGCTGTTCGGCCAGATATCGCTCGCCGACGGGTCGGCCGTGTTCTCCAATCTGGGAACGAACTTCAGCCACATTCGCGCCGACATCGCCCTTTCCGGTGATACGGTTCACATCAAGCAGCTCTCGGCCGAGACGATCAAGCAGCGGCACGGCTCGTTGAAGGTCGACGGAACACTGAGCTTCGAGCACTACGACAACCCGTCGTTCTCGCTCGTTGCCAACGCTTCGAATTTCCACGCCATCGACAAAGCCGGACTGGCATCGCTCGACATCTCGACGCCATCGCCGGTTACGCTGACGGGCTCGACGCAGGATGCAATGATGCGCGGAACGGTGCGCGTCGAGCGCGGAACGATCTACATCCCGGAGGTCGTGAAGAAGAGAATCATTGACCTCAGCGACCCGGAGTTCCAGAGCACCGTTGATACGCTGCTGGCGCAGAATCGTGAAGTGATGCCGCGCCCGCCGAAAGCAGTGGCGCGCAACCTCAGGCTCGAGAACGTCGCCGTCGACATTGGCCCCGACGTGTGGCTGCGATCGTCCGAAGCGAACATCAAGCTGGGTGGATCGCTCAATGTAACGCTCGCGCCGCCAAATCCGGGTGAGGCGCCCCGACTCGCGCTCGAGGGAGCGCTGAGCGCAGACAAGGGAACGTACCGGCTGAATATCGTCGATCCATTCATTCAACCGACGTTCGATGTGCAGAGCGGAAATCTGCGATTCTTCGGAACTCCCGATCTGAATCCGTCGCTCGACATTCGCGCCATCCACACCGTTCGCCAGCCGCGACAGAGCGCGAACGGACGCGACGTCAGGGTCGAGGTCGACATTACCGGCACGCTCGCGCGGCCGCAGCTGGCGCTGAGAAACCCGGACAATCTTCCGCTCTCGGAGAGCGATTTGCTCAGTTATCTGGTGACGGGTGAGCCCGCCGTCGGACTCGACAACACTACGGGGCAAGTGGCGGGACTCGGCGTTCGCGCGTTCGCAAACATCTTCACCAACGCAATTCCGAGAACGCTCATCGACATCGTCGAGCTGCAGACCGCTACTCCGGGTTCCGATCAGGTGCAGAGCACGAACCCGTCCTACTACAGTCTGCTCAACACACGCGCGATTCTCGGCAAACAGCTCGGCAGCAGGTGGTTTCTCGGCTTGAGCACCGGCTTGTGCTTCGTGAATCCCAGCGCATTCAAGGAGAATCTGGGCCTGCAGCTGGAGTACCGAATCAGCTCGTTGTATAGCGCGCAAGCCGCCATCGAGCCCGGCTCAAGCAACACCAGATGCGACAAGGGAACGACGCCAACCTTCCAGCCGACGCAGACGCCGTCGCAGCTCGGGTTCGACCTTTTCCGCAACTGGCGTTTCTAAACCCTTATTGGGTCGTCAGTTAACGCCATGATTGATTAGCCGGTCAACGAAATTACATTGGCTTTAATGAGCTTGAGTCCGCGAATCTGATGCCGAAGGACCTGCGCGAAAAGGATCTGATGATGTGCCGCTCCTGCGGTAATGAGGAGCGCGCGTCCGAAGGCTATCCGTGCGCGGACTGTGGAACTTTCGTCTGCATCATCTGCAACTTCCGCGGAGTCACGCTTTGCAAGTCATGCCGCGTGAAACGACCAGAGCCACCCCTGACGCCAACCAAGACGGGGAAGATCGACTGGCCCGAGCATTGAGTGAGAGCGTCACGGCCATCGCCGCGATCGCGCCGATGCTGTGCGAGCCCGACGTAAAGACCACACAGGTATCACAGCTCCTCCACGGACACATCGCACAGGTCGTCGAGCGCAATGGCTTGTGGCTGCACGTCAAGGGAGCCGATGCGTATCCCGGCTGGGTCCATCAAGGCTACGTCGTGACGATGCCGGAGCCAGTGCCTCCAATGTCCGAGACGGGTTGGGACGACCCCCGGCCGTTATCGCTTGGCTGCACCGTCCGCGATGAGCACGGGGCGACGCGCAAATTGCCGCTCGGCGCGTTGATCACCGAGGGTCAGGAGCGATTCGGCGGCCTCGCGATGACACTCGAAGAAAGACGGAAAAGTTTTCCGCCCGGGCCCGACTCCATCACTGCATCGGCGATGACGTTCTTCGAAGGCACGTCGTACGAGTGGGGTGGCGTCACACCGTGGGGCTGTGACTGCTCCGGTCTGGTCTCTAGCTCGTTCCACCTGCACGGCGTGAGCGTTCCTCGCGATGCCTGGATGCAGGCGATGGCCGGCAAGCCAGTCGACTCGATGCGGAATCTCCGGCCCGCTGATCTGCTGTTTTTCGCCGATGAGCCCGAGGGCAAGATCACACACGTGGCGATCTCGCTGGGAGGAATGCGCGTTGTGCACCTGGCGCTCGGCCGCGGCGGGTACGCCGTTGACGACCTCGAGAGCGGGGATGAGTACACCGATTTGCTGCTCAAGAGATTCCAGTTCGGGCGACGGATTCTGAAAGGCGAGTGATAAACGACCTGCTACCTGCTGCCTGCTAATCGCTGCCCGCTATTAGCTAACGGCGTCGGGACAGACTGTGGCGAATTCAAGGCACAGGCGGGCGGCAGCGTAGTTTTCAGTTGCAATTTCCAGTTCTGTGTCGCCTAGCTCACCATCCCATTCGGCGCGCCGGTAACGATCGGCTGACTCGGCCCATTCACGATCAGACGTGCGGCGGCAGTCGGCTGGCCATCGAGCGTGACCTGCATCGTGTACTGTCCGGCGACATTGAGCGGGAGATCCACCACGGCAATGATCGGCAAGTCTACCTCGAACACCGGATTCGGCGAGGGAGCGACGTTCATTTCGCCCGACGAAGACCATAGCTCTTCGTCGAAGGGGCTCAGCCAGCGGAAAATGAGCTTGTGCTGGCCGATGTCGTCGCCGTTTGCCTTTAGACGCACGACGAAATGGGTGCGCGGGTGAATCGTCGGCAGCATCGCCACCTGCACCGCGTCGAAAACGCCGAGGATGTTGAGCTTCCCCTCCTGCGAGAGATTGGCGGCGTCGGCGAAAACCGCGAACGAGATGTGCATGATCCAAAGTAGCCGCGCCGCCTCCGCCCCGGCTAGCTTTCAGCGATGACTGACTCGGCGGCACGCGCGCGCACGACGGTGATGGAGCCGGGAGCGCGCGCATCGTTCGGCGTTACGGATTTCCTCCTGTTCACGATGGCGGTGATCTGGGGGATCAATTTCGTGGTGGTGAAGTACGCTACTCACATCTTCAGCCCGGTGGCGTTCACCGGGCTGCGCGTCGGGATAGCCGCCGTCTTTCTCGTGCTGGTTGCGCTCGTACGCGGCGGTATCGCCCTGCCTCGTCGTGATGTGGTCGCGCTCCTCCTGATCGGCGTGATCGGCAACGGGTTGTACCAGCTCTTCTTCGTGCACGGCGTGTCGAGGACGCGAGCTGGAAACGCTGCGCTGATCGTTGGAGCGGCTCCGGCCTTCATCGCGCTGTTCGCACGCGTGCGCGGACTGGAGCGCGTGAAGCCGGTGACGCTGGTCGGCATCGCATTGTCGGTGATCGGCGTCGGGCTCGTAATCGCCGGAAGCGCGAGCTCATCGAGCGGACAGACGACGTTACTTGGATCGGTGCTGGTCTTCTGCGGAGTACTCTGCTGGACCGCTTACACCATCATGCTTCAGCCGTACACCAAGCGCATCGACGTCATAAAGCTCTCCGCCATCACGATGGTCGGCGGAGCGGTACCGCTGCTGATCGCGTCGACGCCGGCGTTGATCGCCACGAACTGGTCCGCCGTCGGCAAGGGCGGCTGGCTCGCCCTCTTCTACTCGAGCGTGATCTCGATGGGGGTCGCGTACTTCTTCTGGTACCGAGGTCTGCGCGTGCTCGGGCCGACTCGCACCGCGGTATACACCAACCTCCAACCGATCATCGCGCTGCTGGTGGCGTGGGCTTCTCTCGGTGAGATCCCCACGATCTTTCAGGGCGTAGGCGCGGCGACGATCATCGCCGGCGTGTTCCTCACCAGAACATGAGACTCGTTCTCTTCGACATAGATGGCACGTTGCTCAACTCCGGCGGCATGGGGCGCGCGGCGATGCAGCGCGCACTAGGGGCGGTGTTCGGGTCGCCTGGACATCCATCGTACAGATATGACGGAAAGACGGACAAGCAGATCGTGCGTGATACAATGCGGCTCGAGGGTCACTCTGACGCGCACATCGATGCGAGAATGGAAAAATTGATCGGCATCTACCTCGACGGCCTGCGAATAGGTGCCAGGAGCGGAAAATTCCACGTCCGTCCGCTGGAAGGAGTTGTGGAGATCCTCGACGCGCTAGAGGCGCGCAACGACGTCGTGCTCGGATTGCTCACCGGCAACATCGAGCCGGGCGCGCGAGTGAAACTGAGTGCCGCCGGAATCGATCCCGACCGCTTCCGGATCAATGCCTTCGGGTCGGACCACGAGGATCGCCCACAGCTTCCAGGCATTGCGCAGCGGCGCGCAAGTGAGACGCTCGGTCTCGACATCGCCGGTGAGCGCCTGGTCGTCATCGGAGACACGCCGGCTGACATCGATTGCGGGCGAGCACTCGGCGCCAGGGCGATCGGCGTCGCGAGCGGGCACTACACAGTGGAGCAACTCCAGGCGCACGCGCCCTACGCCGTCTTTCCATCACTCGGTGACACGCCGAAGGTTCTCGAGACGATACTGAATGCGTGAAGTTGAACTGAAAGCGGTCGTCGACGATCTCGCGGGCACGAGAAAGCGGGTCGAACAGGCGGGAGCCAGACTCGTGTTCGAGGGAACCTTGTCCGACCGGCGCTACGACGTTGAATCGCGAGAGCTGCTGGGGCGAGACGAGGTTCTGAGAGTGAGGCGATACCAAGCGCCAGGCTCGTCGAAGACATACCTCGATTGGAAGGGTCCCACCGAAATCCAGGACGTCTACAAGATTCGTGAGGAGATCTCGACTTTCATCGAAGATTTCGATTCGCTCGAGCAAATCCTGACGCGACTCGGCTTCGTCGTCACGATAGAGATCGACCGCGAAGTCGCGCAGTACGAGCTGGGCGGCGCGACGATCCGCTTCGAGACGTACCCGCGGATGGATGTGCTGGTCGAGGTCGAAGGCGATCCGGATTCGATCGAGTCCGCCATCGAGGCGCTCGACATGCCGCGTGGCCTCTTCAACAGCGATCGGCTACCCAGCTTCGTCGGGCGGTTCGAGCAGCGGACAGGGGTCCGGGCTGCGATCTGCGCTCGCGAGCTCGAGGGCGACTACAGCCATCGATCAGAGGATAGCCAGAACAGCTAACCCAATTGCTTACGGTCAGTATCCAGATAGATTCACTCGGCAATGAATTGTCGATCTATGCGATGGATCGGTGTCTCGGTCCTGTCGCTCGTGGCTACGGCCACTTTGCCAGCCCAGGAAAACCCAGCCAAACGTCTATCCAGCATCGTTGGAGTCGCCGTCGAGGAGTACGCGAAGGGCATCGACGAGAAGGGTAGGCTCGTCTCGAAGGACGAGTACGACGAGACTTACGGGTTCCTGTCCGACGCCAGACAGATTGCCACACGTCTGTCCGGCTACGACGCGGCGAGAACGAGGGCGATCCTCGACAGCCTCATCACGGCAGTCGCAGCGAGAAAGCCGCCGTCGGTGGTCCGAGAGCTCCACCGGCATTTTGCGACATCGCTGGGGACAGCGGGAGCAATGGATCTGCCGAAAGGTCCCCTCGACACCGCTGAAGGGCACAGGCTTTACGTCAGGAATTGCTCGTCATGTCATGGCATGACTGGAGCGGGCGATGGCTTGGCCGCTCACGGGCTGAGCACAGCGCCGCCCGCCATTGGAATTAAGAGACTGACACCCGAGCTGACGCCGACGCTTGCATACAACGTGATCTCGGTTGGCGTTCGCGGAACGGCAATGCCCGGATTGGCGTCGGCGCTCACCGCGCAGCAGCGCTGGAACATCATCAACTACCTCTACACGCTCCGGGGCGAGAAGCTGGCTCTTCCGGTTGCGCGCCGGGATGCGACTGCGATTCCGGGCGACACCGCATCCCCGGTCATCATGGCGTTGCTGGACAGCGCCCTCGACTTCGCGCGGAAGGGCAAAGTCGCCGAGGCGGGAGACCGTGCGTTCGATGCATACATTGCGTTCGAGCCGCTGGAGACTCCGGCGCGCGCGAAAAGGCCTGGCCTCATCGCGACTATGGAGCGCCATTTCGCCGACTTCAAGGGTGCGGTGAAGCGGAACGACATCGCGGCCGCCAAGAATTCTCGCGATGCGATCGCCGAAGGCCTGCCGTCGGTGATCGATCTCACTCAGCAGCCTTCCACGAGCTGGGAGGCATTCTTCCAATCGTTCCTGATAATTCTTCGCGAAGGATTCGAGGCGATTCTCGTCCTCGGCGCCGTCGTCGCCTTCCTCATCAAGACGGGACACAGAGAGCGGTTGCGATCGATTTGGGTGGGATTGACTCTCGGTGTGTTCGCGAGCCTCGCGACCGCCGTCGTGCTCAAGACACTACTGGCCGCGATGCCCGCCAGCCGATCGCTGGTGGAAGCGATAACGATGCTGATCGCGGTCGTCGTCCTCTTCTCCGTGAGCTATTGGTTGATCTCGAAGGTCGAGGCCGCCAAGTGGCAGAAATTCATCCGCGAGAAAGTCACTTCGGCGCTCGAGCACGGAGGAGGCAAGGCGCTCATGCTCGTCGCGTTTCTCGCTGTGTACCGCGAAGGCGCCGAAACCGCGCTCTTTTATCAGGCGCTGTTCAATGGCGGTCCCAACGTCGGAGTTCCGCTCGCTCTCGGACTCCTCGCCGGCCTGGCCGCGCTCGCCGTAATCTTCACGTTGTTCTACCGGTACGGCGTGCGCATTCCAATGCGTCCCTTCTTTGCGGTGACGAGCCTTTTGCTCTATTACATGGCGTTTGTATTCATGGGGAAGGGAATGCGGGAGTTGCAGGAAGCCAACGTCCTGCCGATCACCGTCGTTTCCGGCGCTCCACACATCGATGCGATGGGCATCTATCCCAGCGTGGAGACACTCGCTGCACAGGGGATTCTGGTGCTGCTGCTCGTCTTCGCGACGGTCAAGACATTCTGGCCTGGGCACAAGCCGGAAGGTGAGAGCGCCGAGGCGTAGCATTTGCCGAAATAGTTCGAGCAGGAGAGTGAGATGACGACCAGACAAATGCCGGAGAGCGCTGAAGACCAACACGGAATCCGTCCGCGGGAATACCGACTACCGGAGTCGACGCATCTGGGCAGGGTGCGACTGCAGGTCGCGGATCTCAATCGGTCGATTGCATTCTACGAAAAAGTTCTCGGCATGCGCGTGATCAGACGCAAACCCGATTCTGCCTGTCTCGGTCCTTACGGTGAAGATCGGGAGATCGTGCACCTCCGCCAACTCGCGAGCGCTCGTCCGGTACCGAGACGCGGGCTGCTCGGCCTGTATCACTTCGCCATCCTCCTGCCCGACCGCCCGTCCCTCGGTCGCTTTGTAGCGCACCTGGCCAAGATCGGCGAGAGAGCGGGAATGTCGGATCACTTCGTGAGCGAAGCGGTGTATCTCACTGATCCCGATGGCTTGGGAATCGAGGTGTACGCCGATCGTCCACGCGATGCGTGGCGCTACGATGAGCGACAACTGTACATGACGACGAATCACCTCGACGTTGACGATCTCGTCAAATCCGCGCGTGGAGAGCAGTGGAGCGGAATGCCGCCGGGTACAGTGCTAGGTCACGTGCATCTTTACGTGGACGACATCGACAAGGCCGCCGCGTTCTATCACGACGCGCTCGGCTTCGACAAAGTTGTGTGGAGCTATCCGGGAGCGCTTTTCCTTTCAGCGGGCGGGTATCATCACCATCTCGGAACGAACACCTGGGCGAAAGGTGCGCCTCCCGCGAGCGACGCCGATGCGAGACTGCTCGAGTGGGAGATCCTGGTGCCGACGCAGAAGGACGCCGAAGAGGCCGCGCGTCACGTGAAGGAAGCTGGCTATCCCGTGAAAAGGGAGAAAGACGATTGGGTTCTGACCGATCCGTGGGGAACGAGCCTCAGACTCGTCCCGGAAAAGTGATGCGACGCAACCTGGGGTTGGCGTTGATCGTTGTCGTTATGGCGTGCGCCGGGCAGATGCAATCGGTTGGTACTGGCCTCCGGTATCCGTCGGACGCCGCCGCAATCACCGCGGTGTTCGACACCACGACGGCCGGATGGAATCGCGGCGAGCTCGCAGTTTATCTCTCCGCCTACACCGATTCCGCGACTGCTATGGGTGCGACCGGTCCTGTGCGCGGCGTGAACGCGATCGGCGATCAGATGCGGACGGGATTCTGGAAAACCGGACGGCCCGCTCAGGCGCTTCACTATGAGCATCTGGAGATCCGGCCGCTGGGTCCGGATCACGCGCTGGCGACGGGTCAGTATGTGCTCACCGGCGGTGGACGGCCGGATCGGACCGGTTGGTTCACGACTATCTGGGTGCGAACGCCGGCAGGGTGGCGGATGATGCACGACCACTCGTCCTGATTGCTTGACTCTTGCAGAATAGGTCTTACATGATGGCTTTCGGAAAAGTTCGCCTGCTTCCCGCGGTCGCCGTCACGTACGTGGCGGTCCTCGTATCCATCACCGCCTGCGGCGGCGATTCTACGGGCCCCGGAAATCTCGACTCGAATGCTGCGTTGCAGAGTCTTAAGTTGGGCATGGGGGCCGTTGCCGACCTTGGACCCACTGACGGCGCGACGCTTAACGCGTCGTTCGACGCAATTGCGCCTATCCTGGATCAGGTCAATGTCACGATCGACGGAAAGTCCCAGACGATGTTCGCCTTTGGCTTCCGTACCAGCTTCCCGGCCGGTACGTGCGAGGAAACTGTCTTCCCCGATCCCCTCGACGAGGCCGGCGTCTGCACCACCGCCTTTGAACCTGAAGTCGGGCTCATTCTCTGGCAGTCTCACTCGGCATCCGCGCCGCCTGACCGCTTGATCTTCATCACCGCTGACGTTGGAACGAGCGATTTCGATTTCTCCAACCTCACCACGGATGTGATTCCTGCTGTCGCCCTCT
>WNGI01001902.1_pt1 | contig 21122 bp, 24 predicted proteins | sample 5400621 | NCBI WGS metagenome assembly WNGI01 (sample SAMN13153374, study PRJNA577476) | soil metagenome | isolation source: 20 cm soil or saprolite under Garry oak tree replicate 1 | place: USA:California | collected 2016-06-15
GCTGGTGTGCAGCACTTCATCGCCGCGCAACATGAACCGCCGCAAGTCATCGGTTGATTTTGCGACTGACCTTTCATGGTGCAGGACCATGCTGGTGACGCGAATGACGTCAGGATTAACGTCCCGACCAATGATAACGTCACCATTGTCCGATTAAACATCACTTGTTAGCTAGCATATTCGACGCCGCGCGTCGATCTCCGTTCAATATCGTCGGAGGAACGGCTGCGTCGGATTAGACCAAAGCAGCTCCCCGGCCGAGGGCTGCTTGCATTTAGGTTGGGCTGCGTTATCAAAGGCCCGGGCAATGGAGTTTGCCTTCCCTGGTTGGGAGAACTGCCCTGACTGTTTTCAGAGCTGATGACTCCTGAATACGCGGCGACGGCAATGCGTTATCGGGAGTTTTATGGTCAGCTATTTCGTGGTGGCAATAGGTGGTGCACTTGGCTCCGTAGCGAGATTCTGGGCCTCGGGCACGATTGCAGAAAGATTTGGCGAAACGTTTCCGTTCGGCACGTTGCTCGTCAATGTGAGCGGCTCATTCATAATCGGGTTTTTCGCCGCGCTGACCGGACCGGACGGTCGTATTTTGACAAGCCCGACTTTTCGCCAGTTTTTCATGATCGGCGTATGCGGGGGTTACACCACCTTTTCGTCATTTAGCTTGCAAACGCTTGCTCTCGTCCGCGAAGGCGAGTGGCTTTTTGCCGCTTTGAATGCGATCGCGTCATTCATCCTTTGCCTGATCGCAGTCTGGCTGGGGGATTATTTGGCTATGAACCTCAATCAGCGTTAACCGGTTTCAGAATATGGAGGTCCCGCGTGATTCAATGTTGCTACGCATTTTCATCGGCGAAAGCGATCGCTGGAATCACAAACCACTCTACGAGGCCATCGTTCTCAAAGCGCGCGAGCTGCACCTTGCCGGCGCGACCGTATTGAGAGGTCCAATGGGATTCGGAAAATCAAGTCGGATGCATACCGCGAAAATCTTGCGCCTCTCGATGGATCTTCCAATTGTAATTGAAATCGTGGACAGCGAAGAAAAGATCAACGAGTTGCTTCCAGCGCTCGAACAGATGATGAGCGGCGGAATGGTTACGTTGGAACGCGTTCAAGTGATCAATTACCGCCACGTTGAACGAAAAGAGTAGCATCTTGGGGGCGGGCGCGTCAGTTTTCCAGCGCGATCATGGCTACGGCGTGATGATTGGTGTGGCTGAGGCTGATCCAAACACCGCGGACATTTCGTTCGTCCGCTAACGACTTCGCGCTTCCGTCGAGAATAACGAACGGCTCTCCACTCGGTTTTTTGCGAACGTCGATATCGCGCCAGCCCATGGCTTTGCCAATCCCTGTGCCGAACGCTTTTGAGACCGCTTCCTTGGCCGCAAAACGTGCCGCGAAATGACGCGCGGGATATTTCATTGAGTGGCAATAGGCAATTTCACTGTCGGTAAAAACACGATGCAGAAAGCGTTCACCAAATCGTTGCAGCGATCGTTCGATTCGCTCGGTCTCTATGATATCGACCCCAACACCCAGCACGCTCACCCCTCGTAATTCTCCATTAGCGCGAGCATTTCACGGATAGCCGTTTCAAGCCCGACGAAAACGGCACGCGAGACGATGGCGTGACCAATATTTAGCTCAGTGAGACGGGGAATTTTGTTCACCAGCGCGATGTTGCGATAATTGATGCCGTGACCCGCATTTACTTGCATTTTTAACTCCGCCGCCATCTCTGCGCAGGCCCGCAGTCGTCCGAGTTCTTGCTTTTCAATTTGTTGGGTAAATGCGTTCGCCAGTTTTCCGGTGTGCAATTCGACCATATCGACCCCCAGTTCGGCCGCGCCATCGATCTGTTCCGTCTCGGGGTCGATGAACAGACTCACCCGCACACCAGCGGCATGCAGGCGCTGGATCGTTGGCGCAAGATCACGCCGATTCGCAACAACATCGAGCCCGCCCTCAGTCGTGACCTCCTGGCGCTTCTCTGGAACGAGACAAACCTCGTCCGGACAAATTCGGATCGCGACGTCGATAATCTCAGGCGTGTTTCCCATTTCGAAGTTCAGCTTCGTCATGATGCTTCCTCGCAATCGTTCCATATCCCGGTCCTGAATATGCCGGCGATCGGAACGGAGATGGGCGGTTATTCCATGCGCACCGGCGCGCTCACAAATCGAAGCTGCAAGAACGGGATCCGGCTCGGCATTCTTTGATTCCGGTGTGGTCGCATAACGCGCCTGCCGCAAAGTCGCGATGTGATCAATATTTACTCCAAGACGCAGCTTTCCCACCGTGCCAATCAATTCCGCGGAAACCAGATGAAGGCAAGCTGGCCGATCTATGCCGTTCTAGCCGACGCCGAGGTACGGCAGATGATGATTGCTGCGATCGTGATGGTGATCAGCATGCCGACTCCGAATTCATCTATGACGAATTTGGTGAGTCCAATATCACGGGTTAAGGGGTAAACTCAGTCATTCCGAGCCAGTCGAGGAATGGAGCGGCTTGGGAAGCCGCGACGTAGGCCGGCGGCCCGAAGGGCGAGTGAACGGGCAGCGAACGAGCCAATCTCTCCTATTTTTGTGGAGCAAAATAGCATGAGATGTCTCGGCTGCGCTCGACATGGCAAGAAGGCGTCGGCTAATCTTCAGCCTCACCATGCCTTCAAGGTCTCCACCAACCATTCTTCAACGATGGCAATTCGAGTGAAGATTGATTTCGTTCATGAGTCGCGACTGTCAGAAGATAATAGGCCGCGATTTTTTTCAGACCAGCGCCCGCGACTCTGCTGTCCCGATTTCCGGCACAACTGCCACGGCGGTGGGTAGATTCATCGCGCCTGTCAGGTTCCAATTATTGGATCGCGACAGCGAGCCGAATTTTTTGAAATTTTTCGCGCGGATTTTGAAATCCGCGCGTCTAGGTTGGTGATCGACGAAATGGACTCTGCCGACCGCGACATGTTTCGGGCTGCCATTCATGGCGATCGCGAGGCTTTTGAAATGATCATTCGAACGATGAGCCGGCCGTTATTTGCCATCGCTTTCGGCATCTTGCAGAACAGGGAAGAAGCGGAAGACGTGGTGCAGGATGCGTTTGTGAAGGCGTGGAAATCGCGCTGGCGGGTGCGCGAACCGGAGAGACTTCAAGGCTGGATTTCCACGATCGCGCGCCATCGGGCTTACGACATTCTGCGGCGACGCCGGACCGTGCCGCTGGATGAACAGTTGAAGGAATTTGCCGCCGCGGGAAATGGAAGCGAGTCGCCGGATGATGAGCGGCATCGTCAGGTGCGATCAGCGCTCGCTACTTTGCCTGAATTGTATCGCAGCGCAGTCGCTCTGCGTTATTTGCAAAACATGGATTATGCGACAATCGAGCAGACGCTCGGATTGTCGAACGGCGCGCTGCGTGGAATTCTAGGGCGCGCGCTGGCCTCGATGCGGAAACGACTCAAACCGGCCCTTGCCGCGATGATCTGATCTTATGCCAACCAAAGAACAACTCATGAACAAGGCGTTGGGCGAAGTTTTCACCGACGAAAAACCGGACTTCGGTTTCGAAAAGCGAATGCTCTACGCATTTCGCCGCAAGGCTCCGCCGCGCGCGAGCATCGCGGTTTTTTTAGTGAATTTGATGCGCTCGCGTGCCACTCAACTTGCCGCGGCCGCGGTCTTGTTGTTGGTCTTATTCGAAATGGGTCGGTTTCTCACCGGCGAAGACATGTCGATCCCGTTCGTTCGCGAACCGCGCATTGCTTCGCTCTCCTCATCGGTCAAGGAATCTGTCCCGCGCGATCAACAGCTTGGAGCCGCGAACGCGTCCGTCGCATTGACCGATCCAGCCAAAGTAAGCGGCGAGCGCGGAAAGGAGAGTGACCGCCTCGGAGTTGACAATGGCGTCGCCGCCGCACCCGCTTCCGTGGTGGCGAGAAGTGATATCGCATCAGGTTCCACTTCGACCACTGGAGTGCACAAAACCGCAGCGTCAGCGAGGTTCGCCGGCGAACGAAGCGAGGAGGCCGTCCAGCAGGGGGCGCGGGAAATGGCAGTAGCCCAGTCGGCCGGTGAACCGCGCGCCGCACGCCAATTGGAGCAAACCGATGCCCGGGCTGCAAACCGAAAACTGATCCGCAATGCCCGTGTCGATCTTGAGGTCCGCAGTTTTGAAGAAGCAGTCCAGCAGATCGCGGGATTTGCCAATGAAGCCAAGGGTTATATCGCGACAAGCAACTCCGATAAACAAGAGAACGGAAAACTCAGAGGCGAAGTCGTGGTTAAGGTCTTGCCAGAAAATTTGGATGATTTCCTCGAGAAACTGCGCGGAGTGGGCGACCTGAAAAATCAAGCAATCGGAACCGATGACGTCACGAAGCAATATTTCGACACCGATGCGCGGCTGAAGAACGCGCAGGCGATGGAGCAGCGGCTTATCGACGTTTTAAAGCGCAAGAGCGACGACATCAACGATCTCCTCGCAGTCGAGAAAGAACTCGGGCGCGTCCGCGAACAAATCGAGCAGATGCAGGGTGAGCTGAAGTTTATGGACACCCAGGCGCAATTTGCCACCGTCACAATCGCGATGGCGGAAAAGGATATGGACGTGCCAGCCGGGTTCCTTTTGAAAGAGCGGGCGCAGCTCGCGCTTTATGCCCAAGACGTCGAGAAAAGCTATAACCAGATCAAAGCGCTCGCGTCACCGAAAATTCAAATCACCAATGCGACTCTCGACCGCGATAATGCTGGACGAGTTTCGGCACGCATCAGCATGTTGATTGCGCCCGAGGAGAGTGACGCCGTGATCGCCAAAGTGAAGGCGATGGGCCGGGTCGACAATTTCCAAGTCCAAACCGAGCGCGTTGCCCGCGGCGGTCAGGGAATGTCCGAAGATGCGAAAACAGAACGCGACAAGGTGCAACTAAATGTCACCATCGGTCGCGAAGAGCAGGAAGCGCCGTTGCAGCAAACGACTCTTCGCATTCGCGCTTCGAGCGTGAGCGACCGAGCGAAGGAGTTGCGCAATTTGGCCGAGAAACAGAATGGACGCGTTCGGGCATCGTCGTTCGCGCGCGATCCGAACGGCCGGGAGTTTGCGAATGTTTCGCTACGAGTGCCGATGAAAAACTACGGCCCGCTCATGCAATCATTGGGCGCGCTCGGCAAACTTGAAAACGTAAGCGTCCATCGTGAAGAGCGACCGGACACGCAAATCGATGAAGCCAATGCACCGGCCGACGTCTCCATTCAGGTTTATAGTCAGGGGAAAATTGTTCCGGAAAACACCGGTGTGATCGCGACTTTGCGTCGCACGTTGGCCCAGGGTGTGGCCGCGCTGATGTGGAGCGTGCAAATGATTGGTGTCGCGCTGGCGTTCTTACTGCCATGGCTTCTTCCGATCGCGATTGTCGTTTGGGCGGTTCGATTTGTCTCACGGGCGCGCGCATCGAAGCGTGCTCGTTAGGCAACCCGTTCCCATAACTGTGTTTTGACCAGGCCAAGCTGGGTGACAACTTCCTGGCGCAGCCGAAACCCGGTATGTCGGATAAACGACGATGGATCAACTAATTCATGAGCTTCCAGATCAGCTACGGCATGGAAGAATGAATACATCATGCGCAACCAAATTTTGGCGTGAAGCTTGCGGAAGCCGTTTGGTGGAATAGCAAAATCGGCGACCATCCAGCGCGATCTTGGCGCAGCTGCGCGGGCGAGTTTAGCAATTACATGTGGCAACCGCTCGCGATTAAAGCAGTCGAGAAAGAAATGAGTGATGACAACGTCGTATGGCTGCTCCGGCGATACCCATTGGAGAAAATCAGCGCAATGAAATTTCACGCGCGATCGTTGACCAGACTCTGAACTAGTGTCTTCCCAAGGCGCGCAGACAACGCCCGTTTGGCTCGGACCGAACGATCTCGCGAATCGTCTATGAATACTTGTGAGATTCCTCGCTTTGCTCGGGATGACAGCCGCGCGGGCGCGAGCGAGTCCAAGCATTTTCTTACTGGTATCTACGCAATCGACCTCAATTCGCGGATTTGTCCGCAGTAACTCAACCAGGAATCGGCCGTCCCCCTCACCCACTACCAGCGCCCGTCTGTTGTCGACAGTTTGGGGAATGAACGCGGTCCGAGCCCGCTGCAAGACATTGCAGAAGGCGATCCATTCCAGAAACCGGTAGCTCGATGCAATTCGATCGAAGCTCACGCGAACAAGTGAAACAGCGGAACGACGAGTGGCGTAAGCAGGATGATGTCCGCTAAGGCGACACGCTCATCGCGTCGAAGAGAGTTGGCTTCATTTAGGAAAGCGAGAAGGGTCGCAGATGAGGTGAGGCAGAGTGAAATAGCTCGGGTTTCGTTGGGAATGGCCATGCAAAGGGCAAGTCCTCCCAAACCCAGGCAGGCAGCTTGCGGCAACCAAAGAAGCTGCGGATGCGCTGTTGCGAACGATTCTTTTCCTTGTGCGACATCAAGATCACGCTCCCAAACGGAAATGCTCAGACAATTTAGTGAGCAAAGAATTCCAAAAAGGATCGCGCTGACCACAAACCGAAATTCGGTACAATTGATTGGGGCAAGCGTCCCGGATGCGAATAAGAATCCGATAATCATTTCTTTTACCGGTAATCTTTGCCAGATCCAACCGGCGAAATGATTCAGCGCTAAATAGATCGCGATCGCGCCCGCAATGGCGCTGCCAATCACGCGCGTCCGCGGTTCGATCAGGGTCAAGCAAATGATCGAATCGACGACCATCAACAAAGGGATTAAAACGACCCAGATCGCATGATGTTTCGCACAGAATCGTTGCCGGGCCGACGTCGAGGTGCCCACAGGAATGCTCGCGCAGTCAGCGAAGCGATCGGCCGAATAGATCAGCCATGCTGTGAGAAACAACGCGAGGCGATTGGGCAGGGCGACAACTGCGCCAACCGCACTGGCAAAGAGCCATTGCCACGTGACCGCAACGACTGGCGCATCCAAACAGATGGCACTGAGCCACGTGAGTGGCGATAAGCCTTGGTGGTCCGGCACTTTTTTACATTCGCCGATCGTCTCCGGAACATCGATCAACCGCTGCACATATGAATGAAAGCGCGGCTGCTGATTTCGCAAAAATTTGGATTGAATGTTGCTGCCAAGTAAAACGGTTCTAACTTAAAATTAACCAGTTAGAACTAACTGGAGGAGAACGTATGCAACCTTTCAGCCAAACAAATAAGGCGGTACAATCGCTGCCAAATCATCTTTTGCAGTTCGCGGTCGATCAGCGCTACGACGAGTATACGCCGGTCGATCACGCGGTCTGGCGGTTCATCATGCGCCAGAATATTTTCTTCCTGAAGGAATACGCTCACAAAGTCTATTTCCAAGGCTTACTCGATACCGGCATCTCGTTCGAGCGCATCCCTCGGATCGAGGAAATGAATGACATCCTCGGACGAATCGATTGGGGGGCGGTGGCTGTGGACGGCTTCATTCCGCCGGCGGCATTCATGGAATTCCAGGCCTACAAAGTCCTGGTGATCGCGTGCGATATGCGCCAGATCCATCATATCGAATACACTCCGGCGCCTGATATCGTCCACGAAGCGGCGGGGCACGCGCCGATCATCGTGGATCGCGAGTATTCCCAGTACCTCCAGCGTTTCGGCGAAGTGGGCGCGAAGGCAATGTCCTCACGAAAGGATTTTGAGCTTTATGAAGCGATCCGGCATCTCTCGATCCTGAAAGAGCTGCCGAATTCGGACCCGAAGGAGGTGGAGGAAGCGACACGGGAAGTCGAGTTCCGGCAAAAAAATCTCGGGAAACCATCGGAGATGGCCCTGCTTTCGCGCTTGCATTGGTGGACGGTCGAGTATGGCCTGATCGGGCCCCTGAGCGATCCAAAGATCTATGGAGCAGGGTTGCTGTCGTCCATTGGAGAATCGGTCTCGTGTCTCGAAGCAAACGTAAAGAAAATTCCGTACTCGATTGAGGCAAAGAATACCCCGTTCGATATCACGACGCGGCAACCGCAATTGTTTGTCTGCCGCGATTTTCAACATTTGAGGGATGTGCTGGAGGAGTTCGCCAGCACCATGGCGTACCACGTCGGTGGCCTAGAAGGAATTAACAAGGCGATTGAATGCAAGAATACAGCGACGGCTGAGTACTCGAGCGGCTTGCAAATTAGCGGTATTTTCACCGAGGTCATGACGGACGCCAAGCATTCGCCTATTTATTTGCGAACGACCGGGCCTACGGCGCTCGCGGTCGCCGATAAACAGCTTGATCGCCATGGCAAAGATCGTCATGGCGAAGGCTTCGGTTCACCGATCGGCCGCTGGAAGGGCGTGGCGACTGCGCCGGAAAATTTGTCCGACGATCAATTGTGCAGCATCGGAGTGATTGAGGGGAAAGACTCAAAAATCGAATTCGAGAGCGGTATCACCGTGGCAGGTCGAGTCGGGCAGATTTTGCGTCGAGACGGCAGACTGCTTTTGATTACATTTTCAAACTGCAGTGCGAGATTGGGCGATCGCGTCCTGTTCGATCCGGCTTGGGGGGAGTTCGATATGGTAGTGGGCGAGCGGATCCGCTCGGTCTTCAACGGAGCGGCGGACAAAGATGCATTTCTGGACGTGGCCCTCGTCCCGAAGGAGCGGACGATCAAGGTCCCTTCAGATGCGAAGCGGAAGAAACTTGAGAGTCTCTATCAACAGGTCCGCGATATTCGCGAACGGAAGATGGGTTACGAGCGCCTTGGTGAGATTTGGGAAACCCAGCAGGCTGAGCATCCGAGCGACTGGCTGCTCTCGATGGAAATTTTCGAGTTGTTGGACGATACCGGGCAGCAATCGGAGTTGAAAGACCGGATCGCGCGATATCTCAAGTCAGTCGCCTCGCAGAATAAAGATAAGGCAACTTTGGTCGATTGGGGTTTCCGGCTGGTGAAGTATCACAAAATGCCGGAATATCGCGCCATTCGAGAGCGGGCGGCAGCAACGCATTAATCGATTAGAATCGCTCGTCTTTGAAGTGGCGCTTACCTTCGACCGCCGTGGAGCGCTCATCTGGGTTTTCTGTCATGTCGAGCGAAGTCGAGACATCTCTCATTATTTTCCGAGGAATAGTAAGAGATTCCTCGACTCCGCTCGGAATGACAGGCGGATTGAGCTCGATCTTTCTAAAACCGTTCATCTCTGAAGTGACGTTTACCTTTCAAGGCTTTGGCGTATTCGTCACGACTTAAGATATTTTCGTCGATCCGCATATCGGTCCGGGTAAATGTTGTGAAGAACGCCTGCACTTTTTCAGCGCTACTCAATACCTCTTCAGTCAAGTAATTGGCATCGACATTGATACAGATAGCCCCGACCACGCCGTATTCCTTCCGGATAATTGGGATGGTAGTACACTTAAATTTGCGAGCCCCGAGGTTAAGCTCATAGTTCAGCTTATCTTCATTTAGCAGCTGTCGTTTTTTTAAGTCGATCACGAGATTCGTGGCACCGTCACGCAGGTTGCGACCGGTCACGTTGTTTTCCAGGACAACAAGCGAATGTGATGGATTAGACAGGTCGTGAAGTAGAATCTCTATTCCGATGTTGGGAAATGATTTCCCGATCAGCCGGACAAGTTTGGCGAAGTTCTCGAGATACTCACTCGTGTCATCAGCAATTCGTTTGCCGTCGTATTTAGCAAAAAGACGCTGATAGACCTTCTGTTCGGCTGGTTCGAGCTGGTTGCGGACGTTGTTTTGCTCGCCAATAAATATCAATTGTCGCGCGGCCGTGGGATCGACATTCTTCAAGAAATAATGCATCCCAAGCCGAAAGTCCTTCAGATTAAATTCTGGAAAGTTTTCACGGTTCACGGTGTAAGGATAAAAGTCGTATTCTTCCAACCGCTTTCCGAAGCGCTGTCGTTCCCGATATTTTCCCCACAGAAAACCGGCACTGAGCAAAATGCCGGAGGCAATGATGGATGCGATTACGTTGATCGTGATGTCACTCCCAAGGCCTTGCATTATCGGATGCCGCGCGAGGTTGTTGGCCGCGCTACAAAATCAGTTTTTACAGACTGCCGCTCAAATTTCCGAGCATGATATTTTCAACCGCGACCGTAGCAGGCTGGCTGATCGCGTAAGCGACGGCATTGGCCACGTCCGCTGCCGAAACCATTCGCTCCCGCGGCCATTCCCCTTGGACCGCCTTCCAAATGTCGGTGTCCGTCGCAGCCGGATAAATATTCAGCACTCGCACCTTACGGGAGCGCAATTCTTCGCGAACGGCTGAAGACAATCCATCGAGTCCGAACTTGCTGGCGCAATAAACGCTCCAGTTTGGATAGGCGTGGTTTGCCGCAATCGAAAGAATATTGACGATACTGGATCCGGGCGGCATTTGAGGAGCAAAATGCTGCATTAGAAAAAATGGGGCCGTGAGATTGACTGCGATGGTTTGCTGCCATTCGTCTAACGTCACTTCAGTGAAAGGTTTCACCACCGTGATACCAGCATTGTTCACGAGGAGATCGATTGGCTCGTGGCCGACCGCCGCAACGAGATGGTTGACACCGCGAATCGTTGCTAAATCGTGAATAAGCTTCGTCACCTTCCCGCTCTTTTCTTCAACTTCTCGGCATGTTTCGGCCAGGGCCGCAATGTCCCGCCCGTGAAGTAACAATGCGATATCAGGAGCGGCCAGCTTCTTCGCGATGGCGCGTCCTATTCCTCGGCTGGCACCTGTAATCAGATAACGCTTCATTCGAAACAACGCCGGAGTGTAAATCGATTGTTCGCCGTCTCCCATAGCCGCAGTCTGCATAATCGACGGTCCAGTCGATCATTCAGCTTTGACCAAAGGGCGGTCACGATGTTCTCACCCGTCGATGGGATTGAACGGAATTCTTCCGTTTCCAGGTCGAGGTGTCGATTGCTCCATGCCTGAATTGCCTCTTGCATTGCCGTCTGAAGGTCGGTGAGGCGGAAGAGCGTTCCACTGCGTTGATCAAAAGCACCGCCAATCGTCGCCTCTGACAGGTAGAGATGGCCGTGCCCGCCTGGATTGTTGCATTTGCCGTACATTTCTGCGTTCTGCTGCTCGGAAAATTTGTAGCTCTGTAGCCGATGCACTGCGCCAAAAGATAACTGCATTCCGAGCCGATATTCGCCCGATTGCAAATACTCCGCGAAAAAATCCTCGCGCTCATTTAACCGGACACGATCCAGCGGTAACGTCTCGGCGGCTCGGGTAAAAATATAATGCGCGAGCGCTTCAGTAGTAACCGGCCCGTTCCGCAGGTCGCCAACCTCTCTATTCAAATTTCTGTGATCCAATTCGGATTGCAGCGCGCTAATCGCGTATTGCACTTTGCTATCGGCAATTTCGATTGATTGATGGCCGTGCTTCCCGCGCATTGTTAACCGCACCCGATAGTTGTGTCCGTGACCATGCGGAGAGGATGCGATGCCGAACAGGCGTTCGTTCTCTTCCGCTGTTAAATTTGGCGACATGGTTTGACGGGCCGCTGAAAAATCGAATGTGTAATTCGAGTCAATGCAGTCATCGACATAGGCTGTCGCACTTCGTCCGGGCGATTCAATAAGGTGAACCGCCCACAACTCTGCTCCGGAATCGCGGAAAATCGGTGCAACATCCGACGCGAGTTGCCAGGCAACATTTTCGACCGTCGGCACCTTATCCAGGAAGCGACTGTTATCTTGATTAAGAAATTTATGGTCGTAACCGCTGTCGATCACCGCACCAGCTCGCGCTTTGATCTCGCTGATGTTTACGAGCATTCCAGTCGCGGGATCAATCTTGCCGGAAAACGCAAACCAGGCGGTGTAATTTCTTCCCGTTCCGTAACGCGCGTCCGTCTCGGATCCGAAGATCTTTCGATTCTCCTCGGTTGAGAGTTGTTTCAAAAACAGCCGGCGTGATGCGGAAAACTCGAGCCGCTTGCTGACGGTCAGCAGCATGAGGGAGCAAACATACTACAAATCGGCTCGCAAGCAGCGAGTGGCTTTTCTGCGGAACATAGGACTGTGTCCTATGTGGCGAGCGGAGATGCTGTCCGGTATTTTAGAATCAGCGGAGTTGCAACTCAGCTGACCGGACAGACTGAAAGCCTATGTTCCGCGTCCGCGGCGTCTCTTAATCTTTTAGGAGCGAAAGAAACTCGGATCGCGTTCGAGCATCGTCCTTGAACGAGCCGAGCAGGCAGGAGGTTTTCATCACCGAGTTCTGTTTTTCCACGCCACGCATCATCATGCAGAGGTGTTTCGCGTCAATGACGACCGCCACTCCGTTCGGACGCAGTGTTTCCATCAGGGCGTCCGCGATTTGCGTCGTGAGATTCTCCTGGATTTGAAATCGGCGTGCAAAGACATCCACAATGCGCGCGACTTTGGACAAACCGATGACTTTTCCATTAGGAATGTAGGCGACGTGAGCACGACCGATGAACGGCAACAGGTGATGCTCACACATTGAATAAAGTTCGATATCTTTGACGAGAATAATCTCGCTCGCATCGGAATCGAAAATCGCTCCGTTAACGATATCCTCGACACACTGACGATAACCTTGGGTGAGAAATTCGAACGCTCGGGCAGCTCGGTCCGGCGTCTTTCGCAGTCCCTGGCGTGACGCATCTTCGCCAATTGCTTCCAGGATCTGCTGAAACGACCCCGAGAGCGCGTCCAACTGCTCCTCATCGAGGCGACTCGTCTCGCGGCTGAATCGCTCGTCTATCTCTAATTCCGAGTCACCATCGCGCATAAGACATAAGCTAGCCTTAGAGCGCGACTACACAAGAAGCAGCGGCACTTTCCTGTTCGCGGGGCGACCCGGAAATCGGCTCCCATTTACCCAAACGCCTAGACTTCTACGAGCGCGACGCGGGGGTGCTGTTCGATTCACTCACAATAGCCGTGCGAGGAAACGCGAAGAGAACAACGCGAAAACAGTAGCTGCGACGCTCTGTCGCCGTGCAAAGGACGCGGTCGCGATGCTGAAAACGCCTCGACTGAGCGAGGCGGCTACAATTTGCCGATAGCAAGGCCGGCAAGAAAGGAAACGTGTGCAGGTTTCATAGGCTAAAACATTTCGCTGAACATTCGATCTGAAAACTGTAGCCGCGGCGCTCTGTCGCCGCGCAAGCAATGACTGGAACAAATTGCCCGGCGCAAATCGGGCGCAGCGCGCATCAAGAGCTAATCCAGCCAACTGAGCGGATACTTTTCGTCGTCGAGCGTGAGCGCCTCCTCGGTCAGCTCAAGCGTATGCTGCGTATCAAACATGACAGCCAGTTCTTCGGTCCTTTGCGCATTCTTGCTCGCCATGATGGTGCCCGGATGCGGTCCATGCGGAATTCCACGCGGATGCAGCGTGATCGAGGCGGGTTCAATCCCGCGACGCGATCCGAAATTGCCGCGCACGTAAAAAAGCACTTCGTCGGCTTCAACGTTGTCATGAACCCACGGGATTTTCACCGCTTCGGGATGGTAATCGAGCATGCGCGGTGCAAAAGTGCAGACCACGTAGCCGCGAATCTCGAAAGTCTGATGAATGGGTGGCGGTTGATGGACGGTGCCCGTGATCGGTTCAAAATCCTGTGCATTGAAAGTGTAGGGATAAAGGTAACCATCCCACCCAACAACATCGAACGGGTGATGTGCCATGGTCACGCGCGTCCAGCGTGGACCATCCTTCACCAGAATATTAACATCCTCGTCCCGATCGATCGCAATGAGTTCGCTTGGCGCATGAAAATCGCGTTCACTGTAGGGCGACCCCATTCGAATCTGCCCTTCGTGATTCAAGTACCGCTTCGGAATTCGTACTGGGCCGGCTGATTCCAAAATCAAGTAATCTTCGTCCTCAACCTTGTCCGGGACGATGCGATAAGCGATCCCACGCGGGATGACGATATAGTCCTCGGCCCGGTAGCGCAGTTTTCCGAAAACCGTCTCCACCATGCCGCCTCCTTTGAAGACAAAGATAATCTCATCGGCTCCGCCATTTTTGTAATACTCAAATTCACCATAGGCCTTGGCCGGCCGGGAGCGGTACGCGACCATGTCCTGGTTGAAAAGGACCGGAATGCGCCCGCGATACAGATCACCACGTCGCGGAATGCTTGCCGTCTTGAGGTGGTGATGCCGCAGCGGGCTATTAGTAACTTTTTTTAGCTCCTTGCACTCAAGTAGCTCAACGTTTCGGACACGCGTAGGCGGCCGCAAATGATAACAAATTGAGTATGCCTCGTTGAAACCTTCGGTGGTGAAGACGTGCTCATAGGCGATGCCTTCATTCTTGTAGGTCGGGGCCGCGCCGTTGCGATGAAACCAGATATGATGCTTTCGCGGAATTTCGCCGAGCTTTTGATAAAACGGCATAATCTCCTCCTCGTTCCTACAGGTTACCTCTTGCCTCTTGCTCCCGTTCCAGCGCTTCAAACAATGCTTTGAAGTTTCCTTTGCCGAAGCTCTTCGCTCCCTTGCGCTGGATAATCTCGAAAAAGAGCGTCGGGCGATCCTCGACCGGCTTGGAAAATATCTGAAGCAAATATCCTTCGTCATCGCGATCGACAAGAATGCCTAACCTTTGCAGTGGCTCGAGGTCCTCATCGATATGGCCAACCCGGTCCAAAACCGTTTCGTAATAGCTGGATGGTATCTGCAAAAATTCCAAGCCGCGCTTTTGAAGTTCGGTCACAGTAGCTACGATGTTCTTGGTCGCGATCGCGACATGCTGAACACCTTCTCCATGGTAAAACTCGAGATACTCCTCTACCTGGGATTTTTTCTTTCCTTCCGCCGGTTCGTTGATCGGAAATTTCACGAATCCATTTCCATTACTCATGACCTTGCTCATCAAGGCTGAGTATTCGGTAGAGATATCCTTGTCGTCGAAGGTCAGGATATTACGAAACCCCATCACCTCTTCGTAAAATTTGACCCATGGATTCATCTGATTCCATCCCACGTTTCCGACACAGTGATCGACGTAGAGCAGCCCGGTTTCCTTTGGTCGATAGCTGGATTCCCATTTTCGAAACCCTGGCATAAAAACGCCGTGGTAATTCTCCCTCTCGATAAAGACGTGGACGGTATCACCGTAGGTGTGAATGCCGCTCATGATCAACTGCCCGTCACCATCGCATAAGGTGACCGGCTCGAGATAACTCTTGCCCCCGCGCTTTGTGGTTTCTTCCCATGCCAAGGTGGCATCTTGTACTTTCAGAGCCAGCACTTTCACTCCGTCCCCGTGCTTGTAGATGTGATCGGCGATCGGATTGTCCGGATGTACCGGTGTTGTCAGGACAAAGGTCAAATTGTTCTGACGGATGGCATAGCTGGCCCGATCTTTCGTTCCCGTTTCCGGTCCAGCATAGGCAAGACTTTGAAAACCAAAGGCAGTCTTATAGAAATGCGCCGCCTGCTTGGCGTTACCGACGTAAAATTCAATATGGTCCGTTCCTTGAAGCGGCAGGAAATCAGTTTCGGCCGCTGGCGCTTTTTTCGGAGCTGCAATTGTCGTTGGCATAGTATTCCTTCGCGTTATTAACGCCATTAAAGTATAAGATCGACAATCGCACCCCGCAAGGGTAGCGCATGCGTCTCGCGTGTTGGTTCCGGCGTCTCGCCGAAACAGGCTCCCGACAAGCCCGCAATTCAGCCAGAACTCTCGCACACAACAATCGCGATCGCGAGGACGCGCTCGCTAGCACGCGAGACGCGTGCGCTACCCAGAGCGGCACCGCGGCCACGTGTAATTGCTATATCTTATTGTTTTTCCTCCGGCATGGGCGAGGCGGCGAGTTTTTGGAAGCGCGGATCATTTCGGAGCGGATCGAACATGGGATCGAGCCGGAGCAGAGCAGGAGTAACCTGCTGGCCGGCCGGTATTGAGAGCAGTTTCTGTAACGCGGCGATGGCGCGGTCGGGCTCTTCTGTCTGCGCTGCCGCCTGGGCGAGGCCGCTCGATCAGTTTGAATGCGGCTCAGGCGCGAGCGCGGCCGCCGTCAGTTCAAAACGAACCTGATCATTCCCCTTTCCAGTTGCCCCGTGCGCGATGGCATCCGCCGCCTCCGCGCGCGCGATCTCGACTATTCGCTTCGCAATCAAGGGACGGGCGATGCTGGTCCCGAGAAAATATTGTCCTTCGTAAGTCGCGCCCGCCTGAAATATGGGAAAAACAAAATCACGAGCGAATTCTTCGCGCAGATTTCGATGATGCACTTCATCGTGCCTGCCGGGCGCGCTTTCTCCTCCAGGCCCTCAAGTTCCTCTTCCTGTCCAATTATCGGCGCAGAAGGCGACAATCTGTGCGTCGTAGTTGTGCCGAAGCCAGCGAAGAATTACCGAAGTGCCGAGCCCGCCGGAATACGCGAGAACAATCTTCATTTAAGAACTCGACGGTGATAAACCGCCGCGACGGCGTCAATCGCCGAAGCTGATTTCGACATCGCGAGCGGTTTGCACCATTTCGCCAGTTGGCGGAACGAGCCGCAAGCGATTGACCGCGTCCGCGATTGGGACATGGCGAACTTGATAGTTTTGGTAACTCACCATCGAACCGAATTGACCTTCGTTGATTAACTGCACCGCTTTCACACCGAAGCGCGTGCCGAGAATACGGTCGAGCGTGGTTGGTGCCCCGCCGCGCTGCAAATGCCCAAGTACACAGGTGCGAGTTTCCTTACCGGTCCGAGAAGCAATTTCGCGCGCCACGATGTCGCCCATCCCGCCGAGGCGAAATTCGCCTTCTTTCATTTCTCGTTTCACTTGCCGTCCGTTTTTAGGTCGCGCCCCTTCGGCCACGACAACAAGGGAGCTGAGATTACCAGCGGCATCACGGGCTCGAATGGCATCTGCCACTTTTTCGAAATCGAAGGGAATTTCGGGGATTAAAATGATATCAGCGCCGCCAGCCAATCCTCCGTGAAGGGCGATCCAGCCGGCGTGACGCCCCATCACTTCAACAACCATCGCGCGTTTGTGGCTGGTCGCGGTCGTGTGAAGCCGATCCAGCGCGTCCATCACGGCATCGACGGCGGAATCGAAACCGAATGTCATCGCTGTTGCCTCGAGATCGTTATCGATCGTTTTAGGAACGCCCACGCAATTGATCCCAGCCTCCTGCAATTGAAGCGCGGTGGTCATCGATCCATCACCACCGACGATGATCAGTGCGTTGACACGCGCTTCCTGCAGAATTTTACGGGCTTTTTCGATTACTTCGGAGGCAACGACGGCACGATCGCCCGCCGCCACCTTGGAAATTAAATGACCCCGATTTGTTGTCCCGATAATCGTTCCGCCCAGGGGCATGATGTTTTCGGTGCATTTGCGATCGAGCACGGCATAATCGCCCGGCGGGAGCAAACCTTCAAAGCCGTCCCGAAATCCAATCACTTCCCAGCCGAGCTTCTCGGCGGCGAGGACGACACCGCGTAGCACAGCGTTGAGGCCAGGACAATCGCCGCCGCTCGTGAGCACTCCGATCCGCGGTTTCATTCGCGGTGAATTTACAATCTTCGTTTTGGGTCGACCAGTCGTCCGGCCGCGGCCCACTGGTCGTAAGCTTGCCAACCCTGCCGAACGAGGCGTTCCCCGTCACCAAACCGATCGGTGCTGCCGAGCACCACAACAATCAAATGACGCGGGAAAATCTGGGCCGATTCGCCTTCCTTAATGATCTCTGCTTCGCGATTAGCCGAAAGGACCACGCATTCGCCGGCACGCGCCGTCTGCCCCGTCTTGACACCGTCAATGCCATTTTGGCCAAGCAAATCGTTTGTCGTGCGCACCAGAGAACGCATCTGTTTACCGGCGCGATTGAAAGAGATTTCACGCTCCCTTTGCGAAACATAAAAGCGGAAGCTGGCCTTGTTCATCGCGTAGCGAGTCAGGCGCGCGAGATCAATCGCGCACGAATATGGCATCGGCCGCTGTTTCTGGTCGAAGCCGGTAGCATTCGTGAACCGAGTCCGATCCATTTTAAGTTGTCTAGCCAGGGCATTCATCTGGCCCACGAACGCTCCGATCGGCGTAATCTTCGAACTCGGCCCGGCCGGAACCAGCGACTCAAGTGTTTCGCCAACCTGATAGGCTAGCGTGTTGGCTGCGATGTTGTCCGATTGCACGAGCGCAGCGTAGAGCAGGTCGCGTAGCGTGAGCGTATCGCCGGGTTGAAAACCGACTTCGTTCTTTTCGATACCGACAAAAGCTAGCGGTGGGATGGTTGCCAGTTGGTTGAGATCGCCCCCCTTCTTCTCGGCCCAATCCAGTACGACGCATGCGGTCGCAATTTTTGTAAGGCTGCCGATCTGGCGCTTGTCCCTGGCGCCTTGCTCGACCAGCACGTAACCGGTCTGTGAATCAACAACTAAATAGGAAGGTGCCGCTGCTGAGGCAGTCTGCGCTACCGTGGCGAGCGCGGAAAATGCGATGACGATCCTGAGAAATTTGCGCACAAGAATCACTGCCTGAAAAACCGGCAGCACCTTAGCCAGCGCGATCTGATTCGCAACCGAATCGGAATCGGCCAATTATTCCGGCAGGCTAACGTTGGCACGCGCGCCGTAGCGATACGGGTTCGTGCTCAGAGTCAAATAAACACGCTCCGCCGCGTTTTGCAGGTCGAAGTGGGTCGCCCGACCAAGTCCACTGGCACGCACGGTCCCGAGCTTACCTTGAAGTTGGCTGCCACCCGACATGTCGAATTCGTAGACAACGATACCGCTCTTCACATCAGTGACGCGGACATGCAGCGCCAACAATGATTGGCCAACACCAAACTGGCCCAAGAGAAATCGACCGGCCGGGCTGCCACCGTCAACAAGACTGAATTGGCCGTCGACCAGCCATCCGACGCGCGGAACCTCGTTCGGCTTCAGAATGCGGGCAGGCGCCATTTTCTCCAATTGTTCCTTAAGATCTTGCGCAAACTCTACTGGTGTGAGCGCCTTGCGAATTGGCAGTTCGCCGTCGCTTTGTGCTTCGTCTCCCCTAAAACTCGCCGTATCAATGCAAAACGGCCGAATATAGATCGCGCTTGGTCCATAAGCACCGACCCCACAATTCGCTGTAATCATCCGGACGTGAGATCCAAAATCTTTCGCGTCCACAGGAGCGGCAACGCCGCCACCGTTTACCTGGCTTCTGGTGACGTACATGTCCGCGCAGGAGCAGAGCAACAAGCCGGACACAATGGCAATGAAAGCTTTCATAATTTCTTCGCGAGATGCCTACTCCTGGCGGAGCACGACTCGGCGCGCGACCATTTGATGCCACTATCGTGCCGTCCCGAAGCGAAAATCACCCCTCGGTCTCAGTCGAATCCGCACAGCTGCGGGCGCGATCGACGAGTGTCCGCATCATGAAATAGGCGGCAATTGCGCATGGCACAGCGAGAAAAAGCGATCCTACCAGCGTAGGCCAAATCAATCGGACAAAAACATCGCTGTGAAGATAATCCCAGACCGAGACGTGACCGAGCCTGACATGCCGGGGTTTGGTCCCGTGCAGGACACGGTATCCGACCTTGTATTCCCACCAGAAAATCGCCGGCATCAAAGGCAGGATGACGTCGTGCAATGTAACTGCAATAGCCGCAGCGATTTTATTGCACTTGAGCAACCACGCTGTCCCAATCGAGAGCAATGTTTTCATGCTCCAAAGCGGGGTAAAGCCAAAAAAGATCCCAATGGCCGACCCCAATGCGATTGAATGCGGGCTGTCTGCAATCGTCATCAATGTCATGTGATGCGCCGTCAGCCATCGTTTCAGGCGCGCGAGTGGAGCGGGTAAGCGAGGACCGTCGCGCAAAATTCTTTCGTCCACGGGCAAGATTAGCTCAAAACAGCTCGCCAGTCTGCGGCGGCAATGCTACCAGCTGACCCAGCGCTTTTCGCAATCGCAGGGCAGCGTGTGGCGCGTAGTCCCGGGCGTTGTTATTAAAAATGACGTGTACTTCCTTCGCCCCGCGGGCGAGCGTTTGCGTCCGCTCTGCCACCTCCGCAATTTCAGCATCGGAGTAATTGTAATTGAAACGCGCGGCGACAGTTTTGCCGGTCAGATAACCTTTTGCGTTGCGTCCGTGCAGGCGCAGATACGCAACGTCGGAATTGGTAATGGCGTCAATATCGGTCGGCATGATGGTGAAATGGTTTTCACGCGGGGCATCGACGTTGACAAATATCGCGTTCCATTCATGGAAGAATTCGATGCTGCGTTCCAGCTGCTCGCCTTCGGCCCAGTTCCGATTTCGCAGTTCCACCGCCACGCGAAATTTGCGGGTTAGCTCCAGCACATGCTCGAGTTCGTCCAACTCATGTTTCCGCGGCGAAAAGGCTGGTGATAATTGCAGTAACAGCACGCCGAGTTTATCAGCGCGCTGCAAAACCTCGAGCGCGGGCGTGAAGGCAGCGATCATCTCGCGCTCCACTTCCGGTGTGCGTGCGACCTTAGCGCTCTTGTCCAAGTGCAACTTTTTTACCACCGCAGGTGGGAGAAATTTTGCCGGCGTGGAATGATGCGAGAGCAATTGATGCAGTTTGACGTTGAAAACGAAGTTGGCCGGCGTGCTCTCGCGCCAGCGGCGCACCATCCTTGGATCCGGGACTGAATAGAATGACGAGTTTAACTCGACCATATCGAAATGTTGCGCGTACCAGGCGAGGCGATCGGCCGCGGGCATTTTCTTTGGATACCAGTACTCGACAAAGCCGGGATCGGACCAACTCGCCGTCCCGACAAGAATTCTCGCCACCGTGGAAGGACGACCCCGCCATTAAAAAAGCAAACAAGCTCGCGACGATTTGGTTACCTGGATCGCATCTAAGTCACGGTCTGCCAATTGCCGGCGCCAGCGAAAGCGCGACACGGGACCCGTCAGATTTGATCGCGGGGAGCCGTGAATTGCGAAAAATTGGTTGCGGGGGCGGGATTTGAACCCGCGGCCTTCAGGTTATGAGCCTGACGAGCTACCAGGCTGCTCCACCCCGCGTCTTGAAGGAACCAATATGACGTTTCGTGGGTGTGCGCGCAACAAAAAACGAAACGGCGATTCGCAAAAGACTGCTTGCCGCGGGCAACATGCTGGGCAAATTA
>WNGI01001944.1_pt1 | contig 21110 bp, 18 predicted proteins | sample 5400621 | NCBI WGS metagenome assembly WNGI01 (sample SAMN13153374, study PRJNA577476) | soil metagenome | isolation source: 20 cm soil or saprolite under Garry oak tree replicate 1 | place: USA:California | collected 2016-06-15
AGCGCGTGGTGCGCGCAGGGCCCGGGTACCGGCCGTTCGCCCTGGCGGCGGAGGGTCGCGCGATCCCGGTGCAGGTGCTCGGCCGGACGACAATGCTCGAGCGCCTCGAGGCGAGGCGCCACTACCCCGACCAGGACGAAGTCGACCGTGTGCGGGTGGGGTTCCGAATCCCTGCTGTGGCCGGGCTCGGTTTCACGACGCTCACCCTCGTCGAGCCGCAGCCGCTGCCGTCTGCGGGCGGCGCGGTGGTGCGGGGGGGAGGGGGGGGGCGCTCGCTCGCGAATCGCTGGGTCGAGGTCGGGCTCGAGGGAACAGGCGCCCTGACGGTATACGACCGTCGTACGCGGGAGCGCTACCGTGGCCTGCTGCGCCTCGAGGACGAAGGTGACGCGGGGGACGCCTACACCTACTGCCCGGTGGCGCGCGATCGCCTGCGCCGGGCAGCGGGTCCGGTGGCGGTGCGGCGGCTCGCCGCTGGGCCGCTCGTCGCGGCGCTCGAGGTGCGATTCAAGATGCCCGTGGGACGGCGGGGGCACATCGGCGCGCGCCTCGTCGTCGCGTTGCACGCCGACAGCCCGCTCGTCCGCTGCGTGCTGGAGATCGACAATCAAGCGACAGACCACCGGCTGCGCGCTCGCCTCCCGACGGGGCTCGCCGGGGCGGTGGCCGTCGCCGGCGCGGCGTTCGGCGCGATCGCGCGGCCCCCAGTCGCCGTCACTCCGCGCGACCACCTGCTCGAGACGCCGGTGGCGACCGCGCCGGCGCATCGTTTCGTCGCGGCCGCAACCGGGCACCGCGGTCTCGCGCTCCTCGCCCCGGGTTTCTTCGAGTACGAGTGGACCGCAGGAGGCGACCTGCTGCTCACGCTGCTGCGCGCCGTGGGGCGGCTCTCGCGCGGCGACCTGCCCACGCGGCCCGGGCATGCGGCGTGGCCGACCGCCACGCCGCTTGCGCAGTGCCTGGGATCCACCCGCATCGAGGTGGCGCTCGCGCCGGTTTCGGCAGCCGAAGTCGAGCGGGGCGACGTACTCCCGGAGCTGTGGGAAGACTGTTTCGTTCCGTTGCGCGGTTTCTGGCTGCGCGACGCCGTAGACCTCGCCCGGCCGCCGATCGACATCGCGCTGGAAGGGACAGGCCTCGTGCTCTCCGCCGTCAAACCTGCACAGGCGGGGTCCCCGCTCGTGCTGCGCTGCTACAACGCGACCGCACGGAGGGTGGCGGGTGCCTGGCGCTTCGGTGCCGGAGTGCGGACCGCCCACCGTGTCCGAGCGGACGAGCGCGCCTCGGTGCCGCTCGTCCTCGAGGGCCGGGGGAAGACCGTGCGGTTCGTCGCCGACCCGCACGAGATCGTCACGATCCTGGTGACTTGATGCAAGAGCACCGTCTCGCGGTGACCCGGCAGGCCCGCTACTTCACCCGTGGTGCCACGCGGCCCGTCGACGTGTGGTTCGTCTGTCACGGGTACGCACAGCTCGCGGCGCGGTTCCTCGAGAAGTTCGATGTGCTCGACGACGGCCGGCGCTACCTGGTCGCACCGGAGGGGCTGTCGCGCTTTTACGTCACGGACAGCCCCGCGGAGCGGCGCGTTGGCGCGAGCTGGATGACGCGCGACGACCGCCTCTCCGAAATTGAAGACTACGTCCGCTATCTCGATGCCGTGCACGACGACGTCTTCCGGGTGCTCGATCGCTCGCAAGTGCGCCTCCACGCACTCGGTTTCTCCCAGGGCGCCCCTACGGTCAGTCGCTGGGCCGCGCTGGGGAAGGCCCGGGTCGATCGGCTCGTGCTCTGGGGCGGCGAGTTTCCACCCGATCTGGATCTCACTCTCGCGCCTGTGGCCGCCCGGCTGCGCGCCGCGCAGCTGACGCTGGTATACGGGCGCTCCGACCAGTTCATCACGCCGAAGGTGCTGGCCGAGACGGGTAAGCGACTCCAGGCGCACGGGATTCCGCACCAGGAAATCGCGTTCGAGGGAGGACATGAGATCGACGATCGGGTGCTGCTTGAGCTCGCGGGAACGCGGGAAACGGGAAGGGGGAAGCGGGAAACGTGAGTGGCACGGCGCGCGCCTTTACGTTTCCCGTTTCCCGTTTCCCGCTTGCCGGCTAAACGCGTCCCTCACCGCGTCCCCTAGCATCGTGCACGCCACCACCACGAGGACGAGCGCCACCCCCGGTGCCATGGCGACCCAGGGCGCGTTGACGAGCGTGTCGCGGCCTGAGGCGATCATGTTGCCCCACGACGGCGCGGGCGGCTGGACGCCGAGGCCAAGAAACGAGAGCCCCGCTTCGAGCATGATCGTGTTGCCGACCGCGAGGGCGGCCGCCACGATCACAGGCGTCAGGGCGTTGGGGAGGATGTGGCGCCACAGCACGCGGGTGCGCCCGGCGCCGAGCGCCGTGGCGCCCTCGACGAATGGCCGCGCTGCGAGTGCCCGGACCTCACCGTACACGAGGCGCGCGATCGTCATCCACCCCGTAGCCCCCAATACCAGAACGACGAGCGTGGCGCTCGGTGGCCACAGTGACGTGAGCAGCAGTACGAGTACGACGCGCGGCAGCGCTAGCGCGAAGTCGGTGATGCCGAGCAGCGCGAGCGCCGGCGCTCCACTCGCGTAACCAGCGACCGCCCCCACGGCGACTCCCAGCGCCACCGACAGCAGCACGGCGACCCCGCTTACCGCCAGCGAGACTCGCGCTCCGTACGCGAGGCGGGTCCACACGTCGCGGCCGAAGCGGTCGGTGCCGAGGGGGTGAAAGCCGCCGTGGCGGTCGGTGCTGAGCGGCGGCAGGAACCGCGCACCGACGACGTCGGGCTGGGCTGCGGGAGCTCCGGTCGTGACGAGCGGTGCGGCGACGGCGACGACCACGGCCAAAGACAGCGCGGCCGCGCCGAACGTCCCACGCCGGTCGCGCAGCAGCCGCCTCACGTGGCTCGAGTCCCCTGGTGGAGGCGCGGGTCCACCCAGGCCGCGAGCGCGTCCGCAAATAGGTTGCCGAGGACCACAAGCACGGCGCTGACGCTCGTCGCCGCCATCACCACCGGATAGTCGCGAGCCTGGACGCCTGCGACCAGCAACCTGCCGATCCCGGGCCACGCGAACACCGCTTCCACGAACACCGCGCCGGAAAACAGCGCCGGCAGCGAAAGGCCGAGCAGCGTCAGCATGGGGATCAGCGCGTTGCGGAGCACGTGGTGCAGCCACACCACCCGCGGTGCGACGCCCTTGGCCCTTGCGGTCGTGACGAAAGGCTGGGCGGCGACATCGAGCATCGCGCCGCGGACGAAGCGCGCGACACCCCCGACGCCCACCAGGGTCAGTGTCGCGAGCGGGAGGGTGAGGTGGCGCACCGCGTCGGTGAGGCGAGCCGAGCCCGTAAGCAGCTCGGCATCGACCCCGGCGGCGCCGAAGGCCGGCAACACCCGCGTCCAGTACGTGAACGTCATGACGAGCATGAGCGCGAGCCAGTAGCCGGGGAGCGCGTACAGCGTCACGCTCGCGACCGAGAGCGCCGTGTCGAGGCGGGAGCGGGCCCGCGCGGCCTGGAATGCGCCGATCGCCACGCCCAGCAGATAGCTCAAGACGAGGGAGAGTCCCACGAGGCGGACCGTGGCGGGCCACGCTTCCGCCAACAGCGCTCGAACCGGGCGGCCGGTGCCGGCGGTCGCGCGACGCGCTACCCCTGCGAGCATGGCGCCAATCTCGCGCGGCTCGACGGGCGCCGCTAGAATCCACGCGTGTGGCGACGCGCGCTGCGGAGCATGGTGGTGGTCGGCGGGATGGTGGGGGGCTGTGTGGGGAGCCCGGCACGCCACGGTCGGGCCGTCGTGTTCGCGTCGGGCGCCGATCTTCAGAGCATGAACCCACTGCTCACCGTGCACCCTTTCGCGCGGCAGGTGCAGAAGTTCGTCCTGCTCACGACCCTCGCCCGCTACGATGCCGCACTCACGCCTCGCCCGTACCTGGCGCGATCGTGGCGCTGGTCGTCCGGCCGCCGCACCCTCACGTTGCGCCTCTTCACCGGCCTGCGCTGGGCCGACGGCCGGCGCACCGTGGCAGGCGACGTGGCGTGGACGCTGAACGCCGCGCGGGACCCCGCCACGGGCTATCCCCGGCTCGACGATCTGGCCGCGATCGCTTCCCTCGACGCTCCCGACGACTCGACGGTGGTGATCCGGTTCGTGGCGCCGCAGCAGTCGTTTCCCGACGTACTCACCGACCTCGCCATCCTGCCTGCACATCTGCTCGACACCGTGCCCCACAGCCGGCTGCGCCAGGCTGCGTGGAACGAGCACCCGGTGGGGAACGGTCCCTTCCGGTTCGTGCTGCACGAAGCGAATCGGCGCTGGGTGTTCGCCGCCGCCGCGGCGTTTCCCGCGCAGCTCGGTGGTCCGCCCCTGCTCGACCGGTTCGTCGTCGTGGTGGTGGACGAGCCCACCACCAAGCTTGCGGCGCTCGTCGCCGGGGAGCTCGACTTTGCGGGGATCCAGCCGGCGCACGCGGCATTCGTGGCGCGGGATCCGGCCCTCGCCGTCCTCGACTACCCGATGCTGAACCCGTACGGCATCGTGTTCAACCAACGCCGTGCGCCGTTCGACGATCGGCGCACCCGGCTCGCCGTAGCGCTCGCGGTGGACCGACGCGAGATCGTGGACGGCTATCTTTACGGCTTCGGAGCGGCGGCGGACGGCGCCGTGCCGCCCGGGGTTCCGGGACGCGTGGGCCTGACGCCGATCCGGACCGACGCCGACTCCGCGCGCCGCCTGCTCGGGGGGCGGCGCGTCCCGTTCGAGCTGCTCACCGTGGGGTCGGGCGAAGGGGCGCTCGAGCAGCTGCTCCAGGCCCAGCTCGCTCGTGCAGGCTTCGACATGACGATCCGCCAACTGGAGCTGTCCGCGTATCTCGGCCGCGTGTACGGGCAACGGCGCGAGTTTCAAGCGGCCCTGCTCGGCATCCAGGGCGACCCGGGGCTGGGCTACCTGCGGATGCTCGCGCGCATCGCGGGAGCGAGTGCGCCGGCGGACCCGCGCGCCGCCCAGCGGATGCTCGGTGACTCTGTCCCGATCGTGTTCCTTTATTATGCCCGCGGGGTGCAGGGAATGAACCGACGCGTCTCTGGGGTGCGCATGGACCTGCGCGGCGAGCTGGCCACGGTCACCCGCTGGAGCGTGGCTCCATGAAGCGTCGTGCCCTGCCGAGCGCATTTCACGCCAGTGCCCCGGTGCGGCTCGACTTCGCGGGTGGCTGGACCGACGTCCCGCCCTTCTCGTCCCGGGAAGGTGGGGTGGTCGTCAACGCCGCCATCACCCTCTCGGTGCACGTAGAGCTGACCCTGGGCGGGGCACGGATCAAGCTGGCGGCGCTCGACCTGGGTGAGGAGCTCGAATGCGCGGACGCCCGCGGTCTCGTGCTGGACGGCCGGCTCAGCCTGCACAAGGCGGCGTTGCGCATGTTCCCGGTGCAGAGCGCCTGCACGCTCGCGACGCGGTCGGACACCCCCCCGGGCTCGGGGCTCGGCAGCTCGGGTGCGCTCGACGTTGCGCTCGTCGCGGCGTTGGCGCTGGCGCGGGGCGAGGGTCTCACCGGGCGCGAAATCGCCGAGCACGCCTGGTATCTCGAAACCGTGGAAGCGGGCATCCCGGGCGGGAAGCAGGACCAGTTCGCCGCCGCACTCGGAGGCGTTCACCGCTTGAGCTTTCGTGATCCCGACGTTGGCGTGGAGCCGATCACCATCGAGCCGGCATTCGCCACGGCGCTCGAGCGCCACACCATCCTGTGTTATACCGGGACGTCGCGACTCTCGGGCGCGACTATCGCGCGGGTGCGCTCCGCCTACGAGCGGGGCGACGCGGGAGTGACGGCGGCGCTGCGGGCGCTCAAGGAGACGGGCGAACGGATGGCGGAAGCGCTGCGCGCCGCGGACCTGGAGCTCGTGGGGACGCTGCTCACCGAGAACTGGCGTCATCAGCGCGCCCTCGACGCCGACATGCAGACGCCCGAGATGGCACGGCTCGAGCGGGCCATGCAGGCGGCCGGGGCGCTCGGGGGCAAGGCGGCGGGATCGGGAGCGGGGGGATGCATGTTCTTCCTCGTGCGTGATGCTGCGGCCGCGGCGGCGGCGGCGCAGGAGGCGGACGCCACGGTGCTGCCCTTGGCATGGGCCCGGGAAGGGGTGCGGGCGTGGTGACCGCGGAAGCGCTCGCCGCTCGGCGCGAGCAAATCGCGGCGTCGGCTGATCTCCAGCGGCTCCTCGCGGACCTGACCGAGCGCGCCCGGCCCGTCCTCGCGCGCATGCCACACCTTCCCGCGGAGAAGGCGCTGCTCTCGGTGGACGGCGGGATCTGTCCGGCGGACCATGTGGCGCTCACGTTCGACCCCTGGAGCCCCCACGCGCACCGCTGCCCGCGCTGCGGCGAGAGCTATACGGGGGAACGGCACGATCGCTCCTGGGCCCGCCAGCAGCACCTCTGGCTCGCCGAGCGGGCGGCGCATCTGGCGGCGCTCGCGGCCCTCGACGCGGCGGACGCGCCGGCCGCGGCGGCGCGCGCCCGGGAGATTCTCGCGACGTACGGCGAGCGCTACCTGCGGTACCCGAACCGCGACAATGTCTTGGGCCCGAGCCGGCTGTTCTTCTCCACGTACCTCGAATCGATGTGGGTCTGCAACTACCTCGCGGCCGCGGTCCTGCTGCGCGAGGCGGGACGGCTGGATGAGCCCACGGCCAGGGCGGTCGCACAGGTGGCCGACGAAGCGGCGAATCTCATCGGTGAGTACGACGAGTGGTTCTCGAACCGCCAGACGTGGAACAACGCCGCCCTCACCGCGATCGCGGTCTGGTTCGAAGATGCAGAGCTGGCCCAGCGGGCCATCGAAGGACGGACCGGGCTGGTGGCGCACGTGGCGCGGGGCTTTGGGCGCGATGGCATGTGGTACGAGGGCGAGAATTATCACCTGTTCGCACTGCGGGGGCTGCTCACCGGAGCCGGCTGGGCGCGCCACGCCGGCGTGGATCTGGTGGCGGACCCGCCGGTGGCCGAGCGGCTGCACGCCGCGCTCCGTGCCCCCGCGGTGAGCGCGCTCCCCGATTTTACTTACCCGGCTCGCAAGGACTCGCGCTTCGGAGTCTCGCTCGCTCAGCCGGCGTACCTCGAGCTGTGGGAGGTCGGGATCGCAAGACTGGGGACGGGGGACGGGGGACGAGGGACGGGGGAGCTCGTGAGCTGGCTCAAGGCTCTCTACGCGGCGCCGGCCGCTAAGGCCGAGCCCATGGACTCCTATCTGCATGACGCACCATTGTCCCTCGTCTCCCGTCCCCCGTCTCGCGTCACCCTTTCGTGGTGGTCGCTGCTCGAAATGCTCCCCGCGGTCCCCGCCGACGCGCCGCCGTGGGTGCCCGCGAGCGAGCTGCTCCCGGCGCAGGGCCTCGCGGTGCTGCGCGGCAGCCGCCGCTACGCCAGCCTCGAGTGTGGTCCGCTGGGCGGCGGGCACGGCCACGACGACCGGCTGCACCTGACGCTGCACGCGGACGGCGTGCTGTGGTTGCCGGACGTCGGCACCGGGTCGTACGTCTCGCCGGAGCTGTCCTGGTATCGCTCGACCCTGGCGCACAATGCGCCCCGCTTGGACGGCCGCTCCCAACCCCCAGGCGATGCCGTGTGCGAGGCGTTCGAAGTGCGCGGGGAGTGGTCATGGGCGCGCGGGCGCTACGGCGACGTTACCCGCACGATCGTGTCGGGTCCCACGTACGCACTCGACCTCGTCGATCTCGCGAGTCGAGAGCAGCATGTCCTCGAGCTGCCGTGGCACTTCACGGGCGACGTGGTCGTGACGACCCCGGGGCGATGGGAGGCTGCCGAGCTCGCGGGCGAGTTCGTCACCGCGGCGCAGCGCTTCCTGCCTGAACCGCCCGGGGAGGGGGGAGGGCGGCTGGCCCTCGAGGTCGCGGCCGGCGACCGGCGGCTGAGGGTGCAGTGTGGATCGGTCGGCGAGCTGTTGCGCGCGCAGGGGCCGGGGAGACCGGGAAGCGAGAAGCGGGAAGCGTTTTACGTCATGCGGGCGCGCGGGCGCGGTGCGCGCCTCGTCACCGTGCTCGAGACCGGGACGGACGCGCCGCTGGTGCGCGCGGTGCAGGTGAAGGGGGACTTGATCGACGTAGAGACGGCTCACGGCCTTGACCGGCACACGACCCTGGCCGCGGGCTGGAGCGTGGACGGCCCGTCCGGCAGCGTCCGTCTCGCGGGGCGACGCAACCCCGAGGCTCCCTTCCAGCCGCTGCTCGAGCTCGATGCCCCGACCAAAGCCCGCGCGGCCGCCCTCCGCATCGACGCGGCACCGCTCCTCGACGGCACGCTCGCCGGGTTCGACTGCGGCGAGCCGCTCACCCTCGATGTGGAGGACCAGTACCGCCGCAGCGAGGAGCCGTACCCCGGTCCGGACGACTGCTCGGCCGTCGCGTATGTGAACTGGACCGACGCCGCCTTGTACGTCGCGGTCGAAGTGACGAAACCGGAGCTGTGCTTCCGCGCGCCGGATGCGCCGCCGCTGCGCCTCGACAACGAGACCGACGACGTTCACTCGGACGGCTTACAGCTCTACCTGGAAGGTGCTGAAGAGGGTGACGCTCTGGGCTTCCTGATCGTCCCCGAGGGCGTGGAACATGGGTCCCTGCGCGTGCGCGCTGTGGCCGGCACGGCCGCTCGCGCCGAGCTGGTGCGGGAGGGGGGGGGCTGGGAGCGGACACCGACCGGCTACCGCGTCACGGTCGGGATCACGTTTCCGGAGGGCCTGCGCGCGCACGTCGGAGGAAGGTTGGGCTTCGATGTCCTGGTCAACGAAATGCGTCCCGGCCGGGTGCGCCGGGCGGGGCAGCTCGTCTGGAGCGGTGGGAATGGGTGGGTGTGGTTACGCGGGGACCGGCAGCCCCGGGAGCGGTTCGGGGTGCTGGAGCTGGTGGGATGATTACGGTCGTGCTCCACGAGCCCCAAGACCTCGTCAACATCGCCCACGTCGTGCGCGCCATGAAGAACTTCGGGTGCCGCGACCTGCGGCTCGTGGCCCCGCGCGAGTATGACGCATTCCGGATCGAAGGCATCGCCCACCAGACGCAGGACATCCTGGCACGCGTCCGGCAGTTCGACACGCTCGAGGCGGCGCTGGCGGACTGCGTGCATGTCGTGGGCTTCACGGCGCGCGGCCGGACGGCCAAGCGCAACGTGCAGCGGCCGCGCGAAGGCGCCGGAGAGATCACCGCGCTGTCGCCAAGCGGACCCGTGGGGCTCCTGTTCGGCCGGGAGGACAAGGGACTCTCGAACGCCGCACTGGATCGGTGCCACCGGGTGGTCACGATCCCCACGGACCCGGCGTACGCGTCCTTGAACCTGGCACACGCGGTCGTGCTGATGCTGTACGAGCTCGCACTCGCCCGGCCCGATGGCGAGCCCGGGTTCAAGGCGCCGCGTCGCCGGGCGGAGCCCGCTCGGGTCTTAGAGCTCGAACGGCTGTTCGCCGACATCGAGCGCGCGCTCGCCGTGATCGAGTTCTTCAAGACGCGCGACGCCGAGCACGTGCTCCGCACGGTGCGCGAGGTAATTCATCGGGTCCCGCTCGATGAGCGGGAAGTGAAGTTGCTGCGGGCGATGGCGATCGAGGTGGTGAAATACGGTGAGCGACTGGCGCGTTCCGGGCTTCACGTCGACCGGTAGCAAGCGACCCGAGGCGTTGTTCGGCGCCCTGCCCCCCGCGGCGGGCGCCGACCTGGTCCCGGAGCGGATGATGCGTGCCGCGGGATGCCGCGTGTGGGACGCCGCCGGTCGCGAGTACGTGGACTACATCATGGCGCTCGGTGCAGTCGCCCTCGGCTACGGGCATCCGGCCGTGAACGCCGCGGCGCAGCAAGCGATCGCGAGCGGCGTCGTCGGTCCTCTCCCCCCGGTGCTCGAGGAGGAGCTCGCCGAGGCGTTGGCGGACGCGATTCCCTGGATCGAGCGGGTGCGGTTCCTCAAGACCGGGGCTGAGGCGGTGGCGGCCGCGGTGCGGTTGGCGCGCGTCGCCACCGGACGCGACCACGTGCTCGGGTGCGGCTACCATGGGTGGCTCGACTGGTCGCAAGGAGGAGCCATCCAGGGCGTTCCCGCGGCCACGCGCGCCCTCTACACCGAGCTGCCGTTCAACGACGTGGAGCGCACCCGCGCCGAGATCCGGGCCGCGGGCGACCGGCTCGCGGTCGTCGTGGTGGAGCCGCTGGTAGTGGACGAGCCGAGTCGCGAGTGGCTCGAGGTGCTGCGACAGGAAACGGCGCGGGTGGGGGCCGTGCTCGCCTTCGATGAAATCAAGACGGCGTTCCGGATCGCGCCCGGCGGCGCGGCGGAGCGCTACGGTATCCAGCCCGACCTGGTTGTCCTGGGCAAGGCACTCGCCAACGGTTTCCCGCTCGCGGCGGTTGGAGGGCGGGCGGACCTGCTGGCGGGTGTGACGCACACCTGGATTTCGTCCACGCTCGCGACCGAGAGCGTCGCCCTCGCGGCCGCCCGGGCCACGCTCGACGTCGTCATAAAGGAGAGTGTGTGCGCCCATCTGCACCGGGTCGGTACGCGCTTGCTGCACGGCCTCCACCTCCTGCAACGCCGCTTTCCCGACGTGATCGGCGCAGTGGCCGGCGTGGCGGAGATGTGCTTCCTCAACTACCCGACCGAGGAGGTGTCCCGGGCCGTCGCGCGCGGATGCGCGGCACGGGGCCTGCTCTTCAAGCGCACCGCCTACAACTTCGTCTCCCTGGCGCATGACGAGGCGACGGTGGACCGGACCCTTGGCGTACTGGAGGAAGTGCTGGGCGCCGTCTCCCGCTGACTACGGACTGACGAACAGCTGCAGCAGCGTGGCGATGACGAGGACGGTGATCGCACCCGCCGCGCCCGTCAGGAGCGTGAACGGCAGCGTCTTGCCGGTCGGCGTCTTCATCACCGGCGAGAGACCCGCTGCGTACAGCCGCAGGCTGTACAGTCCCAAGAGCAGGCCGATGGGCGCGAGCTTGGGGAGGACGGCTACCGCTCCGCCGAGCCAGTAGGGGGTGCTGCCGTAGGCCGCCACTTTCAGCGCTTGCACCTGGTTGCGCTGGCCGCCCAGGATCCCCGCGAGCACGTCGATGACCATGGCGAACAGGTACACGGCGACGAGGTTCAACGCGTATTCGAGCACGCCACGCGTGATCGCGTCCGTGATCGAAATCGTGACGGTTCCCGCGAGGCTGCTGCGCTCGCCGCCCGAGATGATCGTCCCCAGTGTCGACGCGGCGGGGCCGACAGCGGCGACCGGGACGAGGAAGCGCCGATAGAGCGGTCCGGCACTCGTGAACTCGCCCGCGATCGCCGCCCATTCCTGTCGGGGCTGGAGGATGAGCCGTTGGCAGCGGGCCAGCCATGCCGGGCCGCGCCGCGTCGGTGTGGGGCGAGGGATGGTGACCTTGGGCGCAGGCTTCGCGGTCACCGGCCCACGCGGCGGTGTCGGGGGCCGCAACGGCGGGGTCGGTCCTCGACCCGGAGGGGTCGGGCCCCGACCGGGCGGCGTCGGCCCGCGGGGAGGTGTCGGCGGGGGCGTGCGCATGGGTCCCAAGATACATCATTATTCTAGATTCTAGCCATGCTCATCGACGTCCACGCTCACTTCTACCACGACCGCGCGCCCCGCGCCGACTGGCGGGACCGGAACGCGAGCCGCCTCTCCGCCGGGGAGACGATCGGGATCACCGTGCACGTCGCCTCGATCCTCGGGAGCTGGGGCCGCACGTCGCCCGTCTACTTCCCCTCGCCCGCCGATCTCGAGTACGGTAACAGCGCGTTGCTGGCGCTGCAGCGCGAACACCCCGCGCGCATCCGCGGATACGTCACCGTCAACCCCAATTACACCGCGCACGCGCTCGCCGAGATCGGTCGCTGCCTCGGCGCCGGGATGATCGGCATCAAGCTCGCCGCCAGTCGCCGCGCCGACGACCCTCTGCTCGACCCGATATGCGAGCGCGCCCGCGAGCGCGGCGTCCCCATGCTCCATCACATCTGGCAGCACCGATCACGCGACTGGCCCGGCCAGGAGGCGTCCGACGCCGTGGAGCTGGTCGCGCTCGCCCGGCGTCACCCGGCGGTGTCGTTCATCCTGGCGCATATCGGCGGCGGCGGCGACTGGCAGCATTCACTCGCTGCGGTGCGCGATGTCCCGAATGTGTGGGTGGACCTGTCGGGGAGCGGCGTGGACGGGGGGATGCTCGAGAGTTGCGTCGAGGCGGTCGGTGTGGAGCGGTTACTGTGGGGCGCCGACCTCACGCTCGACACCGGCTGGGCCAAGCTCCGCTACCTGGAGCGGCTGCTCGATCGGGAGGATCTCGAGCGCGTCAGGTGGAAGAACGCCGCGCGCATCTTTCCGCGTGGTGCGTTTCCGGTCGACTGATGCGGATCGACGTCAACGCGTTCCTGGGCGCCTACCCTTACCGGCGCGTTCCCGGCACGTCTCCCCACGCGCTGCGCCAGGCGATGGAGCGCGTGGCGATCGACGTCGCCTGGGTGAGTCACCTCCCGAGCCTGTTTTGGCGGAACCCCGTGGATGGAAACGGGTGGCTCTACGAGACGGCGGCGGGTGAGCCGCGATTCAAGCCGGTGCCGGCGGTGCACCCGGGCCTGGGCGGATGGGAAGGCGCGCTGGGTGGCGCGGCTGACCACGGAGCCCCCGCGGTCCGTTGCGATCCGACGTACTACGGTCTCGATCCGATGGGCGCCGAGATGCGCGTGCTGGCGGCGGCGTGCGGCGCCACGCACCTGCCGTTGCTGCTGGCGGTGCGGCTCGAGGACGCGCGCCAGCGGCATCCCCATGACCGCGCCCCCGAGTTGCCGGCCGCGGCGGTGCGCGCGTTGTTGCGCAGCGACGCGGAGCTCCGTCTGGTCGTAACGCACGCCGACCGCGCGTTCGTCGAGGAGGTGCATTTCGGCTCGACCCCTGAGGAGGCAGCCCGCGTCTGGTGGGACATCAGCTGGATCTGGGGTGCGCCCGAGGATCACCTCGAGACGCTGCTCCGAACCATCGGGGTCGAGCGCTTCTTGTTCGGGACGGGCCAACCGCTGCGCTTGCCCGAGACGAGCGTCGCCAAGCTCGACTTGCTGGACCTCACGGTCGAGCAGCGCGCAGCCATCGAGTCGGGCAATGCGACGGGGGGGCTCACCACCTGACCGCCCCACCGGCTGACCGCCTCACTGCCCGTCTCGAATGGGGCCTCATCCCCGCCGTCCCCGTCCCGTTTCGCGGCGCCACGCTCGCCCAGGACGCGCAACGCGGCTACGCGCGCTGGCTCGCCCGGCAGCCGGTGGCCGGGGTAGCGGTGTGGGCTCACACAGGACGGGGCCCCCATCTCTCGGCGGAGCAGCGGCGTAGCGTGCTCTCCACCTGGCGCGCTGCCGTTCCCGATAAGGTGATCGTGGCCGGCGCCGACTCAGCGGAGATGGCGCGCGACGCTCGCGCCGGGGGCGCGGATGCCCTGCTCGCCTTTCCCCGGCGTGAGGATCCCGTCGGCTATCACAAGGCGCTCGGCCGCGAGCTGCCCGTCATCGCCTTCTATCTCTATGACGCTGCGGGCGGCGTCGCGTACGATGACGACACCCTGCGCGCGCTGCTCGCGCTCCCGGAGGTCATCGGGATCAAGGTCGCGACCCTCGACTCGGTGATGACGTTCCAGCGCATCGCCGCCCTCGCCCGGGCTTGTCCGGACAAGCTGCTCGTGACGGGTGAAGATCGCTTCCTCGGGTATTCCTTGATGTTGGGGGCGCGGGCGGCCCTCGTCGGCATGGGTGCGGCGCTTACCGACCTTCAGGCGCGCCTGCTCGGAGCCTATGCCGGGGGGAAATACGCGGCTTTCCTGCGGCTGTCATCGCTGCTCGACGGCTTCGCGGCCGCCACCTTCGCCCGCCCGATGGAAGGCTACGTGCGCAGGATGCTGTGGGCCCTGGCAGCGGATGGCGTCCTCCCGGAGGACGCCTGTGACGACCCGTGGGGTCCGGCGCTCGGAGCGGAGGAGCGGGAGGCCGTGAAGCGCGCCGTGCGCGAGGCCCGCGCCGGCGCGTGATGCGGGCCCAGCTGGAGCGGGACTTCGACCGCTTCCGGCGTGAGCTGCCGCGCGACTTCGCCGACCACGTGCGGGACGCCTATCGCATCGACCTCGCGGCCCGCTACCTCGGCTGCCCGCTCGCCCACCCGATCGGCAAGGGCTCCGGCCAGCTGTCACTCAATGCGGGGCAGCTCGAGGAAGACGCGGCGGCGGGCCTCGCGTTCGTCGTGCTGAAGACCGTGATCGCCCAGGACGAGGCCGGCGCCCGCACGATGGCTGCCTGGGCCATCCACGAGACACGGATGAAAGTGGAGCGCCGAGCGGCGCGGGACGGCCGGCTTGGCTGGACGGTGACGTGGAAGGGACGGGGGTGGGATCGCGCATTCGAGGAGTACCTCGCCCTCGTGCGCGCGGGCGGCGACGTGGCGCGCTCGACCGGGATGCCGGTCGTCCCCTCGGTCAAGTATCACCTGCCCCGCCTGGACGAGCCGTTCCACGAGGCGGAGTATCGCCACACGACGCGGCGCCTCGCTGAGGCGTGCGGCGAGCCGCCGCTGCGAGTCGAGATCGATTTCTCCCCCACCCTTGCAGGTGACGCACTCGCCGAGGACCGGGCCCAGGTGGTGCGCTGGCTGCGCGAGGTCCCCGAACGCGTCCGCGCCGCTGCTGCGGGGCCGGTGGCCATCGCCGTGAAGCTGATGAACGCGCGCTTCGACGACGCCTTCCAGCTCGAGATGATGGACGCCTGTCGCGGCGCGGACGCCTTGGTGTGCTTCAACCGCCTGTTCGACGCTGATCGCGGCGTGGCCTACGGCGGCTGGGACCTGAGCGACCGGAATCTCAGGGTGCTCGACGCCCGTGCCGACCGCCTGACCGCCCGGCCGCCTGACCGCCGCCTTACCGGCACCGGCAACGTCGCCACCGGTCGGATGATCCTCGCGTACGCGTTGCGTGGCTGTGAGAGCGTGCAGCTCCACACGTTTTTCCAGCTGCCCCTGTCCGAGTACCCCGCCGAGCACGGGTCGCGCACCCAGCGCGCCCTGCACGCCCTCGTCTTCGATCCGGCGCACGGCCTGATCGCGGGGATGCTCGAGCTGGAGCATGCCGGACGTCTGGAGCGGCGCGGCGGCACGCTGCATTTCCTCGACCTCCCGCGCCGTGCGGATTGAGCGGGCCGAGCTGCACGAGCTGACGCTGCCACTCGCGGAGCCGTTCATCATCTCGGGCGGCGTCATACGGGAGCGCCGCTCGCTCGTCGTCGTGTTGCACGACGGTCAGGGACACACGGGATATGGGGAATCGCCGCCGTTCGCTCTGCCGTTCTATTCCGAGGAGACGCTCGAAAGCGCGCGGGATGTGATAGGGCGGGTGCTCCTGCCGCGGGTGACGGGGCGGGAGTTCGAGTCGCCCGAACAGGTGGACGCCGCGCTCCGGGACAATGTGCGCGGCAACCCGTTCGCGCGGGCCGGCGTGGAGACCGCTGCGTGGGACCTCGAGGCACACGTGCGAGGCGAGGGGCTGGCGCAGCTCGTGGCCGCCCGGTTGGGCGTCGCGCCGGCTGGGAGCGTGGCCTGCGGTGTGGCGCTCGGGATTCCCGAGGACCGCGAGGTCAAGACGCTCACGCACCGGGTGTCTGAGGCGTTAGCGCGTGGCTACGCGCGGGTCAAGATCAAGATCGCTCCCGGATGGGACGCGGCTGCCGTGCGAGCCGCGCGCGACGCCATGGCGCGGGTCGACCTGCCGCTCACGGTCGACGCGAACGGCGCCTACAGCTGGCCGGAGCACGAGCGCGAGCTGCGGACCCTCGACGACGCCGGTCTGCTGTACATCGAGCAGCCGCTCGCGCCCGACGAACTGGTGGGCCACGCACGCCTCGCCCGCACACTGCGCACGCCGATCTGTCTGGATGAGACACTGCGCAGCGCGAGCCACGCGCGGCAGGTGGTCGAGCTCGACGGGCCCAAGGTCTGGAACATCAAGGTGCACCGCGTCGGAGGACTCGTGGAGGTGTGCCGCATCTACGGCGTGGCCCTGGAGTGCGGTGCCAGGCTTTGGGCCGGGACGATGCCCGAGTCCGGAATCGGGTCCCAGGCTGCGCTCGCGATCGCGGCGCTGCCGGCGTTTGTCTACCCGTCGGATCTCGCGCCCAGCGAGCGGTGGTACGGGCGCAACACCGACGTCATCAAGCTGACCATGGGGCGGGACGGCCGTATGGCGGTGCCAGGGCAGTGCGTTTCCCGCTTGCTCGACGCCGGGCGGTTCCGTGCGGCGAGCCGTCTGCTCGTCCCGTGACGAGGCTTGCCGTTTCGGTTCGCGAACCCGCTCGCTACCTTATCGGGCGTTCCCGAGCCGACTCGACAGCGCCATGATACCGTTGGACAAACAGCCGCCGGGCTACTGGGCCGCCACGCTGTACAAGGATCCGCGCAAGCGTCCGAAGGCGGACGCGCCGCTTCGGGATCTCCCGCCGCGCGCGGCGCAGCGGTTCAAGGTGGCCCGCGAAGGCGTGCGCGCCCTGAAGCACGTGACCGAGCAGGTCGTCTTCATGGGGACCGCCTGGAAGTGGGTGTGGATGTACGAGGTCGGCGGTCGCAAGCTTGGCTACCTGCACCCGATGGAGGCGAGCGTCAGCGCGACGTTCATCGTGTCGGAGGCCGAGGAGCGCGAATTCGCGGGAGCGGACGGTCTCGCGCCGCGCGCCCGTGACGCGATGCGCGCCGGTGCGGTCGCGGGCAGCGTGCGTTGGTGCTGGATGGAGTTCCCGGACCTGGAAGCGGCTGCCGCGTTCGTTCACGTCATCAGGCTCAAACATCTGATTCTGTCGCGGCCGGAATAGGGCGTCGCTCCTACTTGCGCCCGGTGCCCCGACCGCTACATTCTGCCGCCCGCGGCTGTTCCACACGACGCCACATTCGCCATCGAGCGCCCTGGATGACGAAGAGCAGTGCTGGCCGGGTCGCGGCGGGCATCGTCCTGGCGGTATGCGGGACCCGTCCTGCCGCAGCCCAAAGCGGGCAGACTGCGCCCGCGTTCAAAGCTCCCGTGATCCGCGACACCGGGTCCCTCCCAGGGCCCCGGCAGCCGATTTTTTTTCGACACGACGTGCACGCGGGCCAAGCCCGGGTGCCGTGTCTGTACTGCCACTCCTCCGTGGCGGTGTCGAGCGAGCCCGGCATCCCGTCGCTCCAGACCTGCTTCGGCTGTCACCTGATGATCGGTGGCTCGATGCCCACCCACGAAACTGAGATCCAGAAGGTCCGCGATGCGTGGGCCAACAGCAAACCGCCGGCGTGGGTGCGGATCCACACGCTGCCCGGCTTCGTCCACTTTCCGCACCTGCGCCACATCAAGGCGCTCGGGAGCGAGAGCTGCAACACCTGCCACGGCGACGTCCGCCAGATGGCGCAGGTGAGTCAGGTGGCGCCCTTGACCATGGGCTGGTGCATCACCTGCCACATGCAGAAGCAGGTCACCCGCGATTGTCTCATATGCCACTACTGAGCCGCCCCCGCGTGAGCCCATGAGCGAGCAGATGAACCGGAGGCGGTTCCTTACGGTCCTCGGCGTGACCGGGGGCGGCGCGGCCGCGCTTGGCGCGTGTGGTGTCGACGCGAAGCCGGCGCAGAAGCTCATTCCTTATCTGGTGCAGCCAGAGGATCAGGTGCCCGGCATCGCGACCTGGTACGCGACTACGTGCCGGGAGTGCGCCGCCGGATGCGGGCTTCACGCCAAGGTGCGCGAGGGCCGCGTCATCAAGCTCGAGGGGAACCCCGAATCGCCCATCAACCGCGGGCACCTCTGCGCCCGGGGCCAGGCGGGCCTCGAGGGCGTGTACAATCCGGACCGGGTCACCGGTCCGCTCGCGCGCAACGCCCAGGGCAAGCTCGAGACCATCTCCTGGGACGACGCCCTCGCCCGGTTGACGGCGAAGGTCAAGGCCGCGCGTGGCAAGGGGATCGCGTTCGTCACCGGGAACGAGTCCGGCAGCTTCGGGGACCTGGTGGATGTGTGGACGAGGGCAGTCGGAGGAAAACACGTCGGCTACGAGCCCTTCGCGTTCGAGGCGCTGCGCGAAGGCAACCGCATCGCGTTTGGCACGGCCGCCGTGCCCTGGTACGACCTCGCCGGCGCCCGCTACATCCTTTCCTTCGGCGCCGACTTCCTCGACACCTGGCTTTCACCCGTGGCCTACCAGCACGCGTTCAGCCGCGCGCACGGATTCACCGCGGGGCGCGCCGAGGCAATGGCGAAGTTGGTGTTCGTCGGGCCGCGAATGGCGCTCACTGGGATGAACGCCGACGAGTGGATCGCGCCGGTCCCGGGCACAGAGGGGTTGCTCGCTCTCGCGCTCGCCGCCGTCATCGTGCGCGAGCGGCTTGCTCCACTCCCGGCCGACGCGGGACGCCTGAAGGAGCTGTTGAATCGTCATACGCCCGACGCCGTCGCCCGGGTTGCTGCGGTGGGGGTCGAGGCGATCGAACGGCTGGCGCGGGAATTCGCCCGGGCGCGCGGTGGCGTGGCGGTGGCCGGCGGCATGGCGGCGCACTACCCGAACGGCGCCGAGATCGTGGCCGCCGTGAACGTCCTCAATTACGTCGCCGGTGCGGTCGGGAAGACGGTCAAGTTCGGACCGAACCAGAGCGTCGAGGGAGCCGGGTCGTTCCAGCAGATGAACGACCTCGTGGGCGGCATGGAAACCGGCAAGGTGGCGCTGCTGCTCGTGCACGGCGCCAATCCCGGTCACTCGCTCACCGGTGCCTTCTGGCAGGCATGGGGCAAGGTAGGCTACAAGGTCAGCTTCTCGCCCTACCTCGACGAAACGGCAAGCGCCGCCGATCTCGTGCTCCCCGACCTGCACCCCCTGGAGCAATGGAACGACAGCCGCCCGCGCGCCGGCGTATGGGCGCTCCAGCAGCCGGTGATGCAGCCGGTGTTTCCCGACACGCGCCATGTGGGTGACGTGCTGCTCGGGCTGGCGGGGAAACCGGGCACCTTCAAGGACTATCTGCAGACCAGCTGGCGCTCGCTGCATGCACGGTACGGGCGCGGCAAGAGCTTCGAAGCCTTCTGGGAGGAGGCGCTCCAACACGGCGGCGTGTACGCGGAGCCTCCCACTCAGGCGGTGCGGCTCGGCGCCCAGGTGACGCAGATCATGCGCGATCCGCCGGTGGCGCCGCGCCTGGACGGTGCGGCGGCGGACCCTGTCCTCGTCGTGTTCCCGTCGCCGGTGCTGCACGACGGTCGTGGAGCGAACAAGCCCTGGCTTCAGGAGCTGCCCGACCCGGTGTCGAAGATCACGTGGCACGCGTGGGTCGAGCTGCACCCGGATACCGCAGCCAAGTGGTCGGTCACGGACGGTGACTTTCTCGTGCTGCAATCGCCGTTCGGGGCGGTGCAGGCGCCCGTCTGGATCACTCCCGCCATCCGGCCCGACGTGCTCGCCGTGCCGACGGGGCAGGGGCACAAAGCCTACGGAAGGTACGCCAAGGATCGGTCGTTCAATGCGTTTGACCTGTTGTCCGGCACTCCGAACGCGTACGGCGGACGCAGCTTCGCCGTGCGGGTGTCCGCGCGCACGACCGGCGAGCATCGCTTCCTCGCAACGAGTGTGGGCGATCCGCGTGGGTTAGGACCAGGGGAGGAGATCATCAAGGTGCTGCCGCTGGCGCGGGCCGCGGCGCTCGCGCCCGGTGCCCGCCCCTTCGCGGAGCCGCCGCCGCCTGCCTATGCCGAAAGTGCGCTCGCCGGCTGGGCGGAGGCGCAGCGCGCCAAGGCGTCGCTCGGCAACTACGCCGGGCGCCAACCCCGCTGGGCCATGGCGATCGATCTGGCGCAGTGTACCGGCTGCTCGGCGTGCGTAACGGCGTGCTACGCCGAGAACAACCTCGCGACCGTGGGCGAGGAGCTGGTGTTGCGCCACCGTCAGATGAGCTGGATGCGCATCGAGCGGTATTGGCGCAGCGAGGGGGAAGGGCAGGCCGTGCGGGGAGTGGTGACGCCGATGTTGTGCCAGCAATGCGAGCTGGCGCCTTGCGAGCCGGTGTGCCCGGTGTTCGCCGCCTACCACACGCCGGACGGCCTCAACGGACAGGTCTACAACCGCTGTGTGGGCACGCGCTACTGCGCGAACAACTGCCCGTACAAGGTGCGCTACTTCAACTGGTACAACTTTGCGGAGCCAGGCGGTGAATGGGAGGCCTGGCCCGCACCGCTCGACTGGCAGCTGAACCCGGACGTGACGGTACGCGAGAAGGGCGTGATGGAGAAGTGCACGTTCTGCGTGCAGCGCATCCGGGGCGCGCAGAACCAGGCACGCCTCGAGGACCGCGCCGTGCGGGACGGGGAAATCGTGCCGGCGTGCGCGCAGTCCTGCCCGTCTGAGGCGATCGTGTTCGGGGATCTGCACGACAAGACCTCACGCGTGGCGCAGCTGTCGGCGGACCCGCGCGGGTACCACGTGTTCGAGGCGCTCAACACCAAGCCGGGGATCACGTATCTCGCCCGGGTCGTCCACGGCGGGGAGGCCTGAGCGACGATGGCGGAGACGAGGACCCCGGCCCCCCCCCACGACCGCGCCACCGGCGCGGTCAGCTACGACGACGTCACGCGCACGGTCGCGCGCACGCTGGGGAACCCGGGGCGGGGTTACTACGTGCTGCTCGGGAGCGCGGTCACGCTGCTGGCGATCGGCATCGTGTGCCTGCTCTACCTGCTGCGCTACGGCATGGGGATGGCCGGCTACTCGATGCCGACCTACTGGGCCGTGTACATCACGTGCTTCGTGTTCTGGGTCGGGATCGCGCACTCGGGGACGCTGATCTCGGCGATCCTGTTCCTGTTCCGGTCGGGGTGGCGCACGGCGGTCTATCGAGTGGCCGAGATCATGACTGTATTCGCGGTCATGACGGCGGGCCTGTTTCCCTTGATCCACATCGGCCGCCAGTGGTTTTTCTACTGGCTGCTCCCCTACCCCAACGAGCGCGGCCTGTGGCCCAACTTCAAGTCGCCGCTCGTGTGGGACGAGTTCGC
>WNGI01002283.1_pt1 | contig 21100 bp, 20 predicted proteins | sample 5400621 | NCBI WGS metagenome assembly WNGI01 (sample SAMN13153374, study PRJNA577476) | soil metagenome | isolation source: 20 cm soil or saprolite under Garry oak tree replicate 1 | place: USA:California | collected 2016-06-15
GAGCGATCGCCAATTTTGCGAAACGCGGCGCAAGTTTTAAACCCGCCACAGAGATTAGCCACGAGCTACGGCATGCTTAAGCTGTTCCCCTTTTGGGACCCGCTCCGCGGCGATCCGCGCTTCGAGCAAATCGTCGCCTCCCTCGCGCCGAAGGACGCCGCGTCGCCAGCGAAGTGAGACTCGGGCACTGAAGAACGCCTTCCATCACTCTACTGCTCTAGAGTGATTGCGGATGACAACTCGCCGCTAAACTAACGAAATCTGTGCTGAAATTTGTGTCACCCTTTGTGTCACCCGAGCATGCAAAAATGCGCAGATTCGTGATTACGTGTGAGGAACATAACAATTAGTCAACTACTTCAAATACAGCAAGTTGAGTGCTCCTGATGTCGTTAGGCGATTCCTGCAGAAATGCCATTTTGCCCTTAGGAAACCTCCGTTCTATCCGTTGAACTACGGGAACAACGATATTTTCGATCCATTCGACTCGCTTTGCTCGCTCAGGACAAGTTTTTAGATTTTAGATTGACGATTACAAACAGCGGCCGCGCCACCTGCACTGCTATCTGCGTTATCCGCGTAATCCGCGGTTAAGCTTCGCGTACTGTGCAATTCATCGCATCAGCGTCATAAGCCGGCTGCGGCTGGGGACTTCGAGCTTGCGAAAGACCGCGTGGAGATGCTTTTTCACCATTTGCAAACTCAAACAGGCGTCATCAGCGATCTCCTGGTTACTGCGCCCTTCGCACACAAGCCGCGCAACTTCCTGTTCGCGCCTGGTGAGTCGAGCAAGATGCGGCAAACGAGAGCGCGCGGGCCCGCCATGCAGAGCACGACGCAAATCTTCGCACTCGATAAGAAAATGCGGCCGCGTCACGCCGGCTGAACTGAGCTGTTTCAAATGGAGCGTTGCTCGCAAATGCGGCGATCGCGGATGATGCACCCGTTCTTCTTTGAAGCCTGTTTGTGGCCCCGAAAGCGTCCGGGGTTGCGCGTCCGACCATTGTTGTTTGAGCAGACGGCATCGATCCAAAATCTCGGCCGGAATCGGAGAGGTCGCTTTCGTCAGCTGCGCCTCCTCGGGTCCTTTTTCCCACACCGCGCAGAAGTCGCGCGCGGCACGGTTTTGATAAATCGGCTTTAAATTCCATCGCAAGAGGATTGTCGGCAATGGCAGCCGGCTCAGAAATTCTTCAAGATCCATCCGCACTGAATGCTCGCGCTCGAGCGCCCCGAGCCGGTGAAGAGCGGTCAGAAACTGCGGATAAAGCTCTTGCAGCAACTTCATCTCCGCCGGTAAAAAATCGCCCTGCACCGCTGTGCGCATGATAGCAATCACACAAATGGGTCTTTGGTTCCTCCAAAAAAAGAGGCAAACAACGTAGAGGCATCTTTGACGCGCCATGTATCGGCGGTAGAAGGCTGATTTGGTCAAGCTGCTTCGATTCGAAAACAGATGACCGATCCGGACGAATCTGTGACGTGGGCGCCCGGCAAGGCATGGGTCGTGTCCATCTCACGATCATGGGCAAAACTGGATTCTGTTGAAGCGCGATCCCGATCAAGCGGTTTGGTATCGCGGCGGAGAGCAACTGGTGGACGGCTCTCCAGAACGCACCGACGTTCATCGCTCCGTGCAGGCTGAGCAAAGGCTTTTCGATTACTGGATCGATCACCGCCTCGCGCTTCATGCCAACCCTGGAGGTCCGCTTCATTTGCCTGCCCCGCGCCGTATACTCGCGCAGCCGCGTTTGTTTTGCCGTAGCCTTGGCTGCGCTCATTCCCCCGGGACGCTCAACAATCGGGAAACCAAAAAGGCAACCTAAGTTACCTGGCGATCATCCAGCATTGCGCGAGTGTTTAATCTATGCAAACGAAACTACCACTAAATGGGACAATCCAACATCCTGACTTGGCAGAGGCGTTACGCGGAGAGAGCGGCACATTCTTTTGCCAGCAAGGTGGCCAAGGCTACATTGTTACGGCAGCGGAAGGTTTCTCCATTAAATCATTGCGGCCAGTCGGTCGCAAGATCGTGGAAGCCAATGTGCTCATGACGGCTACTCCGGAACCCTGGGCGATTACCAAAATCTCCGAGGATGTTCTTGAGTTTAGCTCTGTACCACAACAAACCCCTCGCCAACAGCGAGCCGCCTAAAGGCTGAAAAAGTGCCCCGCGTGTTTAGCGCACGCGGGGCGACTGGCCGCCGATAGATCCGCTAAAGCAAGAAAGCAAAAGCCGCGTGGGGAAACCCGCGGGGCTTTTTTGTTCGCGGGGAGACCATGTTGCGGCGTTGGCGCCGATGCAGTTCCGCGATGGTGCGAGCGTCGCGATCAGTGGGCCTGTAAGGTTATCCTTGTTTCCAGCCGTTACCGTTGCCGTCGCGCGCGAGTGCGGGCTCGGGTTCTGGCGTAAGATCGACCTCGTCGGTGTCGTCAACCTCTGCATCCATCAGCGATTTCTCGTGGTGTTCTCTGGCAAGCAGCATGTAGAGCGACGGAACGATAAACAGTGTGAAGATTGTCCCGATAGTCATGCCGCCGACGAGAACGAGACCGATTGAGTTTCGCGCGGCAGCGCCAGCGCCGGTCACCAGCGTAAGGGGAAAGTGACCTGCAACGGTGGCGGCGCTCGTCATCATAATTGGTCGTAATCGAATACGAGCGGCTTGCGCAACCGCTTCAAGTTTTGCCATGCCCTGGCGTTGCAATTGGTTCGCAAATTGCACAATCAGAATCCCGTTTCTGGAGACAAGCCCGACCAGGGTCACCAAACCTACCTGCGAGTAGATGTTTAACGAAGTAGTCCAACCGTTGGTGAAAAACGTTCCAAACGGCATCTTCAAAAACATGAAAATGACCGCGCCGAAGAGCGCCAGCGGTACGGAGCCCAACAGAACGATGAAAGGATCGCGAAAGCTGTTGAATTGCGCCGCCAACACGAGAAAGATCAGGACGATCGCCAGCAAGAAGACGGCGGTGAACTTATCTCCCTCTGTGCGCAGCTGGCGTGATTCGCCCGTATAATCGAGCACATATCCTTTTGGTAAAATCTTACGCGCTTCGTCTTCGAGAAATTTTAAGGCCGAGTCGAGGGATCGTGTCGGAACTCCGCTGATGGTGACGGCGTTAAGTTGCTGCATCCGATTAAGTGAGCGCGCTACGGTCTTGTGCTTGATCGTCGCCACAGTGCTCAATGAGATGAGTTTACTGTTAGGGCCGCTAACATAGATGTTCTCCAATTGCTGCGGGTTCAGACGATCAACACGCTTGATCTGCGGAATGACCTTGTAACTGCGTCCGGAGATGTTAAAACGATTGACATAATTTCCACCAATGGCTGCGGTGAGATCCCCTCCCACTTGCTGCATATCGAGGCCGAGCGAAGCCACTTTGTCGTGGTCGAAAACAATCTCGGCCTGAGGTTGGTCGATCTTTGTATCGATGTCCGCAAATCGAAACACGCCGGCCTGCATCGCTTTCGCCTGAAGTTGTTGCGCTAATTCCAGAATTCGCTCGGGATCGGCAGTGGACGTGATGACGAAGCTCACGGGAAAGCTGTCGCTGCCCGGTAGCGCAGACGGCATCACGGGAAACATTTGAATGCCGGGAATCGCTCCGAGCTTCTGCTGGACCACCGGCAGATATGCTGCGGTGGCCGTTTTGCGTACACCCCACGGCTTTAAAACCATCCCGCCAAAACCGTTATCTGGAAATGTGATTTGAAATGTGAAGCGCGTATCCGGGATGTCGTGGAAAACTTTCCCAGCTGCATCCGCATACCGGATTGTATCGTCGATGGTCGCGTTGGCTGGTGCAGTGATAATTCCAAAGATCACACCCTGATCTTCTGTCGGCGCTAATTCCTTTGAGGCGAAGCTCGGAATCATGATGAACATGAACAGCGCCAGTGCCGAAACTCCTGCCCAAACCAGATAAACCGCTGGTCGCGCGTTGAGCGTGCGATCGAGATGACTGCCATACCAGTCGCGGAAACGATCAAACGTGCGATTCACCCAGCCGCTGAATCCGTGATCAACGTGTCCCGGCCGCAGTAAGTGTGCCGACATCATTGGCGACAGCGTGAGGGCAACGACGCCGGAGATGAACACCGCACCGGCAAGAGTCAGCGCGAACTCACGGAATAGCGCACCGGTTAATCCGCCCTGGAGCGCTATGGGCGTATAAACTGTCGCGAGTGTGAGCGTCATTGCGATAATCGGGCCTACCAATTCGCGCGCGCCCTTCAGCGCTGCGTTCATGCGGGACATGCCTTCGCGCATATGGCGCTCGACGTTTTCAACAACAACAATCGCGTCATCCACCACCAACCCGACCGAAAGCACAATGGCCAGCAGCGTGAGCAGGTTCAGACTGAACCCGAACACCTGCATTAAAAACATGGCGCCGATGAGTGAAATCGGGATCGCCACGACCGGTACGATCACCGAGCGAAAGGAGCCGAGGAACAAGAAGATCACCACCATCACGATGAGAAGCGTGTCGATGAGGGTCTTTACCACTTCATGAATCGCGTCGTTGATGTAGGCAGTAGCGTCGTAAGCGATCTCTCCAGTCATCCCGGTGGGCAACTCGCGCCTGATCTGCTCCATCTCCGCGCGCACCCGCTTGATGACATCGACGGAGTTTGCATTCGGAAGAACCCAAATCCCCATGAACACGGCTTTTTGTCCGGAGAATCGGACCTCGGCATTGTAATCTTCCGCGCCGAGCACCACGTCGGCTATGTCCACGAGCCTGACCAACGTGCCTTTGTCCTCACGTACAACGAGCTTTTTAAAATCGTCTGCCGTATGCAGGTCGGTGTTCGCGGTGAGATTTACCTGAAGCAGTGAACCTTTCGTGCTGCACGAGTCGCACAAGATAATCTGTGACTTCGTTCGGCTGAAGAATGTCTGAGGTAAAACTCAAATACGCCGAGGCGAATCGTGAGTCCGCCGCCTCAATACTGATTACTGGAATCTCAGCCTCAGGCGGCAAGTCGCGCCGGATCGCATCCACGCGTGAGCTGATATCGGACAACGCTTTATTAGCGTCATAGTTCAACTTCAAGCGCGCGGTAATCAGCGATTGTCCCTGTTTGCTTTGCGACTGGATGTAATCGATTCCGTCCGCCGCCGCGATCGCGCGTTCGAGCGGTGTGGTGATGAATCCGCGTACGAGTTCCGCATCCGCGCCGATGTAAACTGTGGTCACAGTAATCGCGGCGATATCGCTGCGCGGATATTGCCGCACGTTTAGACCACCCAAGCCCGCAAGCTTCGGAAAAAGAATCGGCAACACCGCTTTCGAACCGGCGATGACGATCACAAAACTGACCACCATGGCCAGCACCGGGCGCTTGATGAAAAGATCAGTGAACGATTTCATCCGATTACTTCTTCATTCGCGTCACGTATCTGCCGGCACAGGGTTGAGTTCCGGTTTGGGCGCCAGATCATTATTAATCGTAACGGCCATCCCATTGCGTAGCTTGAACACTCCGGTGCCCACTACTTCCTGCCCTGGCTTCAAGCCTTGCTTAACCGCAACAAAGTCACCTCGCACTTCCCCAATCCGCACAAATTGTTGACGGAGCACGAGTGATTCCCGCCCGCTCTTCGGGTCCTTTTGTTTCTCAATCACAAATACCGAGTCGCCGTACGGCGCATATGACACGGCTGAACCGGGGATCACGATGGTCTTTTTTGTTTCCGGCAACATGACATCCACCTTTGCAAACATCCCGGGACGCACTGCGTGATCGGGATTTTCCAGCGTCGCCTGCAACGGCACATTGCGAGTAATCGGATCCACCATCGAATTAATCGCGGTTAGTTTCCCTTTGAACTCGCGCCCGGGAAGCGCGTCAGCTCGGACTGATGTTTCCAAATCCTTGGTTAACTTCGAGACGTTTTGCTCTGGCAACGCAAAATCCACGTACACCCGATCGAGCGACGTCAGCGCGACCACTTGTTGACCGGCATTGATCATTTGTCCCACGTTCACCTGCCGAATACCAAGCTCGCCGTCGAACGGCGCGACAATCGTCTTCTTTGCAATATTGGAGCGCATCTGATCGACGATGGCATTCAGCCTATTGAATTTCGATTCGGCCGCATCAATTTCAGCTTTGGAAATTACTTTCTTCGATACCAGATCGCGTGCCCGTTCCAAGTCCGTGCGCGCAAGTTCGGCTTCGGCTTGTGCTGATCGCAACAATGCTTCCTCCTGGGAGACGTCCAGCCTGACGAGCACGTCTCCTTTCTTTGCTTGCGCGCCGTTCTCAAACCGGATTTCGCCTACTGTCCCGCCTAGCTCCGTGGACACGACCGCGCCTTGCGCAGCGCTCACAGATCCCACCGCCGATAGCCGCGGAGCCCAGTCTTCCTCCTTCACCGCTGCGCTCGTGACCGTTGTAACCGGCAGCATCTTCGGGCTGCTCATCATTTTGCCGATTTGCAGCGCTTTAATGCCGACGACGAAAATCAGGATCGCCGCGAGCAACCCGATCGCCACACCCAAACCTCCGCGACTCCGTCTCACGTTGGTTTCGGTCGAAATATTTTTTGCCACATCATGCATAAGTGAGTTCTGCCTCCGGTTTGAACAACAAACGCCAGAGCCTCCGCGTTACTTCCAGTTGTCGCTCGCGCCGTTCCGCCGCGGTCATCTGGTGCGGGCGCAATACATCGAACATCAACATTCCTCGCGCGACGGCGAAAATTAATTCTGCCAATTCGATCGGAGAAAGGCCGTGCGTGGCGTTTTTTGCTTCGGGCGCCCGCGTGATCAGTTCGGTCACGCCATCCATGGCCGTTTGCAAAACATCCCGCACCAGATCGGCTACACGGGGATTGCGTGACGCTTCGGCGTAGAGATCGACCACGAAGGCCGACACAACTTGCGGCGCGTCTTCGCAACAATGCGCGGTGAACAGAATTTCGAGCGACTCGAGCAACGTCGGCGCTTGCCGCGCGCGCTCCAACATTTCGCTAATCTCTTTCTTGTGGCGGTCCGCCATCGCGGAAATGACCGCTTCCTTATTTTCGAAATAGCGATAGATCAACCCAACGCTGATACCAGCTTCGGCACTGATGTCGTGCATGCTGGCTTGGTGAAATCCACGTTTGGCAAAGCAGACTAGAGCGGCATCGAGGATTTGGGAACGTCGATCGGGATTAGAAGATTCTATCTGGGATTGCGGCATAGGTTGGGAAGATGAATGAACGTTCATTCATTGTCAACACTTACTTGGCAAATCCCCGAGTTTCAGTAGGGACGCCGCACTAGGGCGTCCGGTCGGTCCCGCGCGCCAACCCTACCCTCCTGCGCTTACACATCCGCCGCGGTTTTGTTTCAAGATTTCGTATCGAATACTGCTTCCACGGTGTGATGCGACATAATCGGCACCGGTTGCGCTGTCGACTCGAGCCGGGCGAAAGGATCTGGTGTTGGTTGGCCGATGAATTGCAAAATTGCGGCGACCACACTCAAAACACAGGTGGCAAACACCGCGGTTTCCATTACGCTCCGGCCCTTCTCCTCCGAGCGGACCAGAAGCCTGTAGATCGATTGAGCTTCGTTGTTCATAATTTTAAGACGCCGCGGAGTTCCCGCTTTGTCTAAGGTTTGTTGTTCGTTCATGATTGGTTTTGAACGTTGGATGCAATGGCGCCGTGAATTGGATTCAAACAAAAACAAGTTTGTTGGGGAGATTCCCTCCAAACATGCCCTATCTCATTGGAGTTTCCGGCGGACGCGATTCCGTGGCGCTCTTGCATTGGCTGATCAATCTCGGTTACAGGAAACTGATTGTCTGCCATTTGAATCATCAGTTACGCGGGCGCTCAAGCGATGCTGACGCGGGGTTTGTAAAAAATCTCGCCGCGAAATATGAGCTGGATTTTGAAGTGGGCGCGGCAAACGTTCGCGCGTTTGCGAAGAAAAAGAAGACATCGGTGGAAACCACGGCACGTAATGCGCGCTACTCGTTTTTCGCCAAAAATGCGAAGCGCCACGGTTGCCACACGATTTTTCTAGCGCATCACGCGGATGATCTTGTTGAGACTTTCCTGTTAAACTTGATCCGGGGCGCCGGTCTCACTGGCCTGGCAGCAATGCGCGATGTTTCTATCCGACACATTGGTGGCGTCGACTTGAAGATCGTGCGCCCGTTGCTCCCAGCCTGGCGCAAGGACATCGATAAATACGTTCGTGAATGTCATCTAAAATTTCGCGAAGATGCCACGAACAAAAAGCTGGCCGCGACTCGCAATCGCATTCGCAACCGTATCATTCCGTATCTGGAAAAAAGTCTTGGCCGAAACGTCCGTCAGAACATTTGGCGCACAGCCGTGATTGCCGCCGAGGAAGAGAAATGGCTCGACAGCGAGGTGCCGGATTCAGCCAATGCTGATCTTTCAGTACCAAGACTTCGTGCACTACCCGTTGCACTCCAGCGTCGAGCGATTTTGAAATGGCTGCGGGCACAAAACATGCCTGACGTCGGCTTCGACATAATCGAGCGTGTGCGTTTGCTCGCTGACCGCGAAGCTTCCTTCGCGAAAGTGAATCTTCCGCGAGATCGACACGTGCGCCGCCGCGCCGGGAAGATTTTCATCGAATAAACTTGTAGAGGCGCTTGTGCCAAGCGCCTAGTCGTTGAATCGGCGGCTGACACACAGCCGCCGCTACAACATCTGTGAAAATCCGCCTGCATCGCCGTAGCCTGCGGCGAAGGTGCGTGTAATCTGTGGCTAATGGCCTCTGACATCCGCGTTCGTTTCGCCCCCTCACCTACTGGTTATCTGCACATCGGCGGCGCGCGCACTGCGCTGTTCAACTGGCTGTTTGCACGGCACCATGGCGGGAAATTTGTGCTGCGCATCGAAGACACAGATATCAAGCGAAATACCGAGGAGGCGATGGCCGCTATTTATGAGGGGTTAGAATGGCTTGGCTTGGACTGGGACGAAGGCCCTCACGTCGGCGGCGATTTCGGACCTTATTTGCAGAGCGAACGGACAGAACTGTACGAGCGCTACCTAAAAAAACTTCAGGACGCCGGTCACATTTTCGATGACCAGGGTGCATTGCGATTTCGTTCTCCGCGCGAGCACGTGATCGTTGATGATCTGGTTGCGGGCAAGATCGACTTCGATCTCAGCAATCCGGCAACGCACCCCGACATGACGATTCGCCGTCCGGACGGCTCATGGATTTTTCATTTCGTCAACGTGATCGACGACCTTGAAATGAAAATCTCGCATGTGATCCGAGGCGAAGATCATCTCTCGAACACGCCGAAGCACATAGAGATTTTTCGCGCGCTCGGCGCGAAGCCACCGACGTACGCGCATATCCCGCTCATTCTCAACCGCGACGGATCGAAAATGAGCAAGCGCGATGAAGGCGCGCGCGTCGAGTATTACATCCGACGCGGCTATCTACCAGCAGCGCTGCGCAATTATCTCTGTCTGCTCGGTTGGTCGCCAAAAGACAACCGTGAGAAAATCGATATCGAGGAAATCGTCCGGATTTTCGATCTGAAAAACGTTGGGCGCAGCTCGGGCACATTCGATCCCGACAAATTACACTGGTTGAATGGCGAATACGCGCGCGAGCTGAATGACTCCGAGTTTTACGATCTTGCCGTCGGAAGGTTGAAATCGAGCGGTGTGAAACTGGACAAATTTCCGGAGAAGTACGTCCGCGCGGCGTTGCAGACCTGCGAAGGTAAGATCAATACGTTTGACGAGCTGCCCGCCTATTGCGGATTCTATTTCACCGACGATTTCGATTACAACCCAGCAGGCGTAGCCAACCATTTTACCGCTGAGAACAAGCCGCGGCTGAAAGCAGTTCGCGAGGCGCTAAGTGCGCTTGAGAAATTCGACGCTAACAACATCGAAACGACACTAAAAAGAACAGCGTCAAAGCTCGGCGTAAAAGTCGGCGCAGTCGTTCATCCCACGCGACTCGCTGTGACCGGCAGTAACGTGGGACCGAGTCTCTATCATTTGCTCGAGGTTCTCGGGAAAGAAAAAGTGCTCGTCCGCATCGATCGCGCGCTTTCGATATTCTAACACCCTGTCACCCGAGCGAAGCGAGGGACCTCTGACAGACTCAGAAGATCACGTCACGTACTTTGTGCGATCCATCACCCAGCGTGAGATCCTGCGTCGTCTTCACGACTCAGGATGACACGCAAATTATTTCTTAGCCTCCTTCGCCCAAGTGTCTCTGAGGGTAACTGTCCGATTCCACACCTGTTTTTCGCGGGTAGAATCTGGATCGAGCGCGAAATACCCGAGCCGTTCGAATTGATAACGCTCTACGGGACGCGCATCCGCCAGGGCGGGCTCGCATTTCGCGCTCACCACTTCCAGCGAATGGGGATTGATGAATGATTTGAAATCACCGCTTGCGTCGGGTTCCGGAACCGTGAAGAGCCGATCATACAAGCGGACTTCGGCGTCGATCGCATGCGAGGCGCTCACCCAGTGAATGGTCCCCTTCACTTTGCGGCCTGCTGTTGGTCCACCTGATTTACTATCGAGATCAACAGTGCATCGGAGCTCGCTAATATTGCCCTTTTCATCTTTTACCACTTCATCGCACTTGATGATGTAAGCGTATTTCAGGCGCACTTCGCCGCCTGGTTGCAGTCGGAAATATTTCGGCAGCGGCGTTTCCATGAAATCATCGCGCTCGATGTAAAGGTCGCGACTGAAAGGAATTCTCCGCATTCCGGCATCCGAATCCTCGGGATTGTTGATCGCATCGAGTTCTTCGGTTTTTCCTTCGGGATAATTCGTCAGCACGATTTTGATGGGCCGTAGCACGGCGAGCCGCCGGGTGGCTATGCGATTGAATTCGTCGCGCATGGTATGTTCCAGCAGCGCCATATCGGTCATGCTCGGATACTTCGTGATGCCGATGTTGTAGGCGAACGTGCGCAACACGCCGGGCGTCACACCACGCCGGCGCAAGCCGGAAATCGTGACCATGCGCGGGTCGTCCCACCCGCTCACCAGTTTTTCATCGACGAGCTGGATCAATTTGCGCTTGCTGATGACCGAGTAGGTCAAATTGAGCCGCGCAAATTCATACTGATGTGGACGCGGCTCCGGAAATTCCAGCGCGTCGAGGATCCAGTCATAAAGCGGCCGGTGCACTTCGAATTCCAGCGTGCAAATCGAGTGCGTGATCCCTTCGATGTAATCGCTGAGCGTGTGCGCCCAGTCGTACATTGGATAAATGCACCATTTCTCCCCGGTGCGATGATGCGATGCGTGCCGAATGCGGTACAGCACCGGATCGCGCAGCCATACGTTCGCCGCGTTCACGTCAATTTTCGCGCGTAACGTGCGTGCGCCGTCGAGAAACTCGCCCGCCTTCATTCGCGCAAACAGATCGAGATTTTCTTCGACCGAGCGATCGCGAAAGCAGCTTGCTTTCCCGAGGCGGCGATACGCATCCGTTTCTTCGGGTGTCATGTCACAAACGTATGCCTTGCCTGTGCGCACGAGATCCACCGCGTATTCGTAAAATTGCTCGAAATAATCTGACGCATACAACGGTGCGCCCCCGATATGGTTATCGGCCCAGCTATCGACCAACCAACGGACATCAGTCATGATTGACTGGACATACTCGGCTTCCTCCTTTGTCGGGTTCGTATCGTCCATGCGAACGTTGCAGATGCCGCCAAACTCCCGCGCGATCCCGAAATTCAGACAGATCGATTTCGCGTGACCGATATGTAGATAGCCATTCGGCTCGGGCGGGAAGCGCGTGCGGATTTGTTTGTATTTTCCCCTACGAATGTCTTCCGCGATGATGTCGCGAATAAAATCTGACGGTGAATTTTCAGTCGAAGCTGTCATTGCGCTTGTGCGTGCTTAGTATTCTCGATTCTCTACGAATGGAAAAAAAGCAAACCACTGACCGTTACACGCTTGCGGACTTGGAAAACTGGTCTGCCGTTGCGGGGGAACTCGAGCCTCCGGTTCGCCTCGGCATTTTTGGCGATCCGGTAGCGCATTCGCTCTCGCCGCAAATGCAAAACGCCGCTTTGCGCGCCTGCGAGATCGACATGCAATACGCGCGTTTTCATATTCGCACGAACGAGTTGCGATCGGCCCTACTGTTTTTACGCACGCTGGATTTCGTTGGAATCAATGTGACCGTCCCGCACAAGATCGCAGCGTTCAAGCAAGTCGATGAGACGGACGAATCCGCGGCTCGCGCGGAAGCGGTAAATACGATTCGTGTTCGCGATGAGAAACTGATTGGGTCAAATACGGACGGTGAAGGATTCCTTCGGGCGATTCGCACTGAATTCTCGATCGATCTTCGCGATCTGCGTGTGATGATCATCGGCGCTGGCGGTGGGACGGGGCGCGCTATAGCCTGGCAATGCGCGCTGGAAAGTTGTGAGCGCCTTGTTCTGGTGAATCGCACCTTGGAAAAAGCAAACGCACTTGCCGAGCAATTGCGGCCGTTTTTGTCCGACGCCCGGGTCTTAGGTCCCGCGACGCGGCTGGAGGCGGTCGCATTAGATGAGTCGGCGATGCGAGTGCAACTTGCCGACATCGATCTGATCGTTAATGCCACGCCGCTGGGAATGAATCCGAGCGATCCGACACCCGTGCCGGCGCGATTGCTCGCGCCGCATCACATCGTATTCGATTGCGTTTACGGCTCATCGAAGACCGCATTGTTCCGCGCAGCCACTGAAGTTGGCGCGCGCGGCGCGAACGGCTTCTCGATGTTACTACATCAAGGGGCTCTCTCGTTTTCCACCTGGTTCGACCGCGAAGCTCCGATTGAAGCAATGCGCGCAGCTTTGTACGCATTGTAGTGGCGCTCGCCGCGGCGAGCGCCGGGCGGCTGACACAGCCGCCGCCATACTCGCTACGTTTGTAAATGGCTGAGAAACCGCCATATTAGCAGATGGTAACTGCAGGGGTAAATTTCGATCGGGCTACCCACCTGGCTGCACCCCGCAGCCGCGTCGCCCACAGGGCGACGGCTACAGTAGGCGATCTTGCAGAAGAATTGTCAGAGCTCAAGCGCCAGCGAAACGCTGTTATTCTCGCGCATAATTATCAGGTCCCGGAGTTGCAGGATGTTGCGGATTTTGTCGGCGACTCGTTAGGCTTGAGTTATCAGGCCGCGAAAACTGACGCGGACGTCATCTTGTTTTGTGGCGTCCATTTCATGGCGGAAACAGCCAAGATCATTAATCCGACCAAGCGTGTGATTTTGCCGGATCTCGATGCCGGCTGCTCGCTCTCCGAATCGTGTCCGCCGGAAAAGCTGGCGGAGTTTCTGAGACAGCACACGGACAAAAATTATTACGTGATCGCCTACATCAATTGCAGTGCTGGCGTGAAAGCGCTGGCCGACGTGATTTGCACCAGCGGCAACGCAGACAAGATCGTTCGCACAGCGCCAGTCGATCGAAATATTCTCTTTGTTCCGGACCAAAATCTCGGCGCATGGGTAATGGAACGCACAGGACGCAGAATGGATTTGTGGCAGGGCACCTGTTACGTGCACGTCGAGTTCACGGCGCGCAGCATAAACAAAATCCGCGAAGAATATCCAGATGCCCCCGTCGTTGCGCACCCTGAGTGTACCTACGCTGTGCGCATGCTCGCAGATGAAGTTTGTTCCACCGAAAAAATGGTGACCTTTTGCAAGGAATCTCCCGCGCGCGAGATCATTGTGGTAACCGAAGCTGGCCTGTTGCACCGACTGCGCAAAGAAATCCCAGGTAAGACATTCATTCCTGGCCCGACAGACAATTGCTTTTGCGGTGAATGCCGCTTCATGAAGATGAACACGTTGGAGAAGGCTTACGATGCTCTGTTGAACATGGAACCCGAGATCACTTTGCCCGAGCCGGTGCGCAAAAGAGCGGAAAAACCGATCCTGCGCATGCTTGAGTTGAGCAAATGACGTGAGCTGCGCGCCGCGTGCCTGACATAGCTCACGCATGCCGCCTGAAATCTCTGTCGGTTAGACATCTTTCCCTGAGCGCCAGGCTGGAAGCCTACAACGCAATCTGGGATGATGTCTGAATGACCGCCAAAGCATGACCGCCGCTGTAAAATCCATCGACGAACGACTCGATCGGCTTCACAAGGGCGGGATCATCGATCTTCATTTCGACTTGCCGATGGATTTGTACGAAAAACGCGATCGCAAGAATGTTCTGGAAAGCGAATTTTTGCCAGAATTCGACAAGGGGAACATCGGCGTTCTCGCCGTGGCGGTTTATATTGAAGACCGTTATCTACCGGAGACCTGTCTGCGCGTGGCGCTCGATCAAATCGCGCGGTTGTATGCTGAGATACAGACGTGCAAGCGCTTAGCGATTTGCAAAAGCTTTCGTGAAATTCAGAAGGCACGCGAAACAGGCAGAATCGCACTGCTCATCACGATGGAGGGAGTGGAACCGTTCGGGACAGACCTGGATTTGTTGCGCGTCTTTTATGAACTGGGTGTGCGCTCAATCGGGCTTACACACGCCCGAAGCAATTCGGCGGGACATGGCGGAGCCTTCGCAGCGACCGGTTCGCCGCCGCAGGGTCTAACCAGCTTTGGGCGCGACGTGGTGCATGAATGCGAGAGCCTCGGCGTCATTATTGATCTCGCCCACATCAATCCGGCCGGGTTTGACGAAATTTTATCGATCACAAAAAAGCCACCCATCGTGTCGCACGCAAACGTCCGTTGCTATTACGATATCGAACGCAACATCAGCGATGAACAAATCAAAATGATCGGCGAACGGCGCGGTGTAATTGGTGTGAACTCGGTGCTGGTGAGCCCGAGAGGCGACGAGAGCACGATGGATCGTTACATCGATCACATCGAACACATCGCCAATTTGATTGGTACCGACGGAGTCGGGATCGGCTTCGATTTCTTCGAGTTCATCTACTGCCAGTGGCCTGAATCAAGGCAAAAAGAGCTCGCTACAAAATTCACCACTCCGCATTTCATTCCCGATCTAAGGAACCATTCCCACGCGCGCAATCTCACTCGCAGGTTAATCGAGCGCGGATTCAGCGACGAGCAGATCGAAAAAATCTTGCGAGAAAACTGGATGCGAATTTTTAAAGAGGTTCTTTAGCCCGCAATCTAACGGGCCGGAATAGAAATTGTATAAGTGATCAACGCACAAACCGCCACCATTCCGATCATCGCGATGATAAATATCGCGTCCGCGATCTTTTCAAGGCGATGCATTCTGCGCAGACCTCGCGAGCGAAGGGCCCAATAAGAAAGCAGACAAGAGAGCAGAAACAGCAGCGCGTCCACGGCAAGCAAATCATCCGCTAGCGTATCCGCGGATCCAAGTGTGATGACAACGCGGATCAATCCAATGACGGTCAGACAAACGCCGACCATTGCGGAGGAGACCGTGAAGATGTGGATGCAAATATCCTGCTCCAGATGGGAGTTTGGGTCGCGCCGCCCATTCGTTTCTCCTTTCATTGCGACCAGTATTTAGACTGCCCGCGAAACCGACTGTTCAGAGAATTATGGCTCTGATAGGAAAGCCGAAGAGAGGCCCAACGATAATCGTGTGAAATTCCTTAATCTGACACGGCGCACGGAGATTGGCGCGAACTCGTACTACCTTGAGATCGGCGGCCACAGGCTGGTGCTCGATTGCGGGATGCATCCAAAGAACACAGGGGAGGATGCGTTGCCTTACTTGAAGGCAATCGCTGGCCGGGACATTGAAGCAATACTGATTTCGCACGCGCATCAAGATCACATCGGCACTTTGCCTCTGATAATGCGACGCTTTCCAAGTGCACGTGTGTTTATGACGGAAGCTACGGCCGAGGTTGGCAGCGTCCTTTTGCACAACTCCGTCAACGTCATGACACGACAACGTGAGGAGGTTGGAGAGGCGTCCTATCCCCTTTTCACCCATCGAGAAACTGACAGAGCGTCGGAACGCTGGCGTCGCTGTCCGTTGCGCCAGCGAATTTCCATTGCCGGCGAACGGGCGCCTCAGCGCGAAAGAGAAGCGCTGGCGTTCGAGTTTTTTGAGGCCGGACACGTGCTCGGTTCAGCCGGAATCCTGGTGCGGGCCGAAGGCAAAACCGTCTTTTACACCGGCGACGTCAATTTCGACGATCAGACCATCATGCAAGCAGCAGTCTTCACCGAAGAGAAAATCGATGTGCTAATCATGGAATGCACGCGAGGTGATCACGCGAAGCCCGGCGGCTGGACGCGGGCCGGTGAAGAGCGACGGTTCGCTGAGGCGCTCGAGAGCGCTTTCGAGCGCGGGGCGTGTGTGCTCATCCCAGTCTTCGCGTTGGGCAAAACGCAAGAGATCCTGGCAATGCTTTACAAGTTCCGCCGTCACCGGCTCCTGCCGGAGTTTCCCATTTATATCGGCGGACTCAGTTCGAAGTTCACCGATATTTATGATCGGCGCGCGCATACGACGCGTCGACAATTGCCGCGCCTGCAACTCATGAGGGAAGCAGCGCCGTTCATTTTGAATGATGAAACCGTACGCGATGCGCTGTTGCGTGCGCGGCGCGCATATGTCCTTTCCAGCGGGATGATGATTCCAAATACGCTCTCTAATGTTCTTGCGCGCAGACTGATCGAAAACCCGCAGCACTCGATATTTTTCGTCGGCTACGCGAATCCTGAATCGCCTGCCGGTCTTCTGCGGGAGGCGGGCAAGGGCGGCGAGGTCGCTCTTGATCCTGATAAACCACCCGAACGCGTCCGCTGCAATATCGAACAGTTCCAGTTTAGCGCACACGCGACCCGAGAGGGACTGATCGAATACGCCAGGAAAATTTCGCCGCGCAAGATTGTTCTGGTGCACGGTGACCCACCGGCGGTGGAGTGGATGCGCGCGACGCTGGTTGCCGAGCTTCCGAACACAGACGTGATTGTCCCGACGCCAGGCGAGGAAATCGGACTGTAGTGGCGCTCTCGGAGCGCCGACCGGAGCATTGTTCAACGCAAGATTGGTGCGACGGTCAGAGACCGTCGCTACAGCAAATGCGCATCGCTTCGTGGAATATCAACTCTCTTCGCAAACGACAGGATCGTCTGCTTGCGTGGTTGGACGAGACCAAGCCGGACATCGTCTGCTTGCAAGAGACGAAATGCCCCGATGAACTGTTTCCGGCACTCGCTTTGCAAGCGGCTGGATATCGCTGCGCCTATCATGGGGAGAAGTCGTATAACGGCGTGGCCATTCTCGCGAAGAGTGAGCCGCATGACGTCCGCCCCTCACTTTGCGATGAGGTAGTCGATCCGCAGGCGCGGGTAATCGCCGCGACGATCGGCGACGTGCGCGTCTTCTCGATCTACGCGCCGAATGGGCAGGCGGTTGGTTCGCTAGCATATCAGTACAAGCTGCATTGGTATCGCCGGCTCCGTAATTGCATTGCGAAAGAAAAATTGCACGATGTCGTCATCTGTGGCGATTTCAACGTCGCGCCGGAGGACATTGACGTTTACGACGCAGACCTGTGGCGGGGAGCCATCATGGCGTCGGATGGCGAACGCGCGGCATTCCGAGAGCTATGCGAACTCGGCTTGCGGGACACACTGCGAATTCATCACAAGGAAGGCGAGCTTTTCAGCTGGTGGGATTATCAGATGCGCGCGTTTGAAAAAAATCGCGGCCTCCGGATCGATGCAATTCTGGCGAGCGAAAAACTGGCAAAGAGATGCAGCGCATCAGGAATCGATATCGAGATGCGCGAAGGCAAAGACCCTTCCGATCACGCGCCGGTATGGGCAGAGTTTTGAACTCAGTAAGAAGTGAGAGGTGCGTAGTAGAGCGGGAACCCAAAGTAACTTCTCACTTCTCACAGCTCACCTCTGACGTTCTACTAACCCGATCAACAACCGCTGATGCATCTCCGCATTTCTAATCCGCCGCCGAAACCGCTGATGATCTGGGACGGCGAATGCCATTTTTGCAAGAGATGGATCGAACGGTGGCGGGAAATCACCGGAGGTAAGGTCGATTATGCTACATATCAAGATGCAGCGCATCGCTTCCCCGAAATTCCGGTCGAGCAATTCAAACGCGCAGTCGCTTTGATTGAGCCAGACGGCGAAGCTTTTTTTGCCGCGGAAGCCGTCCATCGCTCGTTGAGATACAGATCTTCAAGAAAATGGCTCGCCTGGAGTTACGATCACATTCCGGGTTTCGCGGCGATTTCGGAAACCGCTTACAAGTTTATCGCTCGGCATCGCAGTCTCGGTTCAGCTGTTACTCGATTGCTATGGGGGAAAGACGTGCGGCCGCCGACTTACTTTTGGGCGCGGCGTTGGTTTCTGCGGGCGCTCGGCCTGACCTATCTGATCGCGTTTGTGTCGCTCTGGGTACAAGTGGACGGGCTGATCGGCGGCGATGGTGTGTCGCCCCTGAATCAATTCCTGCCGGCAGTTCGGGCACAACTTGGACGGGACGGCTATGCTCTCCTGCCGACGCTTTGCTGGTTCGACTCGAGCAACACCTTTCTCCATTTCCTTTGCGGCGGCGGTGTTGTTCTTTCTTTGCTTTTGATTTTCGGGATCGCACCGGCGATTTCGCTCGCCGCACTTTTCATATTTTACCTGTCGCTCACCATCGCTGGGCAAACGTTCCTGAATTTTCAATGGGACGTTCTGCTGCTCGAGACCGGTTTCCTGTCGATCTTTTTTGCGCCATGGCGACTTTGGCCAAAGGATCTCATGTGGCGGCCGGGGTCAACGTCCCCGGCTACAGCGGCTCCTGTTTCGCGTGCGGGTTTGTTTTTGCTCAAATTTCTTCTGTTTAAACTGATACTGATGTCCGGCGTGGTGAAGCTCACCAGCGGGGACGACTCATGGGGTTGGCTGAATCATTCCTTTCACTGGAGCGCACTGACGGCGCTTGATTATCATTACTGGTCACAACCGCTGCCCACGATGTTCGGTTGGTGGGCAGACAAAAGCCCGGAATGGTTCAAGCATTTTTCAGTCGCATTTTGTCTCGCGGTCGAAATTGTCGTGCCGTTTCTTATCTGGGCGCCACGGCGCCCACGGCTCATCGCCGCTGGATTGATGATCTTTCTTCAACTCGCGATCGCCATTACCGGCAACTATTGTTTCTTCAATCTACTAACGATTGCGTTGTGTCTGCTGTTGATTGACGACGCGTCAATCGGGCGGAAACATGCGACGGTCAGAGACCGCCGCTATAGTGATCAATTGTGCAGCTACGCGGCGATTGCCGTGATCGTTGTAACGTTGCCGATCAATGCGTGGTTGATATTCAGCGCGTTCAAACCCCGGGCTCGCCCCCCACACGCACTCGCAAATCTTTACGAACAACTTGAAGCGTTTCGAATCGTGAATGGCTATGGGCTGTTTCGGGTGATGACAAAGGACCGCTGCGAGATCGTGCTCGAAGGCAGCGCGGAAGGTGTTGAATGGCTGCCCTACGAATTCAAATGGAAACCGGGTGACGTTAAACGTGCGCCGGGCTGGTGCGCGCCGCATCAACCGAGGCTCGATTGGCAGATGTGGTTTGCGGCTTTGGAAAGACCGCAGCAAAATCCATGGTTAGTCGGGCTTATCGTCAGACTCTTGCAGGGCTCAGACGACGTGAGCCGGTTGCTTGCGCATAACCCATTCCCAGAGAGGCCGCCTCGCTACATCCGCGCAATGTTTTATCGTTACCGATTCACGACTGTGAGCGAGCTTCGGCAAAACGGCACGTGGTGGAAACGTCAGCAGCTTCGGGAATATCTGCCGACGGTCTCCCTGGATCAACTGCGCCAGCCTTGAGAAATGGGTGTCGCACGGTATAGTTCGCCGCGATGGCGAAGGAAGGACCGATCGTAACCGAAGGCACGGTGACCCAAGTGCTGCCTGGCACGATGTTTCGCGTCGATCTTCCCGGTCAACGCAACGTGCTTGCCCATATCTCTGGTAAAATGCGGAAGCATTTCATCCGTATTGTCCCCGGCGATAAAGTCTCCGTGGAGCTTTCGCCTTACGATTTGACAAAAGCTCGCATTATCTTTCGCGAACTATAAACGCGAAGTGCGTCCGTGATGCGATAACTCGGTGTTTGCTGATTTACCAAAGCACACGGATAGTTACTGCGAAAATCAACTGGAGATTACCAATGGCAGAAGAAAACAAAGCAGAACAGAAACCGTCCGCGACCGCGGCCGCCCAGGATAAATTGCAAAGCAGCAGAGACCACGCGCGCAGAGCAGCGGAAGATTTGAAATCAGCCGCAGGCGCTTTGGCCGAAGATTACCGCGGTAAGGCAGAGCAGGCTTGGGACGAGGCACGTGGCAAGGCAGAACAAGCATGGGGTGACGCGAGGGATCGCGTCCGGACGTTCCAAGAAGATGCAGAGCAATACGTGCGCGAAAATCCTACAAAGGCAATTTTCACGGCGCTCGGAATTGGGTTCGTCTTGGGTTTGATCTTCCGGCGCTAACTCCGAAACACCTCGGAGATGATCAGCGAGAGCCCTCGGTCGCGCAATCCCGCGGGGCATGCCGGTTTACTCGAGAATCTCCTGGCGCTCGTTACCGCGCTTGCGGAGTTTTTTGAGAGCCGCTTTGCTCTTTTTGCCCAGGAATCGAAAGCGGCCGCGGTGCAACTACTCATATTGGCCGGTTGCCTGATTCTTGCGCTGCTCTTGTGCGCGTTGGGTTACGTTTTTCTCATCACGGGAGTGGTTGTGGGGCTGGCCCACTTGCTTGGAATTTCATGGGCTTGGATAGCGCTGGCCGCTGCCGCAGTGCATTTCATTATTGCGATGGTTTTGCTTCTGGTCGCGCGCAGCCGCATCACCAAACCGGTTTTTCGCACGACGCTAGCGGAATTAAAGAAGGATCGCCAATGGCTGAAAAATCTGGACGTAACAAATCAATCGACGAGCTGACGACGGAAATCGCGGAGTCCCGTGAACGTGTAAGACGCGATTTACGCGGCCTGCAGTACGAATTGGATTTCCCCGCGAAATTCCGCAGGTCATTTCGAAAACAAACTGTTTCGTGGATGTCTGCCGCAGCCGCTGTTGGCGTGCTGGTGGCCT
>WNGI01001750.1_pt1 | contig 21097 bp, 19 predicted proteins | sample 5400621 | NCBI WGS metagenome assembly WNGI01 (sample SAMN13153374, study PRJNA577476) | soil metagenome | isolation source: 20 cm soil or saprolite under Garry oak tree replicate 1 | place: USA:California | collected 2016-06-15
CCGGCGAGATCAAATGTCCGATGTATTTGTTCTTTGGCGGCAAGGATCAGTTGATTTCGGCGGATCAGGTCAACCAGGTTAAGGCGGAGCTTACGGCGAAAAAGGTTGATTTTAAGATGGAGGTCTACCCGGAAGCGGGCCATGGTTTCTTTTGCGACGATCGCGGCAGTTATCACGAGGCGTCGGCGAAAGATGCTTGGGAAAAGACCAAGGCATTCCTTGCCCAGCATCTAAAGAAGTAATCTCGCAGTCGATTTGTTTTGGGGAGAGGAAAGGGGAATCGCCTTTTCTCTCCCTTTTTTAATTTTTACATTGTACATTGATCAGGACGGCAAGGGTTACGTTATGGCGCGCAACAAGCTTAAGGAACAGGTGACTTTGGGGCTCATCCAAATGAGCGCGAGCAATAATCCATCGGCGAATCTCGCCAAGGCCATTGCGCTTGTTGCCTCGGCGGCAAAAAAGGGCGCGCAGATCGTTTGCCTGCAAGAACTTTTTCGTTCGCGTTATTTTTGCCAAAGCGAAAATCAGCGTAATTTCAAATTGGCAGAGTCGATCCCCGGCCCGACGACAGATGCGCTGTCCGCAGTGGCGTCCGAGGGGGAGATCGTCATCGTCGCCTCGGTGTTCGAACGAAGATCGGCGGGTATCTACTATAACACGGCCGTCGTCATCGATGCCGACGGTTCGATCGCGGGAATGTATCGCAAGATGCATATCCCCGACGATCCGCTTTACTACGAGAAGTTTTATTTCACGCCGGGCGATCTCGGCTTTCCCAGCTTTCAAACCCGCTACGCAAAGATCGGCGCGCTGGTCTGCTGGGATCAATGGTTTCCCGAGGGCGCGCGATCGACCGCATTGTCGGGGGCACAGATTCTTTTTTATCCGACCGCGATCGGATGGATTCCGAACGAACCGCGACCCGTGGCACGCCGTCAGCGCGATGCTTGGGAATTGATCCAGCGCTCCCACGCCGTCGCCAACGGAGTTTATGTGGCATCGGTAAATCGGGTCGGGCGCGAGGGCAAAATCAAATTTTGGGGCCATTCGTTCGTCGCTGGGCCGTTCGGTGAGATTATCGCGCATGCGGGCGCCGAGCGAGAAGAGATTTTGCTCGCCAAGTGCGATCTCGGGAAGATCGAAGAAACGCGCCAAAGTTGGCCGTTCCTGCGTGACCGGCGCATCGATGCGTACGGACCGCTACTGTCGCGGACGGTCGAGGAGCGCAAGCGCGATTAATTTTCAACTCTTTGAGTCCGTCTTTGCATGAATTCTCCAGACGCAAAACCCGTGACGCCGCGTTCTCTCGGCTACTCGATGCCTGCTGAATGGGCACGACATCGAGCGACTTGGCTTTCCTGGCCGCACAATCAAGAAACCTGGCCGACGCAACTGGAAAAAGTGCGCGACGTCTGGATTCAAATGGTCTGTGCCTTGTCAGCCCATGAGCGAGTTTATCTTCTAGTGAACGATGAGCCGACCGGGCGGCAGGTCGCCGCACGACTCGTCAAAGCTCGCGCCGACATGCAAAACGTGACTTTGCTCAAAATTCCCACAGTCGACGTCTGGATGCGCGACTACGGACCGACCTTCATCACGCGCGCATCGCGAGAAAATCCGTTGGCGTTCAACGATTGGATTTTCAATGGCTGGGGCGGCAAATATAAGTCCTACGAAGAAGATGAAAGCATTGCCAGAGCAATCGCCGAGACATTAAAAATTCCGGTCTTCGACCATAAATTTATTCTGGAAGGCGGTTCCATCGAGGTGAACGGCGCTGGCACCTGCATGACCACGGAACAGTGTCTTTTAAACAATAACCGCAATCCGCACTTGAGTCGCGCTGAAATCGAGGAATTCCTGAAAGGCGCCTTGGGTGTGAGTCACCTTATCTGGCTCGGTGAAGGCATCGTCGGCGACGACACCGACGGCCATATCGACGACATAGCGCGCTTTGTCAATCCAACGACAGTGGTCTGCATCGTTGAAGCGAATTCCAAAGATGAGAATTACCGCTACCTGCAGGAAAACTACGAGCGATTGCAATGCGCCACGGATCAGAACGGCGAAAAACTCTCGATCGTGAAATTGCCCTGCCCCCAACCGGTGTATTACGACGGCGCGCGTTTGCCGGCGAGTTACGCGAATTTTTATGTCGCGAACGGCGTCGTGCTAGTGCCGATTCTCAATGATCCCAATGATGCCGAAGTTCTCGGGGTCTTAGGGGAATTGTTTGCCGAACGAAAGGTCGTCGGCCTGCGCTGCAATGAAGTCGTCGCGGGTTTGGGCGCGATTCACTGCGTGACGCAACAGGAGCCCGCCCCGTTTTCGTCATGAATTTGCGGTTCGCCTGCCGAAACTCGTCCTCGATTGATCCGTGTCTCTGGGCGGTCACCGCATCAGCCCGACGAACGCCTGTGCATTAGGGTTTGTCTGTGCCTCGATTCATGAGCCATCCAGGTTCGCCGGAAATCCCGCTTTGAACTAAGCTATGGAGCTGCGCTCACCCATGAGAACCGAGCGGTGGAATAAAAGTCGCTGAGCCCTTGACAATTTTTCGCACTCACCTATTCTAGCCGGTGTTATGGGTCAGCTCATCCAGATCAACGAACTGCACCAGGCGCGCCGACGCCGCTCTGAAAAAGTGAGCATGGAACAATGTGTGGAGTTGTTGGAATGGAACCTAAAAAAGAGCGTGAACGATTATTTTATTTCAGTGAGATCTTGGAGTACGCCGTAAGACTGCTCTGATTGCGCCACGGTTCATCGTGGAACTGTCAAACTCCCTCGTCCTGGTTCTCCTCTTATTCCTGGGTTTAGCTCTCCTCGGTTGGATTTTGCTAGTTCGACTAGAGTCGCTTCTCCAAGAAAAACGAGAAGACCCGTCGCTGGCATTGATGCAGCAGCAGATCGGCGAGTTGCGCACTCAATTCGGCCAGGTCTTGGACAGCAACGCTCAATCGATTCAACAACAGTTGGGACAAATGCTCAACCACGTCAACGAGCGGCTTAAAGAGAACGCCGAAGTATTGAACAAGACCCAGCAGAGTTTGGGCGAACGTTTAGACAACGCCGCACGAGTCGTCGGCAATGTTCAACGAAGCCTGGGCGGGCTCGAGGAAGCCAATCGAAAAATTTACGAAGTCGGCAAGGATATCGCTTCACTCCAGGAAATTTTACGCGCGCCCAAACTCAGAGGCGGATTGGGCGAATTTTTGCTCGAAGACTTGCTGGCGCAAATTCTGCCAGCGGAGCACTTTGTCATGCAGCATCGTTTTCAGAGCGGCGAAAAGGTGGACGCGGTGATCAAGCTCGGACCCTCGCTAGTTCCCGTCGACGCGAAATTTCCCCTGGAGAACTTCAAGCGGATCGTGGACGCGGCGAACGACGACGAAAAGAGCCGGGCAAAAAAGCAATTCATAGCGGACGTGAAGAAGCATATCGATGCCATCGCGACGAAATACATCGTGCCCGACGAAGGCACCTATGATTTTGCGCTGATGTATATTCCAGCGGAAAATGTTTATTATGAAACGATTATTCGTGATGACTCGCCGGCCGAGAAGAGCCTTTCCCATTATGCGATGGCCCAACGCGTGATGCCGGTTTCGCCAAACAGTTTTTATGCTTACCTTCAGGCCATTGTTTTGGGTCTGAAGGGCATGAAGATCGAAGACCGCGCCAGGGAAATTATCCAATACCTTGGCCGTCTTCAGGGTGATTTTACCAGATTTCGCGACGAATTCGCCTTGCTTGGCAAACATGTGGGCCACGCTCAATCGAGCTATCAAAATGCCGACCGCCGCTTGGAGCAGTTCGGCCAAAAGCTCTTGGTCGCGGAGGCAGATCAGGAAGAGCCCGCCGAGCCTCAAGCCGTGGGCCGACCGGGATAAAGTTCGGATTGGGAGCGAGGGGAAAAAAGTCACGTGCGGTTAACTTTGTTTTCCCGCCTCACCATCGGTTATCTTGCGATTTTCCTGATCGTCGCGATCGCGAGTGGCAACGCAGTACTGCAGCTGCGCCACTTTCGCGAGCTCACCGAGAGTATTTTAAACGTCGACAACCGGATTATCGATCAGGAGAAAATGCTCGCCGATCTGCTGTTGGCGCAGAGCCGCGCCGAACAAAAGTTTGCCATTACGCGGGACGAGACATTTTACCAACAATTCCTTCGCTTCAAGTCGGACTTCGATGCGCAACTAGAGAGTGCCTTTGCTCTAAACGATTCGGCGGCTTCCCCGATCCTGAAAAGCATTCAGCAGAATTTTCGGCGTTATGACGAATTGGTCAAAGCCGAGGGCCGCTTGGTGCGTACCAACAAACCTTACCCACAGGCTCAAGTAAAGCAGGACAAAGATGTCTTGGTCGATTCGCTTCTCACGTCTTTTGAGCAGTTAAGACTGAACCAACAACAAGCGACCCACTCAAAGGTGACGAATCTTGCCGCTGCTACGGATCGAGCCCACGAAGTATCCGTGACGATCGCCATCGCCTGCCTGCTGGCGATCATTGCCATGTCGCTGCTGATTACCAAAAGCATCACGCGTCCGATCGGGTTGCTAAAGAACAAGACTCGTGAAATTGCCGAGGGTAACTTCGACGGCAAACTCCAGGTGACTTCACCACCGGAAATCGGTGAATTGGCCGTTGCGATCAACTTGATGTGCGAGAAATTGCACGAGCTCGATCGCATGAAGGCGGATTTTTTTGCCGCCATGTCGCACGAATTGCGCACTCCTTTGACTTCGATCAAAGAAGGAACCGGCCTATTGCTCGACGGCGTCGGCGGTGAAACATCGGAAAAGCAACGCAAGCTTCTAGGAATCTTGGCCGAAGAAAGCAATCGTCTGATCAGCCTGGTCAACTCGCTTCTAGACTACTCCAAGATGGAAGCCGGCATGATGGCGTATGATTTTGAGATCAGCGGCGTCGATCCGCTGATCAAACGCGCCATCGCCGAGATCATCCCTTTGGTCGAGGCGAAGCAGATCCACCTTGAGAGCACGGTGGCGGAATCGCTGCCCGCGGTCCGAGTCGATCCTGAGCGGATGCTTCAAGTATTGCGAAACTTGCTCGCCAACGCGGTCAAGTTCACCCCAAAGGGCGGTCACGTGCGCGTCACGGCAAAAGCGGCCAATGGCAAATTGGAAATTTCTGTGAAAGACTCGGGCCCTGGTATTCCCGCGGAGAGTTTGGTGTCTATTTTTGAAAAATTTAACCAAGGAAGTCACCAAGGGCCGCATGCCCGTCAGGGAACCGGATTGGGCTTGGCGATCGCCAAGAGTATTGTAGCATCGCACGGCGGAAAAATATGGGCCGAGAGCCAGTTAGGCAAGGGCAGTACTTTTATTTTTGTGTTGCCCTGCTAATATCTCTTGCCGGCTGCAGCGTATGGCAAGAGTCGAGCCGGGGGCGAGAAATGCGCGACTCGCTCGTCACGGCCGATAACTTGTTTGCGCGCGGAGATTTTGACGGATCGTTAAATGCGTTTCAGAAGATCTTGGACGCGGCGCACGACCGGCCACCGGCGGACAGAGTGGCATTCAGTATCGCTCTGATCTATGCTCATCCGGCAAATCCCAAGAGGGACTTGCAAAAGGCTAAGGGGTCTTTGGATCAAGTCATTCGCCTGTATCCGGATAGCGCATGGGCGGAACAAGCCGCGATATGGGTCGGGGTGTTAAACGAAACCGAAGAGTCGAAGCGTGAAATCGAGCAGGTGAGACGGGATCTCGAGACCTCGCAAGAGGAAGTTGAAAAAAAACGGCTTGCGATTGAAAAGTCTAAACAAGAAGTGGATAAGTCTCGTCTCGAGCTCGAGAAAACCAAACAGGAAATCGAGAAAACCAAGCAGGTGATTGAAAAATCTAAGCAAGTGGACATCGAAATCGATCAAAAGCGACGCGAACGTGGAAGATAGAAATTATTATGTCTAAAGGACGTATTCTAGTTGTCGACGATAATCCGAATCTCCTGGAGTTGATTCGAATGCGGCTCGAGTCTGCGGAATTTGACGTGACTGCGATGGCGGACGAGGAGCAGGCGACTCAGACACTCAAAACACAAGTTTTTGATCTCTGTATCGTTGATCTCATGCTCGCCAATGGCGACGGTCTGACATTAATGGACGAGTTTCGCGGCATCCATCCCGATGTGCCGACGATCATCCTGACCGCTCACGGCAGCATTGAGAACGCCGTGGAGGCGATGCGGCGCGGCGCTTACAGTTATGTGACAAAGCCCTTCGAACCGGCGGATCTGTTGCTGCAGATCGAGCGGGCGTTGGAGAACCGCAAATTAAACTCCGAAATCAAGAGGCTGAAGGACATACTCAACGAACGTTACGATTTTGCCAACATCATCGCGCGCAGCGGCAAGATGCGCGCCGTCTTGGACGTGGTCACGCGCATCGCCAAGCTCGACTCCACCGTGCATATTCACGGTGACAGCGGCACGGGCAAAGAGCTTATCGCCAAGGCAATCCATATCTCCAGCGATCGAAAGGACAAGCCATTCGTCGCCTTGAACTGCGCGGCGCTACCGGAGACATTGCTGGAAAGCGAGTTGTTCGGTCATGAGAAGGGGGCGTTTACCGGGGCGGTGAAAAGCACCCGGGGACTGTTTACACACGCGCATGGCGGCACGTTATTTCTAGATGAGATCGGCGACATGCCGCGCGCCACTCAGTCGAAACTATTGCGCGTCCTGCAAGAACGACAGTTTTACCCGGTGGGCAGCGAGGTGCCGATCGAGGTGGACGTCCGGGTGATCGTCGCAACGAACAAGGATTTGGAAGACCAGGTTCGAAAGGGGTTGTTCCGCGACGATTTGTTTTATCGGATTCACGTCATTCCCATATTTTTACCGCCGCTGCGCGAACGCAAGGACGATATCATGCCGCTGGTAGAGCACTTTCTAAGAAAGTACAACGAGCACATGAAAAAGGACGTGAAAGGCTTGACTCCCGAGGCGCTGCGTAAGCTCATGCTGCACGACTGGCCCGGCAACGTGCGGGAACTGGAAAACACCATTGAATACGCCGTTGCGATGACTCCGAACGACACGGTTACCGAGGACTATATCCTACAGGGGAAGGGCATCGCGCCGGAACGCGGACAAACCTTCGTACAGGAAAAGGCCGACGAATCGAGCTCCGGGCTGAGACCGCTCAAAGACGCGCGCGACGCTTTCGAAAGGGACTACCTCATTCAAGTTTTGTCGATGACGGAAGGCAACGTGAGCCAAGCCGCAAAACTCGCAGGGAAGTACCGGGCCGACTTTTATGATTTGCTCAAAAAACATGACCTGAAGGTGCACGAATTTAAGAAATCAAAACCGGGATGGCCGAACTAAAGACCGCTCGGGAGGCGCGAAATCTTTAGTTGCAATCGGTTTCAATGGTGCCTTAATAGCCCTTCTCTTTTCTCTGACACTGACGCGAAGTATCTCGTTGTCTCTCAGTCCAACGCGCTCAGCCGTAGCGAGTGCCAACGCATTTGCATGCAGGTTAAACCCTGCAGTTTTCTCTGGGTGAACCACCCCAAACATCAAAAACGGCAGCAATATTAAGTTTCGGTGATTCCTTCAATTGCTGGAACATGGATTGCTGTAACCAGGGTAAACCTTGAGGAGATCGCGAATGTCAAATGATCACTCAGTGCTGATCGTTGACGATGACGAGGGACTAACGCACATCATAGCACTCATCCTGCGCCAAGAGGATTTCGGAGTGCGTACCGCATTTAACGGCATGCACGGGTATGCCGACTATTATCGTAATCCGACCGAGTGGGTGATTACCGATATTCAAATGCCGGAACTCGACGGATTGCAAATGATGCGGTGTATTCGCTCTATCAGCCCACAGGTCAAGGCCATATATATGAGCGGCGAACTGGATAAATTCCACGCCCAGCTGGAACAGGAGGTGTCAGAGTTTGACGCGCGAATATTACCCAAGCCCTTCACCAGAAGCGATTTGATCGGGCAAATGACCGGGGAACGAAACAGGGGCGCGCAAAGCGCGCCGAAACCATTCGGCGCGAAACTCGAGACCAAGGGGAATTAGCGATGCTGCGAAAGATCGCAATCAGTTCAGCGTTACTGGCCATGATAGTGATAATCGCAGGTTGCTCTTCGCAGATTACCACCCGCGAGCAAGGGGGTCTGATCGGCGCGGGCTTGGGAGCCGGTGCCGGCGCGATCATTGGCAGCACCGTGGGGCACGCTGCGGTGGGGGCCTTGATCGGTGGTCCGGTGGGGGGCTGGTCGCGGGCGCTTTAATTGGCGATCAGCTCATGGGGGTGGAGCGGACCCGGCAGAACCAATCGGTTCAGAGCGAGCAGAACCAGCAAGAGATCGAACGGTTACGCCGTGAAAACGAGCGTCTAAAAGAGAAACGGACCGAATGGTAAGGTTGTTCTCTGGATGACCACCTGCATCACGACGTCGAATCAACAAATATCCTTCATGTCTGTATGACATTCACTTCAGTAGGGCGTAGCAAATTCGAATACAACTGACATAAAGCTTTAAGATTTTAAGGAGATAGCATTGTTCGTTAACATGGTATGAATTTTGATTAAAGGCAAAGCCGTGCAATTCCATCGCAGCGAAAAAGGACGCGTTCGTCAGTACATCACGGATCCAATGCGGAATATGTCGAACGCAACGTTGGCAAACGACGCCACATCGGATTGGCCGCTACCTCTCGATGTTCTCGATGCTGCCGTATTGGCGATGCAGAGTGAGACCATGCAGCTGATTGTGCAGCACAGTGCGGACCGCGGCGAACCGGTCGTTACAGGGAATGGAATCGAACGCGTAGCGCAGAAATTAAATTCTGCTCATAGAGTCCATGTCGCGGGTGGAGGACGCGCGGGATGAGGAAGACGAGGCGATGACGGAGGTGCGGGAAAATCTAAGAATTGCCGGATTGGAAAATCGGTTGAGCGCAAAGGAATTAACGTGAGGCTATTAACATTTCACAAGGAGGAATTTATGAATGGGTTTGCCTCTATTGGGGCCAAGTATTTTATCGGAGCCGGAGTCGTCGGATCGCTTTTGCTGACGCAAGGCTGCATCGCGACGCGTGATTGGGTTAAGGAGCAGATGGACCCGTTGGATGGCCGGGTATCTCAAACGGAAAGCCGGATTTCAAAAACGGAAGGGGACATCTCGAGCCTGGGCGGCCGCATGAGCGGCGTCGAGGGTAAACTGGGCCAGTTCGAAGGGCGATTGGGGCAGATCGACGGCAAGGCGGAAAAAGCGCTTAGTGCCATCGCCAACCTTCGCCTCGAGCGCAAGGTTGTCATCGACATGAAAGACGGCGCCAACTTCGCGTTCAATTCGTCGAGCCTGCCGGCTTCGGCCCAGCGTGAGATCGATAGCTTTCTCAGTGATCTCAAAGGCGACGTCGCAGGAAGCGATGCCACGGTTTTCGTCGTCGCAGGGCACACTGACAATGTCGGGAACGACGCATACAACTATGAGCTAGGCAAGAAAAGAGCGGATGCGGTCAGCCGCTATTTGATTACTCAGAAAAAACTCGATCCCATGCGGGTGATGCCGGTCTCGTACGGAGAGAGCGCTCCGGTGAACGACAACAAGTCGCCGCAAGATCGCGCGAAGAACCGCCGCGTCGAGATTTTGGTATATCGCGAGGGAATCACTTCTGAGCCGGCGGTGGCTGCGGCGCCCGCGCCACAACCGACCCAACGTCCGGCACAGCAGTCACAGGAACAGACGCCCAGTAATCGGTTGTCGCAACGTTAGACAATCGTTACGGACCGAAGAGGGCCAGGGTCAAAAAAGGCGGAGCATCAGGCTCCGCCTTTTTTATTGATACAGCCGATCTATGTAGCCGCTATCATCCAACTCGCGGACAAAGTGGGTATCCCATAGCCCCAATGGATTGTAGCTTGAGATCTCGGGGTTGCGCCGCAGGGCTAATTGAAAGACGTTTGAGATCGCTTGCAGCGACGGGTAAGGTTTGGTTTCCAACGATTGAGCCCATTCCTCGTAAAGAGTTTCCACTTCTTCATCTGACTGAAGCTTCAGGATCGGCGTCGCATGTTCCTTAAGAATCTCTAAGGTCTCGCGCTTGCGCGTGCGAAAAAAGTGAACCGCGTCGACGAAACCTTTAGTGAGTCGGCGAATCTCATCTTGATGATTCTTGACGAAAGTCATCGTCGTCGTCAAGGTCACGCCGCGGATCATCGGGATGGCTCGTACCGTGATGACGTGGGCGCCGGCTTTGGCGGCACGAGTATCGTGGGGGATGGTGACGAAGGTTCCGGCGAACTCGCCATCGACAACCCGGTGCCAACGCTCTTCCGACGAGCCGCGTAGCTCGACCAGCTCGACGTCGCCGCGGTCTACATCTAAGCCCTCTTGTTTTAGAAACAGCCAAATGTTGAGGCCGGCATGGGATGACAGCTTGTCGGCGACGATTTTCTTGCCGCGCAGATCCTGCACCGAGCGAATCCCCGGAGTCACCACGAGCCTATTTTCAGTCCAGTTGTTGGTCGCCTGCGCGAGATGAACAAAATCCTCGCCATTGTTGGCGTTTCTGACATAGAGATTGTGATGGTTGCCGGAGATCAGATCGACGTGGCCGCTCTTCAAAGACTCAACCGCTTTTTCACGAACTAGCTGCGGCGATGTATCGACATCGAGCCCGTTCTTTTGCCAGGAGCCCGACTTGTCGGCGACTAACCATAGTGGCGCGTGGGAGTTTGAACGGTAGATAATTCTTAGTCTACGATTTGCCATTAGCTTTACCTTTCGTTATCGCTGGCGGACGGCTGGAAACTTAATAGCACTATTGGATCGCGCTTCGCCAGCGGAAGAAACTAGGAACGCAAGCGCAAGCCTAACCAGAGGGTGATCGCGGCGAGAACCAGTATGCACCAGTTGGCACTTTTAAGGCGGTGAATGATAGAACCCAATTCCGCAGCCGTTACCGCGTCTCCGCCTTCGTGGCGCCTGACGAACCGGTGCCCGATCCCCAACGCTTGATAGACGCTAAAAATCACCAGCAGGAACGCGAAGAATAGCTTTATGCCGAGATTGTAGGCGAGCTGCTTGACGAACATTTCTCGGTAAGCGGCCTTGAGCTCGGTCAATTGAAACGCGCCCGTAAAAAGAATGATGCCGAGGGCGCCTACTTGCAGCGGATTGTAAAATTTAAGCCCGCGAGCGAGGAATTGAACTCTGTCTTCGTGCTTCTCAAGGACAGCGACGGACGGCAGCAACATCAACCAAAATCCAACGACCGCCCCGAGGTAAACGATCAGGGCTATAAGATGGAGCCAAGAGTAGAGCATCGGGGCAGGCTCAACCCCAGGCGAAGCGCGATCCCTTCTTAAACGGTTTGCCCGCGGCGTCGTAGTTTTCGCCGATGGCCTCGAGTTGTTGGTGAATTTTTTGTAGTTCTTGCTGCTGGTGCGTTTCAAAAACCGCAGCGTCTTTGGCTCGCCGCTCGAGGAATTCAACCCGCTCGCGCTCGCGCTGCTCGGCGAATTCCCTTTGTTCTTTCTCCCATTTCTCGTAGGAGTCTTTGAGCAGCGTTCGAATATGATAGTTCAAATTGTCGCGCACGACCATCGACTTGTTGCAGTTGTCGCAGAAAATGACGTTGCCGATCACGAAGTTCTTGACGTTCTCTACCTGCACGGCATTGCACTTGAAACAGCGCAGTGGAATGTTCCAGGAGTCGATCTCCGGAAGCTGAATATAGCTAACGTCGGTCTCAGGGAATGAATCCGTTGGTGCTTGGGCGAGCGGTGTGCTCGGCGCGGTGGTGGTATTAGCCGGCGTGGCGGCGGCCGCAGCAGCGGGAACCTTTGCGCCTGGTGCCGGTTTTCCCTCGCCTTTGCGAAATCTCGACTCGAAATTTTCCGGAAAGTTGACTTCCGGGTGTAGCTGGCGGGCGCGGGCCATCAGCGCCTCTTCAGTCTCGATATTGTTCGGATCGGTGACGCAAACATCTACCGGACAAACCGCGGCACAGGCTTCGTAGTCGTGAAAGCCGACGCATTCCGTGCACAATTTTGGATCGATGACGTAGACGGGATCGCCCTGCGAGATCGCGTTGTTCGGGCACTCCGGCTCGCACGCGCCGCAATTGATGCAATCGTTCGTGATCATCGTGGCCATTAATCCGATCCTCCCAAAGTAAAAAGGAAATTGAACCTAGCCTGAAAACAGGTTTATCGTAAATGATATCCGCCACCGTTGCAAATCTGCGTGCGCCTGCGCCGATCTCCTCGATCAGCATCGTTGGTATTGCCGGTAAACAGCGCTAGGTTAGAACGATGATCGGCACTTCCGGCCAGTCGGCGGCGCGATTCCTGATCGGCACTTGCGGATACTCTTACCCCGGCGTCCCACCGAATGGATGGAGCGGCGTGTTCTATCCGAAGAGCGGGGCGAAGCGGGTCGACGAGCTCGAATATTACGCGTTGCATTTCAATTCCGTCGAGATCAATTCCACTTTCTATCGCCCGCCAAGTGCCGAAATGGCGAAAGGGTGGGCGGAGCGAACGCCGCCGGGATTCGTTTTTGCCGTAAAAGTCTGGCAGAAATTCACCCACCCCACCCAGCTGGGCGCCGAGGCGATGATGACCAAGGAGCCGTGGGAGCGCTTTGATTCTCAAGATGTCGAGCGCTTCAGCGCGGGGATTCAGCCGTTGGCTGAGGCTGGCAAACTCGGCCCGTTGCTCTTTCAATACCCGGCAAGCTTCGTTTGCGACGCTACGACTCTTGAGCGGCTTGCAGTGGTTCTCTCGGCGTTCGAGAAGTATCCCAAAGCGGTTGAGTTGCGCCATCACAGTTGGAGCGACGAACCGGAACGATTTCACGAGGTTCTTGCCCGTTACGGCGCAGCCTGGGCATTTATCGATGAGCCTAAATTCTCCACGTCCGTAAGGCAGGAGATTGCCGCCGATGGCGTTCTTTCATACATCCGTTTACACGGGCGCAATCAGCAAAAGTGGTGGAAGCACCAAGATGCCTGGGAGAGATACGATTACTTTTATGCGGGTGAGAATATTCGCCGTCTGGCTGCTCGCCTGAAAGAGCTTGCGGGTAAGTCTCCAGTTACTAAGTTCCACGTATTTTTTAACAATCACGCGCGGGGGCAGGCAGTGGCGAACGCATTGATGCTGAAAGGAGAACTTGACCCCGAGCACAGCGCTCGTGCTCCCCGCGCCCTCATTGACGCATTTCCCGAGATCCAAGCTTTTGTCGGGGGAGAAGACAACAGTGGACCTGTGTGAGTTAGGGAGCCGGTTAGAGAATTACACGCGCGGCGTATGCCGGGTGAGATCCACTAATTCTATCTTGTAGCCGTTTGGGTCCTCGATGAATGCGATGGGGGGTGCTGCCATGTGCCATGGGGCCCGGTTCGCGCACGATTTTCGCGCCTCGGGCGCGGAGCTCATCGCAGGTCTTGTAGATATCGTCCACGCCCAAAGCCAGATGCCCGAAAGCGTTGCCCAAATCGTAAAGATGAGTGTCCCAATTATACGTCAGTTCCACGACCGTGTTATCGCCTTCGTCGCCGTAACCGACAAAGGCCAGGGTGAACTTGCCGGACGGATATTCGCTTTTGCGCAGCAGTTTCATACCCAAGACATCACAATAAAACTTGATCGATTCATCCAGATTATTGACTCGGATCATCGTATCGTATGGAGAAACTTCATAGTATCCTCCTTCCGGGTATCTGAGCTTCGTACGGGGTTAGAGTTTTTGCGAGGGGGCTTAAGCCGGACTGAGATAAACGCGTCGTAAAACCCACGATCTGCTCTTATTTAAACTTAACAACTGCGATCGCGCAGCAGCAACAAGCGCGTGTCGGCGAAGTTGTTGGCTACTTGGCGGGTGCGCCAAACTGGGTTATGATCAATCATGCTTAATTCACAATCTTTAAGTCGCCAAAATTTCTTCATTACTTTGGGTCTCGCGTTGGCTATGGCTTTAATCGCCCTCAATCAAGCCGGCGCTGCGGAGGACGTGAGGAAGTTGCGATTAGCCTACTCCGGCTGGGAAATCGGCACCGCCGTGGCCTACATCGGAGTCGACGCGGGACTTTTCAAAAAACACGGACTCGAAATTGAAGAGCTGCCGATCCGGGACACTCTTACGGCAGGCGTGCAATCCCTCATCGGCGTGGATCTATTGATTGGATTTGGCAATCCTTTGGCCGTTCTTCAACCGGTCGCCAATGGTTCTGACATCACGGTGATCGGCTCCCATGTCAGTTTCGATCAGTACGGTATGGGCGTGGGTTCGACGATTGGCTCGCTCAAGGATCTGAAAGGAAAAAAGGTCGGCGTGTCGGCTTTAGGGGCACGATCGGATCTGGTCGCGCGCGTCATTCTTCGCCGCGCCGGATTGGATCCGTCGAAAGATGTCGAGATGGTCGCCGCTGGCTTGGCCCCCGCGAGAGCTCTCGCGTTGTCAAAGAATCTTGTCCAGGGCGTGCCTCTCAATCAAGAAGTCGCCGGTGAAGCGCAGAAGCTGGGAATCAAGATCCTCGAAATGAAATCGGTGCCGGTGGTGACGGATTTGTTATTGACGACCCGTTCCTTTATTAAACGAGAAGAGATAACGATACGGCGATTCATGCAGGGGTATGCAGCGGCGATCCAATTTTTTGTCTCTAAAAGGGATGCAAGCTTGTCCATCCTCAAGAAATATTTTCCCGGTAATCAAGCCGTCAGCGTCGATACCATGTACGATGCCTTTTCGGCGCAACTGCGGCCATTGCCGGAGCTGAATAGCGAAGCGCTTCAGGCGCTCGTGGACGTCGGCGCGGCGGTTGACCAGCGCACGAAAAATCTCAAACCCGCTGATATCATCGAACCGCGCTTTTTCGATGAGCTCAAAAATAGTCAGTTTTTGAAAGATCTCTACATCGAAAAAGTAAGTCTCTAAGTCAGCGCCCACCAAATCATTTACGACTCCCGGGTGCGGCGCAAAACCGACGATACGGTTTTGCGCCTGTCACACCGGTCAACCGATGTGTCTGGAACTTTCGCGGGGCATCTGCTATGCACCGGGAAAGAAATCATAGCGGAGGAATCAATGAGACTAAAAGATCAAGTCGCCATCGTTACTGGCGCGGGCCGCAATATAGGTGAAGATATCAGCAAGTTGTTTGTCGCAGAAGGCGCTAAAGTGGCCGTCGTCGACTTGGACCCGGGAAGAGGTAGCAGCGTGGCCGCGGACATCAATTCCAAAAGCCCGGGCAAGGCGATATCCGTCGTCTGCGACGTTGCTTCACCGTCGTCCGTCGACAGCATGGTGGCGACCGTGGTGAAGCAATTCGGCGGCGTGGATATCTTAGTCAACAACGCCGCATGGACGGATCATAAAACGCTTTTCGATATCAGCGAAGAAGAATGGGATCGAGTCATGAATGTTTGCCTGAGGAGCGTTTGGTATTGTACTCGGGCAGCCGCCAAAGCGATGATCGATCAAAAGCGCCATGGCAAAATTATCAACATTGCTTCCACATCCGGCCACTGGGGCCGCAAAGAGGCAACCGCGTATACCACGGCGAAGGCGGGCGTGCTGAATCTTACTCGTTCCATCGCCGTACAGCTGGCGCCGGAAGGGATTCGAGTGAATTCGATTTCCCCTAATCGCATCGGCTCGCCTGTCGGGCAGCAGGACGTGCCGGAAAATCGCTTCGTTAAAAATCTCGCGGGACGGCGCGGCGTGCCGATGGATATCGCCAAAGCGGCGGTTTTTCTCGCCTGCGATGAATCCGATTTTATTTATGCCGTTGACCTGCCCGTGGACGGGGGCGCGCTGGCGATCCGCGATTAGCTAAGATTTGCTGTTACGACAAGGGCAGTGCGGAATGGAAGTTCTTCGCTGCCTTTGCATTTTCTCGAAGCTGCTTAGATAGTTTCTCGTTTCTTCAGATCGGTTCGTTGCTGTGAAAGGATCTCGATCATGGGCGAAGTTTCATCGGATTCACATCCCCACCAAATCAATTCACTCATTCATGTCGACGCGACGTTGCGTTCGACTCCCGATACCGTTCTTTGGGGTTACATCGCCGCCAATCTGCCGCCGGCGCTGACGATCAAGTCCGGGCAGATCGTCGAGATCGAAGCGCTGTCGCATCAGGGGCTGACGACCAACAAAGATCCGGAGAAATTCTTCGACGCTTACGGCATCCCGAATCATGAAGTGCTCACCGATGCCAAAACGATTTATGCGGAAGTGAAGCGTCCCAAAGGCGCGAGCGTGCATATCCTCACGGGGCCGATTTACATCGAAGGCGCGGACCTGGGGGACACGCTGGAAGTGCGGGTCATCGACATCAAGTTTCGTGTGCCTTATGGCGTCAACAACACCGGACCGGGCAAAGGCGTGTTGCCGAAGCTATTAAAAGAGCCAGCGGCGAAGCTGATCCGCATCGATCTTGAGAGACGCGTGGCATTGTTTTCCGATGACATTCAAATTCCTCTCAATCCTTTCATGGGCATCATGGCGGTGTCGCCGCCGACGAGCTTGGGCATGGTATCGTCGACGCCGCCGGGAGCGTGGGGCGGAAACATCGATCTCAAATTCACGGGAATCGGCGCATCGCTGTTTCTACCGGTGTTCAATAGGGGCGGCCAGTTTTTCACCGGCGACGGCCATGCCGTGCAGGGCGACGGCGAGGTTGACGGCGGCGCGATCGAAATCTCGCTCAAACCGACGCTGCAGTTCATCGTCCACAAGGGCAAGACGATCAAACAGCCGCGGGTCGAAACCGCGACGGATTATCTGACCACCGGATTGAGCACCGACTTGAACGAAGCGACGCGGATCGCGTTGCAGGAAGCCATCGATTTCCTGCAAGAGGAGAAGCATATGAGTGCTGCTGACGCTTATGCGCTAGCGAGCCTAGCCATCGATCTTGGTATCGGCGAAGCGGTCGACATCGTCAATCTGGTCTACGCGAAAATTCCCAAGAAAATATTTAAGAGCAATCCGGGGTTCTGGTATCAGCCCGGTAAGTAGGAAAGCGAGGTTCCTCGGGTTCGGCTGAAATGCCAGTCGCGCTATGTCGAGCCTTGAGATCGCACTCAATTCAGCGATAGATAAGGGCAAGTTCATCAAGGAGAAAGTCATGGACATCGCGCCGCTTAATCAAAAAACCGGTTACGTACGTTGGATGAAAAACCAAGGACTGCCCATTCACGCGGGTCATGGCATGGCCGATCTGCGGGCGCTGGAGGTGCGGCCGCATGCGCGCTTGGGCGGCCAGGCCGCATTTATTCAACTGCACGGCATGCAAGGGATCACCGGCGGGTACATCGGCGAGATTCCGCCGGGCGACGCGCTCAAGGCGGAACGGCATCTGTACGAAGAAGTCATTTGCATCCTGAACGGCCAAGGCGCGACGGAGTTGTGGGACGACCATGGTCACAAGAAAATGTTCGAATGGAACAAATGGAGCCTTTTTGCGCCGCCGTTGAACACCACGCATCGCTTGCTCAACGGCTCGCGCGAGCCCGTGCGCTTTCTTGCCGTGACCAACGCGCCGCTCGCGTTCGATATTTATCGCGACGAGAACTTTGTTTTCAACTGCCCATACAGTTTCAAGGATCGCTATTACGGCGAGGAGGACTATTTTGAAGTCGGCAAGAAGCGCTACGTGAGCGGTTTGATCAATATCTGGGAGACCAATTTCATTCCTGATATCAAATCGGCGATGCTCGAAAGCCTGGAAGTCAAAGGCGCGGGCTTGCGCTTGGCGCAGTTTGAAATGTCAGGGAATGCCTTGGTTGGCCATCTCGGCGAGTGGCCAGTGGGTAAGTATCACAAGGCGCACCATCATGGACCGGGCGCGATCATCGTCGGTACGCAATCGGTTGGTTACGTTTTGCTGTGGCACAAACAGTGGGGCATGCATCCGTACACGGACGGCCACGAGGACAAAGTCATCGACATCAAGTGGGGCGAGGCGAGCATTTATTGCCCGCCCGGCGATTGGTTCCACCAGCATTTCAACACGGGCAAAGAGCCGGCGCGTCACCTGGCGGTGCGCTACGGCAGCCGCATTCATCCGCTCGGCTTCAAAGTCTCGCACCAGAAAACCGACGACGACGTGTTTCGCAGCGTCGACGAAGGCGGTTGGATGATTACCTATGAAAACGAAGACCCGGAAATCCCCAAACGCTACCAGGCGGCGCTCAGGGCGAACGGAGTCGTCTCTTAGAATAAGGTTTCAATCGTTCCAACAGTTTCAATCGTTTCAGCCGTTGATATCGGAAAGAATCGGGAGGGAGAGCCTTTCGATGCTCTGAACCTTGGAACCGCTGGAACCACTGGAACTTTTGGAACCAGTTCCTTAATGAGGTCGTATGTCCTACTACAGAGACGTTCGCGAATACCTGAAAACACTGGAAGAGAACGGCAAGCTGGTGCGCGTGTCGCGGGCGATCAACAAAGACACCGAGATGCATCCGTTAGTGCGGCTCCAGTATCGCGGCTTGCCTGAAGAAGACCGCAAGGCTTTCTTGTTTGAAAACGTCACCGACGTAAACAGCCGCAAATTCGACATGCCCGTCGCCATCGCGTGCTATGCCGGCACGACGGACATCTACGCGATCGGCATGCAATGCAAGAAAGACGAAATTTACGGGAAGTGGACGCACGCTCAGGCGCATCCTATAGAACCCATCACGGTTTCTTCAGGCGCTTGTCAGGAGCGAACGATCGAAGGCACGGAACTTGAACAAAAAGGATTAGACATGCTGCCCGTGCCGATTTCCACTCCCGGGTTCGACAACGGACCGTATACGACTTCCTCTCATTTCGTCTCGCGCGATCCGGAGACCGGACAGTACAACATGGGCAACTACCGCGGCCAGATCAAAGCAACGGACCGCATGGGTTGCTTCGCGGGAAATTTTTCAGGACTACGCGCGCACTGGAACAAGTGTCGAGCGTTGAAGAAGCCGCTGGAAGTTGCCTGCGTCATCGGCGTGCCGCCGAATCTGTCTTACGCTGCGGTAGCGCGGATCGCGCCGGGATTGAATGAATATGGCGTCGCCGGCGGCATTTCCGGTGAACCCGTCGAGTTGGTCCAGTGTAAGACGCTCGATCTGCGAGTTCCGGCGCATAGCGAAATTGTCATCGAAGGCACCATTCCCACCGACGAAGGCGAGTGGGAAGGTCCGTTCGGCGAATTTCCCGGCTACATGGCCCACGAGGGAATTGGTTTCTTCGTCGATGTCAATTGTATTACGACGCGGAAAAACCCGATTTACGTCGGTTTTTTGAGTCAGTTTCCGCCGAGCGAGAGCAGCAAAATCCGCGGCACCGCCACCGAAGGGGTCGTGCGCCGGCGGTTGGCGGACGCAGGCATGGATAACATTCTCGACGTAGCGCTGCATGAGAGCAGCGGGAGCTGGGGTTACCTTGTCGTCAAAATCAAGAAAAAGTCGGAGCAAGACTTCGACAAGATTATCGGCGCGGTCCGCCTGGGCGCGGACGCCGGCAAGATTCTTGTCGTCGTCGATGAAGACATCGACGCGCGCGACGCCGACTCCGTCAACTGGGCGTTGACCTTCAACATGCAGCCGCATCGCGATGTGCGCATCCTCGATGCGGGCATGATGGGGCTCGACCCGTCGATCGTACCGTCGGAGGATTTCGGCGGCGCGCGCTCGGCGCTGGAGAAAACCGGCAAATGCACCGTGCTCTGCATCGACGCGACCCGTCCTTGGGCCTACAAGCCGACGTCTCTGCCCCGCCGCGAGTTCATGGAACACGCCATAGAGATCTGGAAACAGTTGGAGCTGCCCCCGCTCAAGATCAAAGCGCCGTGGTACGGTTACGAGCTCGGCTATTGGTCTGATCGAAACCGCGAGGAAGCGGAGCTGGCGCTCAAGGGAAAACATTTCGAGATCGGCGAGCGGGCGAAGAAGGAGCGAAAGAAGTTGGATTAGGCTGAGCCACGCGTCGTGAAGCGGTTTCTAAAGAGCTTCACGCTTCGAGAGCATCAGTTCGAAGGTATTGCCCAAATTAGTCTAGATCCCTTTGCGGTCGTTCCGAGCTCGCCGAAAGCTCTTAGAGATGCCGCGTTTCGCTCGCCGACCGGCGCGGAATGACGATCAAATGACTTTGCGCGCTTCTGGATCACTACCTTACTTCAACGGTATTGCACTCTCCAGCATCTCGCCAGCATCTTGAGCCAGTGAAATTGCGTCCCTATAACGCTTGTCTTCCAGGCTGATCCAGGCCTTTTCTAGAGTCGCGTTCGCGTGCCTAAGGCTTGGTAGTTGGTTTTCTGCCTGTTGCCACTTTGCCTGCGCCAGCTGTCGTTCGACGACACGCAAAACTGTGATCGCTTCGTGACCGCCCGGACCGCGAGCGATCGTGTCCCACTTCACGAGAGTCAGAAGCGATACCAGAGAAAAAATCGATATCACAATCGTCGTGAGGGTCGGAGTCGGGACGCGCGTTGAGTTTCTGATCGGCTCTGGTCTCAGTTTACGGACTGGGCGCGGCATGGTTCCGGTGGCTTCGCGTCGCTGCACGAGCAGCGACGCGATCACCGACAGCAGCAAGACCCCGCCGATAATCCCGAGCGACGCGCCAATCGGAATCTTGTACAGATCGGTCAGCAACATTTTCGTCCCGACGAACCCAAGCACGAATGAAAGGCCTATTTTCAAGTAGATAAACATCTCCATGACACCGGCGAGCATGAAATAAAGCGCGCGCAAGCCCAGGATGGCGAACACGTTCGATGTGTAAACGATGAAGGGATCTTGAGTGATCGCGAAGATGGCGGGGATGGAATCCACCGCAAAAATGACATCGGTGGTTTCGATGACGATCAGGACGAGCATCAAAAGCGTGGCTTTGGCCTTGCCGTCATGGCGAACGAAAAAACTCTGACCGTGATAGCTCTTGCTAACCGGCACCCAGCGCTCGAACAAACGCACCACGGGATTTTTTTCCGGCTCCAACTTTTCTTCGCCCTGAAGGAACATCTTGATGCCGGTGAAGACCAGGAAAGCGCCGAAGATATAAATTATCCAGTGAAAATGGCTGATCAAAGCGGAGCCCGTGG
>WNGI01001314.1_pt1 | contig 21092 bp, 22 predicted proteins | sample 5400621 | NCBI WGS metagenome assembly WNGI01 (sample SAMN13153374, study PRJNA577476) | soil metagenome | isolation source: 20 cm soil or saprolite under Garry oak tree replicate 1 | place: USA:California | collected 2016-06-15
TTTCTGCCGACTATGTGGAACGCGAAACCCGGCGCGCTGTTGCCGGTGTATCCTCCCCTTCGCCTGCGGCAAAGGCTCTGAGTACGCCGAAAATTTGGCCCGGGATCGACATTGACATCCCGACTGGCAAGGACGAAAAGAAAACCGAACCCCAGGACGTCCGCGAGGCCGTTCGAGCGGCCCTTGGCGCAGGCGCGGACGGAGTTATTCTCTCTCGCAAATATTCTGAGATGCGTTTGGCGAATCTGCGGGCAGCAGGAGAGGCATTGCGCGCCTGAGCACCTTAGGCGAGTTACACCAGCGCGATTACCTCATAGTCCAAAATGCGGGGCACGTCGAAGCTAACTACCTGTTTCGCAACGCCTGGGACCGATTCAAAGCAAGGGTCGCTCGCCTTTTCCACTGAACAAGCCCGATAAATCTCTAACAGGAGAAGTTCCTTCTATAATAGTACCCATGTTTCCGGTAATGCCGGCGTGTGCCAGCTGCCTGGCAATAGTTCGCAATAGCTGCCTTTATCAACCGCAGGTTTGGTTCTGTTAGAATCCGGACCTTGAAGCTCTCTCCAAAGAATCTTCTTTGCTTGCGAGAGTTAGCGGCGGCTCTCCGTGAAAAAAAAGAACGCCGCCGGCGGGGGCACTTTGTCTGAAGGAATCCAGGGTCGCCTCATGACGGCGGACTTATCCCCCGAGCGACAGCATGAATGCTCTCGCCAGCTATCGCTCGGCGGATGGGTCTACTCTCTGGCGGTAATCGCCGGGCTCTGTCACTTTGTTTTCAGTGGAAGATACGGCTATTTTCGCGACGAGCTGTATTACGCGGCATGTGGTGAGCATCTGGCGTGGGGATATATTGATCATGCTCCGCTTGTTGCCCTGATTGCACGACTGAGCCGTTGCCCAGCTGCTCGCGGCCCTGACTACACTGGTCGCGCCTATCTATCTGACGTTCGACAGTTTTCTTTCGATGAATTCCTTTGAGCCACTGTTCTGGATGGCATGCGCGGCGATACTGTTGCGGATTCTGAATGGTGGAGATGAAAGACTGTGGCTTCTGTTCGGAGTCGTTGCAGGGCTTGGGACTTTAAACAAGCACTCGATGCTGTTTTTCGGCTCAGGTGTATTTGCCGGGTTGTGCCTGACGGCAGCGCGGCGAGAGTTTGCGAAGAGGTGGGTGTGGCTAGCCGGGGCGCTCGCGCTCCTGATATTCATGCCGAATCTGCTTTGGGAAATACGGCATGGCTGGCCGACCATCGCCTTGCTCCGTGCAGTGATCGGGACAAAATATAGCCACGTGACTCCCTGGGAGTATGTCTGGCAACAATCACTACTGACGCTTCCCTTGGCCACTCCGATCTGGCTGGCCGGACTTTGCTACCTGCTCTTCGACGCCGCCGGAAAAAAGTACGCCGCACTCGGCCTTGCCTATTTGATCGTGCTTGCAGAATTGATTGCACTGCACGGGAAGAGCTACTACCTGGCGCCGGCTTATCTCATGCTCTTCGCGGCTGGTGCGGTGTGGATCGAAACGCGAGTCCTTCCGCGCACGGGAATGTGGGTGAAGCCGGCGACGGTTACGCCTTTGATTATCGGTGGGTTGATTGCTGCTCCACTGGCAATGCCAATTCTGCCCGTGGCATACGCGGTGAAGTATTGTCGTTTCTGGAATGTCCAGGCAGTTCATGTGGAAAACGTGCCGCTTGGGGACCTGCCGCAGTTTTTCGCGGATATGTACGGCTGGCCTGAGCAAGTTCATGCACTCGCCCAGGTATTTAACGCTTTGCCGGTTCAGGATCGCGAAAAATGCGCGGTGCTTGCCTACAACTACGGTGAAGCGGCGGCAATAGACTATTGGGGGCCAGCACAGGGTTTACCAAAGGCACTCAGCGGACACAATCAATACGCACTCTGGGGTCCGGGAGGCTACAGCGGCGATGTGGTGATCGCGATTGGTTTCTCCGAAGAACAGTTGCGAGAGATCTTCGACGAGGTCAATCCGGCAATGAGAGTGACAAGCCAATACGCAATTCCCGAAGAAGCGAATTTGACCATATATCTGTGCAGGAAACCTAGGAAAAAACTGCCAGATATATGGGCAAAGTTGACGTGGTTCGGATAGGCTGCCGGACAGAAATTCCTGCTAGATACAGTTGGCGACCAAGGCGCAAAGGCAAACATGCTCGTCACGAACTGGCCAGCATAGTTGAAGCAATGAGCCTGCTTATGGGCACAAGCCTGGGCCGCATGAGATTTAGCTTGGACGGTGAGGTCTCGGGAACTTGGACGTGGTTCAATTTGACTCCCGGGATCGCCTTGGCCTGCCAGCTTCTATCTTTATCCCGCCCGTTCTGCCGCTTCATCCGCGTCCTTGCAGACCTCTTCCCGAATAATCCGTTCTGTGGCTTCGTCGAGATAGGAGTGCAAGGCCTTCTGCAAGGCCAGGTATTCCGGCCAAAGCGTCTTCTCTACAAACGCCCGCGGCGCACGCACCACGACGGTCGTGTAACGCTGGCCCTTATAGCGATAAGGTTCTAGCCCGTGTCTCCGGCAAAGCGCTAGAAAGAGGCGTCTCTGCCATTGGTCCAGTAGGGAAAACCTCGTCTCCGGCAAGGGTTGTGTTTTGAGGGCGGCGTCGAGCCCCTTCCGGATCCGCTCGATTGCGGCCGCCGCAGCCTGGCGCTCGCCTGCGGTCGCGGCACTCTCGAACAGCGCGGTAATCTTGCGCAACTTTTCGCGGAGCTGGGGTTCAGTGGTCACAGTAGCAGGATAGGACGGCCACCGGTGCGGAGACCCCAGTTGGTTTGTTTTGAGCGAAGCAGCTGGCCCCTCCTCCTCTAACTCACGGGAGTCTCAACCACTCCCGGAAAGGACTGTCATGCAGATTCTACATCGGATTCTCGGCTCCTTCCCACCGTACACCGGTGGCATAGCATCCCGTTAACCATGAGAAGGCCGATCCCTATCAAGAGTTTGTGCTTTCGCGGTGATTTTTCCATTTTTTCCGTTCAGTCAAGCCGGCCCCTGTCGCCACCCTTCCATCCGCACTCGGCGCTCCAACAAATTCTTGCTCGGTGCCAGTTTAATGTTCTCGTCTTCCGCTCGTGGCTGCCCGCTTCGCACCTCGGAGTCCAGAGAAGGCCAGCGAGCGACCGCAGCGGCATGTCGATGTCAGGCAGCAGGCGCGTCGCTTCCATTTCAATAGCTTCTAGATTTGGCGTTCGCGGCAAAGACCGGTTTTTCGGAAGCGATCACGGAGCTACTGATAGTTTTACCAGTCGTTCGAGGAGTGCTGTTGCTCCAAGATGTTGCGTCATTGAAATTGCAGTGTGGGAATGTGCTGCAAGCACCTTGTGTCCGTTTGACCTCCGTATGAAGGCGAGCCGGGTGTGACGATGCGCTTTGCTTCTTCTTTGATGATCCTCGCCGCGCTGCTGTTAGGAGTGGCGGTTGGCCTCGGTGCATACACATTTGCCTACGCCAAGGGATACGCGTATCTGACAAACGATCCTCAAGCTTGCACCAATTGTCACGTCATGCAGTCGCAATACGACGGGTGGATGAAGTCGAGTCATCACTCCGCAGCGACCTGCAATGACTGTCATACCCCTCACAACATCATCGGGAAATACGCCGTGAAGGCGAATGACGGCTTCTGGCATTCACTTTATTTCACGACTGGCCATTACCCAGACGTGATTGAGATTACGAAATTCAACCGGAAAGTAACCGAAGGGGCTTGCCGGCGCTGCCACGAAAACATCACCGCAGAGATTGCGGGAAATCCCGTGCACGGCGGCGCCGCAGGTCTCCAATGCATTCGCTGTCACAGCTCGGTGGGACATTCTTGAGACTCCCCACGCCTAAACGGCGGGGGATTCTTTGGAGTTACAAGCAATTGCTTCCTCGTCTCCAACGATGTTTCCTGCTTCACCGGCGCGCGCTTTGCCTTGTCAACGGGAGCCTTATATCCCCATGCCTCAAGGCAGGGGCTCTGCGGCTCTGGTTGTAGCCCGCCCGAGAACTGACACTCTTAGGACCGGAGGGATGATGAACACACCTACACTTGATGTCGAACCTCGCCGTTCGCGCAAGCTTCTAATCATCGTCATTGCCCTGGCGGCCGTGGCCACGCTGGCGGTCACCGCACTGCTCATAAATATCTTCGAACGCAAACAGGAAGCGAAGAATCCGTTCTACGAAGTGGTCGATCTGAATGACACCATCGACGATCCTGCGGTGTGGGCCAAAAACTTTCCATTCCAATATGATCTCTACAAACGGACGGTCGATATGCAGCGCACTAAGTACGGTGGCAGCGAAGCCATGCCGCATTCGCCCACCGAGGCCGATCCCCGCTCGGTGGTGGCACGGTCAAAGTTAGAGGAAGATCCGCGGCTCAAGACCATCTGGGCGGGCTACGCGTTTTCGGCAGACTACCGAGAGCGTCGCGGGCACGCCTACATGCTCGAAGATCAGACCTTCACCGAGCGACAGAAGTTCAATCCGCCGGCAATGTGCATCAACTGCCACGCCTCCTTGGTTACAACGTTTCTGAAGCTAGGCGACGGCGACCTGATGAAGGGATTCAACGTCATCAGCAACACACACATGACATACGCTCAGATTCGGCAGTATGTGAAACATCCGGTGGCCTGCATCGACTGCCATGATCCTCAGACCATGCAACTGCGTATCACACGTCCAGCGTTCATCGAAGGCATTCGGGCACTGAAGGCATCACAGGGTGTGCTGAACTATGATGTAAAAACAATGGCTACCCGTCAGGAGATGCGCTCCTATGTCTGCGGACAGTGTCACGTCACCTATTACTTCCAACCGTCGAATAAGCGACTAACCTATCCCTGGGCAAAGGGCCTGAAGGTGGAAGACGTCATCGCCGTCGAAGACGACGGGAAAATCAAAGAATGGGAACATCCAGACAGCGGCGCAGAGCTGATCAAAGCACGGCATCCCGAATTTGAAATGTGGAATCAAGGTGTTCACGCACGTTCTGGCGTGGCGTGCGCTGACTGTCATATGCCTTATATGCGGCAGGGTGGGTTGAAGATCAGCGATCACCAGATCAACAGCCCTCTCCTGAAAGTCAATCGCTCATGTCAGACCTGCCACCATTTCCCGGAAGAAGAACTGAAGGCCAGGGTGGAAGACATTCAAGACCGCTTCTTCGACCTGCGTAATACCGCGCTCGATGCGCTGGTTGACTTGATCAATGACATTAAAGCCCAAAAGGCCAAAGGAGCACCTGACGCGCAGTTAGCTGCCGCCCGCGCGTACCAACGAAACGGCCAGTTCATGATTGACTTTGTTATGTCGGAGAATTCCATGGGCTTCCACGCGCCGCAGGAGGCCCTCCGCATTCTGGGTGACGCGATCAACCTTTGCCGTCTGGGTCAGGTGATCCTCCATGGTGGGCCACCCCCAAGCCACAATCCACCAAACATTAAGAACGTGTCACTTTCTTCGGAAGCGGCTTCCGCCACCACGACGCCCACAAAATGAACAGGCTGCCTTGCTTCATAACCCGTTGGGCGCTACCTCGCGGGTGCCACGGGGTCGGCGATACTCGCCGAGCTGTGGTATGTGCGTTTCTGCCACTCTGTCAATTGTGTTAGTACGGACTCGAGCCAAACGTGACCTAATGTGGAGCACCGGACAAAAATTAAGACGGAGCAGCAGCTGCAAAACCAGAAAGTGACTTCTCAGGAGTTTGACTGACGCGCGAGAAGTGTAATCCTGGCGCGTCGAAAAGAAATCAGATCAGCCGGCCGGAAGTCCATCCCTTGCGCCAAAATGAATTGCGGGTAGCCGAGCCCGCACCCATGGGGCCAGGACTTTTGTGCCACCGGCCTACAGACTTAGGAGAAGTGTAGAGTGGCGTGGGCTTTTCGAAATGTGACTCTCTGATGTGTCCCTTTGTCGATTTAAAGTGTTTGTCGGCACCCGCACCCATGGCGCCAGGACCGGTGTGCCACCACCAGTCCTGAGCTGAGGCCGCGCGAACAGAGCCGACAGTAAACACGAGCACGGCGCAGAAACCGAAAACGAATTGCTTCATTGGTTGCCTCTAAGCGGTCTTAATTATAGAAGAGCCGCCAACGCGGAAAGTGAGCCAGCTCATGGCGCCCACAGGAGTCTCCACGTGGAGGCAGCATGCGTCGCCGTATCATTCCATGGAACTGTCACTAGTTACAGGGAGGAGGCGAGCGAAGCCCTGTGGCCTGAGAAATTCGATGCGATTCAGGACTTCACAGCGAAGATTATTCGGATTACCTTTTTGGGAAATTAAGCCAAGGTGTATACATCAAGTACATCTTTCGGCTCTTCTACTTTCCATTCGTTCCTGCTATATTCACTCAAGCCCTCATGCGAAAAACTGGGATTGGTTTGCTGGTGGCAGCATACGTCCTGGCCCTCTGCACCTGGCTGGCCGCGCCGGCCTATGCCCGTGTGAACGCGCAACCCGGCCCACCCATCCTCGCGGAATACGCGGGTCCTTGGCCTGTGTTCGTGGCCTGCGGCCTTACGCTCAATGGCCTTGTATTGGCGCTCATTCCCGTTCGCCGCGGCGAAAAGTGGGCCATCTGGCTCTCCACTGTATCTGCTCATTCTCCTGGCGACTCGCATCGCCACCGACCCACGCTGTTTGGTGGTGCTCGATCCGCACCAGCATGGCGCTCATACCTTCATGATCTCCATGGTTCTTGGTTTGGTCAGCCTCACGTTGGCCGCACCGCAACGTTCCAAGCCCGGTCACTCTGGTGCTGCCGTTCAAAGTAAAGGATATCGAAAAGAAAAACGTCATCCTCAAACGTTTCGTCTACAGCTCTCAAGTACGTCGGACGTTTCGACGCCGGAGTCAGCCTTCACGGAAAATGTCAGTTCCCACGGTATGCGCGTACGAACAGTCCGTTTTTGGGAGCCGGGGTAGCCAAGCCCTTATCAAATCCCCTGTTCGCGAGCTTTGGGCGGGTGCGAGAATCGTCTATTGCCGTTCACTCTCCTATAATTCCTTTGCGTTAGGATTGGAGCTTCTGACCGCAGCCCGAAAAGACAAGATATGATCCCTGCGTGCCCCTCCGAAAACGATCCTCGCTCCTGATTTCTCCTCGAAACTCGGACTGCCCGCGACTTAGCAGGCCTCGCCAGCACCGCAAGCGACAAGGTGCGACTTCGTCCCATTCATTGTTTTGTCACGGAACTAAGCACCGGTGAAGATTGCCCAAAGGTTTCCGACGGGGCGCGGTACAGAACGTGAAACGCGAGGAACATCGCGGCGATCACCGGAAACACGAACAAGCTGGCCTCGGGCCCGAGCTTTCCTCCGGTAAGCCAGTCCGCGCCGTGGAACGTGGCGGTCAGCAAGCGGTCCGGGGCCAGCCGCCCGCCGTTCGGCCCGGAGTAGACAAAGATAGCCCCGAAATCGAATGCGGCGTGGAACCCGATGGCGAATCGCAAATCGCCGGTGCGGCGAAGCGTCAGGCAAATAAGTAACGCGAGTAGACCTGTCGAAGCCCAGTCGGGCCAGCGCTCGTACGGCTTGCTGAAATAGTGAAGCGCGCCGAAAAGAAATGAAATCAGAATCGCCGCGGGCCAGAACCCCATTCCTTGCGCCAAAATGAATTGCGGGTAGCCGCGGAATAGATATTCTTCCGCAAAGCCGATCGCGAGCGAAGCCAGCAGCCAAAGCAGCGTCGCGCGCCGAAGAGCCGCTCCATGAAGCGCCAGCGAGCCGGCCGAATAGCCGCCCGCGAGAAAAATCAGCAGAATCAAAGCAGAGACGCCAGCATATCCGAAGACTGCGCCTTCCCAGAACCTCCGCCCGAAGGCGTTCTTTCCCGGCAAGCCGTAGCTGGAAAGCTTGCGGTGCTCCCAGCGCGCCATGATCCACGTAGCGATTACGACGGCGATGAGAGTAATCGCGTCCCCGACCAGAAACACCATGGCGTACAAGCCTTCCGGCTCGACAATGCCGCGTGCTTTCAAGATCAGCACTACAACTTCCTGGAAGGCGGCCTCGAAGGCGATGACGATGGCCAGAAAGATCAGCAGGCGCCAGCCCGAGCGCAGCCCGATTGGTCCGACGAAAATCTCCTGTGCTCGCATTGAGGGGCATACCTCCGCGACGCGCTACGATAGCGCAGGAGAATGCGGGTTGCCACCGAGAGCTGCTGCAGCCACTGTGCTAAGTCGGCGTACGGGTAGACGGTCGCAAGCGGCTCCTTGTTCCATGCGCGAGCCGACCTGTTCGCATTTCAAGAGATCGCATGCCTTGGCTGTAACGGACATGTGTGACAGGCTGACCAGTACTTAAGTTACCGAAGAGACGACTTCGATTAATCGGGACCCCGACGTTACTTGGGGCCTCTTCAGGCCTAGCAAATTGCGGCGCAACTGGTCTTTCGCCCGGAAGATCATGATCTTGACCGCAGGAAGCCCCCGGTTCAGGGTGCGCGCAATCTCGGAGTAAGTCATTCGCTTGTAGTAGCGCAATAAAAGTGGAACCTTATATTTTTCCGGCAAGCGAATCAGCTGTTCCCTCACCTGGCGACGTTCTTCGCTACGCAGAATCTGGGACAGTGGCGAAGGAGTCGAATTGTCGGGGACTTCAGTAAGGTCGGTTCCCCCCACACACGAATTCAACTCGCGCTTTTTCCGTCGCAGCTTATCGATGCAATGCCGACCTGCCACCTGCGAGACCCAAGGCCTGAAGGGTAACGCCTGGTCTTTTGTCCCCAGAACCCTGTGCAGCTTCAAAAAAACCTCTGCCGCTGCGTCTTCAGCATCTTCCGGGGACCGAAAGAACCGTCGACAGACCCGCAAAACGTGACGATGGTGCGCCGTGTAGATTGTGCTTAATGCTTCGGGGGAGGTTTGCAGGGCTTGGTTCAAGGCCGCGCCGAGCCCAGTTTCTTCCAAGTGGAGTGAAGCGGATCCTGTTGCCATCGCTCGTCCTGCGTCTTTGAATTTGGGCACACCACCAGGTTCCCGCTCGCACCATATAATTGCTTGGGCGCTCGCGGTGTTGCCGGTTCAGCTATTTGGAATCATTTCCTCTCCGGTCGCCTTTCTTCGGTCGCGCGACCGAAATCGGCCTACGGCGAGGCGCCAAAAAATACTTGCTGCCAGAACGGGCGCGCTCATTCATGATTCCCCCGCGGCGGCGGACAACCAGGAGTGTCAAGTCATCACCCGGCGGGCACTCGCCGGCGAAGTCGAGTACCGCCGCAAGTGTGGAGAACAGGGCTTGGTTTGCGCTCGCACCTCTAGCCGCTCCTGCTGCGGCCGAAAGGCGATCCATCCCAAACTCCTCGTCTCCGGAATTCCGGCACTCGGTTACGCCGTCGGAGAAAGCGATCAACATGTCGCCCGGATTCAGTCGGACTTTTCCAGAGTGGAACTCGGCCCTTGGTAGCGCACCCAGCATTGGGCCACCAATTTCCAGCCGTTCCACTGCCGTGTCCTGCCTAATCAGCAGCGGGGCGGGCAGCCCAGCGTTGCAGTACGCAAGTTCGTTCCCTTGCCGATCGAGTCGGGCAAAGAACAGCGCTGTCATAGGCCGCTCATCTTGATCCTGGCAGAGCTCCCGGTTGACCTCGGCAACAGCATCCGCTGCGTCCGAGTGCGATCGTGCACAGCGCTGGATCAAGCCGAGCAAATGGGTCTGCCAAATTCCCGCGGTCAAACCTTTGCCGGCGATGTCGCCCACTGCCAATCCGAGGACGGGGTCGAGTTCCATCACTTTGAAAAAATCTCCCGAAAGATGACGGACGGGAAAAATTTCGCCGGCGATCTCGAACTCGCCCGAGGTGAGCTCGCGTGGGGCGCAGAGCCTGCGTTGCACCTGAGCGGCTTCATAAATGGCTTGTTGCAGCTTTGCTTGTTCGCGACGCACCGCATCCAGTTCCTCTTTGACCGCCTGGATGTTCTCCGCAGGCTTTCTTCCCCTAGCGAGCATACCTTGACCGCTTTTCGCTTCGGTCGCGCGTGTCGTTGCCTGCGCCAGGTAGTTCCCGAGCGCGTTTCGCCCCATGTCTGGCGTCTTCTCGATTAGCCCAGCCATGCTCGCCTCATCCAACGAATTTGTAGCCCACTCCGTGCACCGTCAGAAAGAAACGCGGCTGGTCGGGAACGGGTTCGAGTTTCTGGCGTATCCGCACAATAAAAGCGTCCACCGTGCGCGTCGTTGGAAAATTCTCGTAGCCCCAGACCTCGTCAAGCAGCCTGTCGCGGCTCATCGTTTCCCCGGAATGACATAGGAAATGCTTCAGCAGCTCAAACTCTTTGCTCGAAAAATCCACAGGCTTGCCGCCACGCAGGACCTGGTAGCTGCGCAAGTCCACCTCGACATCGCCGAAGGCATAGCGATCCTGCTCTTTCGGGAGCGTTTGCGCCCGACGCAGAACAGCCTTCACGCGAGCCAGCAGTTCCCGGATCGAAAAGGGCTTGGTGACGTAGTCGTCGGCACCGAGCTCGAGGCCTACAACCTTATCCACTTCCTGGCCACGCGCCGTAAGCATGATGATGGGAATCGACGGGCGCTTAGCCTTCAGCTGTTTGCAGACCTCCAGGCCGCTCATCCGCGGCATCATCACGTCGAGCACGATGAGGTCCGGGGAATCCTTCAGCGCCCGCTCGAGTCCTTCCACGCCATCGACCGCTGTGATCACTTGAAAGCCCTCGTACTCGAAATTATCGCGTAGCCCCGCGACCATAAGCGGCTCGTCCTCGACGATCAGAATTTTCGTTGTCCCCATGACCACTTCCTTGTGCTCTCCCCGGACCATGGCGTCACTTCCACTCCAAAGCCTTCATGCCATTGCGTCCCCAGGCTGCGTCGGGGAATCCAAAGGCAATGCGATCGTGAACTTGCTGCCTTTCTCGGGTGCGCTTTCCACCAGCACGTCCCCGCCGTGCGCCCGCGCAATGTGCCGCACCAGGGATAGACCCAGCCCCGATCCTTTGATGTTGTGTACCAGAGCGTCTCCACACCGGTAAAACTTCTCGAAGATTTTCTCCTGCTCGTTCTTCGGGATGCCAATCCCGCGATCCTGGACCTCCAGATTTACGCGGCTGTTCGAACGGTACAGACTCACGCCGATGTATTTCCGGTCCTTGGAGTACTTCAGGGCGTTGTTCAGGAGGTTGAGAAGCGAACCCGCGATCGCTTCGCGGTCCACGATTACCGGTGGAATGTCGCCGGAAATGTTCTCCTCGAAGGCAAATCCATTTTGTTGGATTTGAAAGCGGTAGGACTCCAAAGTCGAATGAACCAGTTCGGCGAGGTTGGTTTCCTTGAACTCGTATTCCTTGCGTCCCGCCTCAATTCGGGAGAAGTCCAGGATGTTGTTAATGAGTGCCGTCAGGCGCTCGCTCTCCTCTCGTATGATGCGGAAGTACTCTTGATATTTGTCCTTGGCCATAAGCCGCCCGAGCTCCAAGGTCTCGGCATACAGCCGGATCAGGGCCAGGGGCGTCCGCAGTTCATGTGAGACGTTGGCGACAAAATCGGACTTCAGTCTGGCCAGCGTCATTTCCCTCGAAAGGTTGCGATAGGTGAGCCAGACACCGCCAGCCATCAGCAGAGATAGCGCGCCGAGCACGATGTAGTTGTATCGGAGGAACTTGGTTCCCAGGTCGGCGACCGTTGTGCCTTGGTACTTGATCGCCACGTGCAATCGAGGAAAAACGTCGGTGAAGGCGCGCTCCATCTCCGGCTTGCCCCCGTCCCAGTTTGCAGAAGCCACCCAGGGAGTGGAATCCTTCGGGGGATGGATCATCATGACCGGGGGATTGGCATCGCCCCGCAACACAATACTCTTGCTGGTCAGTACGTCCTTCATCATGGCGGGCAGGAAGCTTTTGCGCAGGTAGTCGCCGTCAAAAGCAACCATCCCCAGGGTTACGCGATCCTTGGCCACACCTGGGGGAATAAAATAAGCAAAATTCCAGTACGTTTGCTGATTTTCGGCGCCCGTCCACCACCCCTCGAAGCCCACCGGACGTTCTTCTTTCTCCGCCGCGGTTCGAACGCCTTCCACCATCTTGGAGGCTTCCAAAGGCAGCCAGGACGCCACGCCCTTGATCTCTTCCTGTGTGAGTGCGCAAAAAACCTCATCCTGTTCGTGGCCCGGCTGCAGGCGAGTCAACAGCAGATTATTCTTCTTATCGTACAAGCCCGCAAACCGATACTCAGGATGCTCCAGAAGTATCCGCCTGAGCCCGGTCTTGATTTTGGAGTCGCCGTCGTCGGGGTTTGGGAACTCTTTACGGACGGGCGTGAGCAAGTCGTTCGCCCTCTCCAAGCTTTTCTTTTCCGCGATCCTCAGCACGTGGGAAAAGTCGCGCTCGAAGGCAGCTTGGACGGCCTCCGAGCGCTGGATATGCTTCAGATTCCAGATGCTGAAGCCCATCAAGGCTGCCGCAGGGAGCACGATAGCCAGCTCCAGCGTCAGGAGCGTTCTCGTGCGTTCTGTCAGTCGCAACTTCTTGGACATTCTGGAGCCTCGCCAGATTTTTCTCCCCCTTACGAGGAAAAGACTATAAAGACATCTTCGGACAAGTTGTCAACCCATCGCAAATGATTGTAAAAAGTTATGAAAGACGCATTAGCTTCTTTTTTTCAGTCACTTAGCAAGTATTGACCCGACCTTTTTTTGACACATGTTCTCGAGTTGAATCCGGGAACATCGGGAACAGTTGGCCCAAAGCAGAGGAAAAAATCGGCTAGATACGCGAGCGTAAAGACAAGCCAAGCAACAAGTTAGAAAACCACGACCGGTCCGATGAAATTCATCTACCTGTATCTGCCAAACGCTGTACTCTTGGCCGTCATTCTGCAACTCGTCCTCAACATCCCGTTCTTTAGCCTTAACGGTCAGGCGCTGCCGGTCCCAACTCATTCTTATGGACTTCAGACTCCTCCGTCGAACAGGCACTCGCCTGACTCGCCTGATCAAAAATGAGAGTCCACTGTTTGCTTATCGAGTACAAAATCCTTGAGTGAAACGTCTGGAAGCTCAAAGTCAGTATGAAAATGGCTTAAGGGAGTTGCGGTCAGCATCAGAGCACCGCTGATCGGCCGCGAGATGCCATAAACCCCATTGAATGTAAGGACTAGCGGGCTAACTTCTAATTCGGCAGGGTAGGGAGAATAAGATCCTCCGATCGGGAGCGCCTCGTTGAACTTACGAATCTCACTTTCCCCGAGAATAGCTTTGCAAAAGTCGACGGGCTGCCGGAAGGGAGCTTGGCAGAATAAGACCCACTCGTGCATATTATCAGGCAAGAAAGAGCAACGCCCAATCCCAGGTACTTCCATGGATTTTGCACCAGCTGGAATCAGAGTTGCCCTCGAATTCCCTAATAATGTCAGATAAGCGGAAGTTCTCACAGTCACCGTGGTACGTCTTAACTTCTGGAATACCGCTTCGTCGATATGGACCTTCATCCAAAGCTGGCCATTTCTGTCAGAAAACATCAGACTGCGCCAGGTCGTGTTCAGGCTGTTACCGTCGGGAGTCCGAACCTTCACCGCCAAATGATCTGCGATTAGATCCAGATCCTGCGGAATTCCCGTAGCTCGAAGTGGGAAGTCCAATTCCACGGTATTCGCTTCGCCATCAGTCACCAGACTATTGCGATCCTGTCCGTCCTGTCTGCTCAGGTCCAACCCGAGGACCACAGAAGCTGGCAACGCTTGCCGATGAGTCAGCGCCAACTGCGCGGCATACGCCGTCGGGCGTGGGAAAAAAGACGGGACCACTAACGCGAGAGGCAACGCGCAGATGGCGATTCCGCGAGCGAGCGTCGTCCGTCTGTGCAGGTACTGAATCCGCAGAATCAGAAATGTCCCCACGACCACCACCACGATCATGGCGGAAATCGGAATCCATTCCCCGTGGCCGTAAAGGCCGAAAACGGGCAGCCTACCGACAAAGGCGATGATGAAGTAGAGGACTGGAATCATAACCAGAAGAAGCAGGAACTGCTTCAAATTCTCCGTGACAGTCGCCAATGCCAAGAACGGAAGGAACCAGACGAGAAGGAGCAGCAACTGGCGGACGAGCAATCCGGGCAAATAGGACCAAGCCTTGAAGCCGTGAGCGGCAAGGATGACACAGTCGGCTAAGAGCATCGGCAGGTTCAGGAACACCAGCACGAAGAGAACCTTAGCGGCCAAAAGACTCCCACGACGATATGGGCGTGTGAGCCAGAACTGGCGATCGCCCGAAATGGGCTCTCCATGAACAACGGCAGCGATCAGGTACCACCAGGCCAGCGGCAATAGCAGGCGGTAAATAGCGTCCAGCCGATCGATGGGAAGCGCATACGCGGTCAAGACGGGTCGGCTACGAGCGCCGAGGTAGGCGAAGGCTGCGATCATGGTTGTAACGACGAGAATTTCTTTCCACAAGTGTCGAGAGTCCTTTTTGAAGATGTGGAGAGTGTGCCGCATCGAAGGCTCCTTTCAGGCGGTCCCGCTCGAGGACCTCGCAACGGCCGTGAAGATAGCGCGCAAGGACATCGGAGTGAATGAAACGTTGCGCGAGCCGACGAAGCGCCGGTTGATTTCCGTAGGCGTACTTTCGCTATCAAAACGCGTTTCAATGAAACGTACTACAGCGGATGACGATTCACGGCAAATCCAGTTCTTCGGCCAGTCGACGGGCATGCGAGGCGTGGCTCCCAAAGTAACCTCCACTTCGCGAAAGCGTTCAACCAAGAACGAGATTTCTTCTGAGAAACACAGGCAACCGCGGTCGAGATAGCCGACATGGCTGACAAAACTCTCGAGGTCATGGAGATCGTGCGACGAAATAACAACCGTGGCTCCCTCAACGCGCTGCAGCAAAGTTTGAACCAGCTGGTCACGCACAACCGAATCGAGACCTGCAAATGGTTCGTCCAGCACGATAAGCCTCGGTCGATAGGTGAGCGAAGACACGACCGCTAGCTTCATGCGCGCGCCTCGCGATAGAGTTTTGATTTTCTGATCGAGCGGCAGGGCCAAGTCGCGTGCCGTTTCATACGCCACTCCGTCATCCCAAGTGGGGTAAAACGGCCTGAGATAAGAAAGAAGATAGCGGCCGGTCATCCAGTCCGGCATATCCTGGTTTTCCGACACGTAACCGATAACGGCCAAATCGCAGTAACGGAGTTTCTCGGACGCAACGCCGAGGACTTCGCAATTTCCACTAGTGGGTCTGAGAACATTCATGAGCAGTTTAAGTGTGGTTGTCTTACCCGCCCCGTTGGGGCCCACAAGAGCATAGATCGCACCTTCCGGGACCTTGAGGTTCAACCCATTCAGGGCTTGGACACGGCCGAATCGCTTCGACAACTCCTCAGTTTTTATGGCGTAACTCATACACTTGTGCGCTCTTCTTCCTTTGAAAAAGAAACATGAGGTTCATTTCTGCCACCGAGTCTCTTCCAGTGCTTCTGAACGGCAGCCAGAACGGAATCGAGATCAACACCGCAGCGCTTGGCTTCGACAACGAGTTGCTCGATTTCCTGACCGAGCAACTGGGCACGTTCCCTGGGACTGGAAGGAGGCCGGGCTGCCACTGCCGTACCCGTTCCTGGGTGAACCTCAAGGACCCCTTCGTTGACCAATTGGGTGATGACCTTGTGGGCCGTATTTGGATTGATCTTCAATTCCTTGCTAAGGACACGCACGGAAGGGAAGGGATCCCCCGTACGCATCTGACCAGACACAACGGCTTTTTTCGCAGCGTAGACGACCTGGTCGCAGAGGGGAGCTCCGGGGCGAAAAGATATTTGAAATGGGATCATTTGTCATGACTGTATTACTACAGCTAGTACAGTCTGTCAATGCCTGCGTCGCATGCCTGCCTACTTGCAAACCGAAAAACGTTTCAGCTCGGTGCGCGAACGTCCGCCCACGAACGGACCAGGCTCCACCTGGCGAACCGGTTAGGCCGAGAAATCGCCTTTGCTCGTCAGTCTCAAGCCTCGTCGAGCGTCCATAGTTTTTGAGGAGACATCCTTATTCCGACCGACGCCATCTTTGGCAAATATTCCAAATTGTAGCGGCACTCCGAACGGCACAATAGGCGACTACAAGTGATCCAACAAATTGGAGAAATGCGACTAGTTTAGGCATGGGCTGGGGCCTCGCACCGAGATTGAAAACCTAATTTTTCCAGATACTCTTCGAAAAATCGGTGAAAAGGTGTCGTGCGCAGCAACGTCATAGCGCTGATACGCCGTGATTTCCGCTTATTGCATGCAGGCTATCGAAATGGCTTGTGTAGCGCCATAGTACAGCCGTACCGGAGGCGCCAGGCACCTACCGCATTGGAGCCGTCAGGCATGGAGATAATAAGGCTTCTTAGAAGGCGATGACCTCACTAGCGATGAGCGGCGCGCCTTGCAGGACGCGTTGTTAACGTCCTGGGATCTGCCGAGGCAGGCGGTCTCCAGCCTGCGTCGCGAATTCTCGACGAACTGCGGCGGCGGCGGTGAGCCTGCAGGTGCTCAGACAACGAACACTTCGACCCTGCAAACCACGATCCAGCTCAGTCAGGCTCTGATGAGCATCCTGCCCGAGCCCCTCATTGATCCCACAACCGATCCGCCCGGAACCTTTACAAACGTAATACCCCGGGAGTTCGATCCGGGAAAAACAAACTTGTCCAGGCGAGTTGGCTCAGCGCAATAGGCTGCCCTACGCAGGCCACGATCGCGCTTCCAAATGCGGACTTCACCGGCGTTGGCGGCTCCTCAACTTATACCGATCCCGCGTGCTCAAGCGGCGATCTGAATGACCAGCGGAACCAGGGTCTCCTGCTCGTGAAGACTGGCCCGACCGTAAATTTTGCAGCCGCGACAGCCGATCTCATCAACATTAAGGGCATTACCCTGACTGAACTCGGCTATGACATCAGGAAGTTCGGCCCCGGTACGCACAGCGGTCCCCAAGGATCGCATTGCGGCGCGGGCGCGCCTCGCTTCAACGTCAGCACTTCTATCGGGTTCTTCTTCCTTGGCTGCAGCTCACCTCCGCCCAACATGGAGACTCTTGGAGACGGTTGGCTAAGGCTGCGCTGGAACCCCCCGATGGGTTTCGGGGCTGCATGCGGTCCAACATTCGGCCCCTGCCCCATTACGGGCACGGTGCAGAGGATTCAGATCGTCTTCGACGAGGGATATCTGACGCCAACGACGACGTTCGCCCTACCTTTTGTAAATACAGGAGGGGGTCCAGATGAGTTCGGAGCTGCGATCCTCGACAATATTGATGTGAACGGAACCCTGGTCGGACGTGGTCCCGTGAGCGCCAACTAGCTTAGAGCAACTCGACTACTGGGGCGCCTTGTCCGGCCAGGGCTCAAACCCGGCACGTCGCGCGGCATCCCACAGTTGCTTGTCGTAGGTCGCCAGTCTGACCGCGGTCCCTAGAGACTCCTGAAACAGAACTGCCGAGGCGAGTTGGATCGCATCATAACCGCGGAGTCCATACTCCCAGGCCAGCGTCTCGGCGCGCGACACGAGCGCCTCCGTGACAGGGACGCGGGCGATGTCAGGCCATTGTGCGGCGAAAGCGCGCTGGGCTTGTCGCGCTTCGTCCTCCTCCAAGAGTTTCGCGCGCACCGCCTTGGTGAGCGCCGCCGCGACCTCCGCTCGGCTAATCAGAGACGTGGCGACAACGTCGGCGCGTGCCGCGAAGTCGAGCGTCTCGCGCGATCCCCGCTCCTTGACATGACGCTTCACCAAAGCACTGGCGTCGAGGTACGCAATCACTCGCGATTCTCGCTGACCAGATCAGCGACCGTGCGCCGCCCTCGTAGCCGTGCGACGGGCTTCGTCCGGGGCAATCGCCGGCCGCTCCACTGAATGCCACCGGCGCTCTTGAGCGCCGCCAGGCGTTCACGCACTGGCGTGGCCTCGGGGATGAGGCGGGCGACAACGCGTCCGCGTTGTGTGACCACGATCGTCTGGCCCTCCCTGACTTCGCGCACGCACTCGCTCAATTTCGACTTGAGCTCACGGATACCGATTCGACGTTCAGCCATGGTCAACCCTACGGTGCTTTCAGCAGCACGTTGCCTTGAGGCTACATTGTATCACATGTGACTACATCTGCGGCCCAGCGAGCCGCTCGCACGATGGCGCAAGTGAAGCTAGGTATCTAAGTTTCTCCACGTGCGGTGCACGCTTATTGGCCTTCCCAGCAGGACAACTGGAGGACGTTGGTCCACAATCACACCTAGGCTAGCTACTTTTTGCGCCCTTGGTGGTTGCGGAGCGATCTGTTGCATGAATCGAACGCCTTTGATGTGTCATGGGTGGCTGTGGCCTTCACAGAAATTCGACTGTGGGGCCGACGGTCATGCCGCGCTGACTCTCAAAACTGGATTTGCGCAAAGAGAAGAAAGGCCTTTAAATACTCCGATCGCCTTATGGAACGCAGAAGAGACTTTTTGAAATGCGCAGCAGTCCTGGGCGCTCGGACGGTGTTCAGTTCGCCCTTCCCGAAGCTGCAGGTGCAGGCTCAACCGGGCACACCCGCCGAGGTAAACGAACGTGCTTACTGGCTTGCTGTGCTCGAGAGACTGGCCAAGCCGGTGCTTGAAAACCTGGCCCGGGGCGAGCTGAAGAAGAGAATGCCTGTGGAGTCAGCGAATCCCGATCGAAGGAAATATACGCATCTGGAGGCTCTTGGCCGGTTGCTTGCCGGAATCGCGCCTTGGCTCGCAGCCGGGGGACTGAATGAATCCGAAGCGAAGCAGCAGCAGAGGTTCGTCAGTTGGGCCCAGGCATCTCTTGACGCTGCCACGGATCCTAAGTCGGCTGACTTCATGAATTTTCACGACGGCTCCCAGCCCCTAGTGGACGCGGCGTTTCTAGCGCAGGGAATTCTTCGAGCGCCGCAGATTTTGTGGTTTGGACTGGATATGCGGGTGCGCAAACAGTTGATCGCTGCGCTCCGGTCCTCCCGTGTCATTCCCACTCCGGACAAAAATAATTGGGTGCTGTTTGCCGCGATGATTGAAGCCGCTTTGCAAACCATGGGCGAGAACACCGTCGAAGAGCGGCTGGAAGCTCCTGTGCGCCGGATGCTGCGTTGGTATGTCGGAGATGGCGCGTATGGGGACGGAGAATTCTTTCACTTCGATTATTACAACAGTTTCGTGATTCACCCCATGCTGCTGGACGTGCTTGCCGTCGTGAAACAGAAGGACCGCGAATTGGAGGGCGCCTATGCAATGGAATTGCAGCGGGCGCGGCGCTACGCGGACATCTTGGAGCGGCTGATTGCCCCTGACGGTACATTCCCGTCGATGGGTCGTTCCACCACGTACCGGTTTGGCGCTTTTCATGCTCTTGCTCAAGTTAGCCTGATGCGCGAATTGCCCGAACACCTGAAGCCGGAACAGGTCCGCTGCGGCATGTCTGCCGTCATCTTCAAAATGATCGGGGCGCCGGGAACCTTTGATGATGGGGGCTGGCTGACAATCGGCTTTTGCGGACACCAGCCATCGCTAGCGGAAAGTTACATCTCCACGGGAAGTCTTTATCTCTGCGCCACGGCCCTGTTGCCTTTGGGCTTGTCCCCTTCCGATGCCTTCTGGAGCGCTCCGGCCATGCCTTGGACTTCCCAGCGTATTTGGTCCGGCCAAGCCCTTCCTGCGGACCACGCTCTCGTCGAGCCATCAGCCACGCGTGAGCGTTCTTCATGAATCCTGCTCGACTGGACTTGGGAGGCAGCAATCGCGTGGTGTTGACCTAGCCTCACTTTCCTACTTATAGGTTGGTTTTCACCAGCCGAGGAGGCGAAGAGGCCCATTTGTAGCGGGTTTTTGAGGTTCCGGCCCGAGAGGAAGGGTGTATATACTAACCGGCCAGGAAACGGCCCAACTGAAGAGTGCGAAAAATCTGTTCTTGTTGAGGATCCAGGCGCGTCAGGGTGCGCTCGGAGCGGGGCCGGCCTCCCTGACGAAGCTTTTCGCCGCTTTGCGCGGGATAGTAGTTCGTGATTTCCTTGATCCCTTTGAGTTGCTCCATCAGACGGGACTGCGTAATTGCGACTCCCGCTTGGCTCACGCGGCGGTGCAGCAGGGAGACCAGCGTGAGGGCCAGAACACAGGAAAAGGCATGGACGCGGAGCATGTGGTCGGTCCAATGACGGGGCGGGGAGAAGCGAATGCAGTAGGGATCTTTCATCTCTCGGAAGGCTCGCTCGATGTGATGTTGGCCGCGATAGCCAAAGATGATTTGCTCGTCGGTGAGATCGGTGCGATCGGTGAACAAAATCCTCTTGCCCAGAACACGCTCCTTAAGTTTCCGGTAGGCTTCCTCATCCGTTCCAAAGGCAATCCCGAGTCGCTGGCGTTTGCGCGTGACCTGGCCCCAAAGAAAACCCTGGATGTACTGGCCGGAAATAATGGTGTCCAGATTCTTCTGAATATTCGTTACCGTGTAGGGCTTGCCCCGCCAGCCGGGTTCATGGCTGCGGACGATTCGTTTCTGAAGATCGCGCAGGGCACGCATCTTTTTGGTCAGATGCTGCCGGATGCCCCGGATCTGCCCTCGAAGCAAGGCGCGGCTGCGGGTGATGACGATCGTGCGCTTCCGCCCAAAGACCTCCTTCTCGGTGCGATACGCGCGCACCCCGGCGAAGGCGGGATCGTCCAGGGCATGAAACTTCTGCAAAGGAATGTCCAGTAGATCTTGATGCTGGGAGGGCACCAAAGACCCAATAAAATGGTAGGGAGAGTCGTCCAGTTCTTTGAAGTTTTCCGTCGAATTGTTTCCCTTATCGAAAACCAGGGTGACGTTCTCGCATTTTCCGCGGAACATCTGGTAGCGAGAGACCAATTCATCCAGAACCCCGCTGAAGGTGACCGAGTCGTTCTGGTTGCCCTCGTAGATCTGGGAGAAGAGAGGAATATGAAAATCCCAGGAAACCAGCAGGGCCAAGCCCACGATGCGTAGATCGGTGCGTTTGCTCTTGGCGTGTCCGCGCTTGGCCAGTTTCGCGGGGTTCTCCGAGGAAAGAAACGTGTCGAAGTTGGTGGTGTCGTAAAACAGCGCTTCCAGACCCAC
>WNGI01002390.1_pt1 | contig 21083 bp, 16 predicted proteins | sample 5400621 | NCBI WGS metagenome assembly WNGI01 (sample SAMN13153374, study PRJNA577476) | soil metagenome | isolation source: 20 cm soil or saprolite under Garry oak tree replicate 1 | place: USA:California | collected 2016-06-15
ATGCGGGTCAAAGCCGTGCTTGTTCTGTGGCTGCTGTGTCTTTCTGTGCCGTGTTCCGGCCAAGTGAAGGTACCGGATACGCCTGCCGGACAGAAGTTTGTAGCCTGGCTGGAGGTTTTCAATCGCGGTGATCGCGAGGCGTACAAGGCCTTCGTCGAAGAGAACTATCCCTCAGAAGCTCAGCACGCCGACCAAGCGATGGCTTTTCGCGAGATGACGGGCGGCTTCGACCTCGAGAAACTGGAGCCATCCACGCCGGACACGCAGCTCGCTTTGCTGCAGGAACGGAATTCCGATCAATTCGCTCGACTCACCCTGGAAGTCGACAAGGCCGAGCCGCACAAGATCGTCAGTCTTAGTCTCATGGCGATTCCACGTCCACCGGAGTTCCCTCTCCCGCATTTGGGCGGGAGCGAACTGATTGCGACCGTGCGAAAGAAGCTGGATCAGGATGCTGCCGCGGGCCGCTTTGCCGGCACCGTGCTCATAGCCAGGAACGGCCAGCCGGTCCTGGCTGAGGCTTACGGGCTGAACGATCGCGAACACCGGACGCCGAACAAGCTAAACACGCGCTTTCGTATCGGCTCCATGAACAAGATGTTCACCGCAACCGCGACCCTACAACTTGTGCAGGCAGGCAAGCTGGCGCTCAACGATCCGTTGGGGAAATACCTCCCCGATTACCCCAACAAGGACCTCGCCGCGAAGGTGACCATCTATCAGCTTTTGACGCACACCGGTGGCACGGGAGATATCTTCGGACCGGAGTTTCAGGCACACCGCCTGGAGCTGCGCACCCTCGACGATTATGTGAAGCTATACGGCAGCCGCCCGCTTGCGTTCGAGCCGGGCAGCAAGTGGGAGTACAGCAATTACGGCTTCATTCTGCTCGGCGTCGTGATCGAACGAGTCAGCGGTCAGAGCTACTACGATTATGTGCGGGACCACGTCTACAAACCCGCAGGCATGACCACAACCGGCTCGGAGCCGGAAGATCAGGCGGTAAGCGATCGCAGTGTCGGATACACAAGAATGGGTGGAGGGTCAGAGCATCCGAACACAGAGACGCTACCGTACCGAGGCACTTCTGCCGGCGGCGGATACTCCACGGTGGAAGATCTATTGAGGTTCGCGAACGCTCTGGAAGCCCACAAGCTGCTCAATGCGCAGTATACGCAAACGCTTACCACGGGCAAGGTTGATACGCCGGGGGGCGGCCGCTATGCGTTCGGTTTCGATGATCGCACGACCAACGGCATCCGCTGTTTTGGTCATGGCGGGGGCGCTCCCGGGATGAATGGCGAACTCGAGATCTGCCCCACAGCCCGCTACGTTGTGGCCGTGCTGGCGAACCTGGACCCGCCCGCAGCCGGCCGCATCTCCCAGTTCATTACCAGCCGACTGCCGGAGAAGTGAACTGACCGGCTGCTGACGCCGATCAGCATTGGCGAGCGCCGCCAGCGCGTGCCTCCGGAGCCGAAGGTCCCGCGTTCGAATCGCGGCTGGCGCATCGCGGTCGGACAGTCGGACTGTCGGACCGCCGGACAGAAAAGGCCCCGCGAGTCTGAAGCAGACCCGCAGGGCCTCTTGCCTCTCAGTCAGTCTGTCCGACGGTCCGACCGTCCGACTGTTACTGCAGCATCTCATCGGCGCGGCTCCGCGCCGAGCCGTGCGAGGGCGGCACGGGCCTCCCGCACGTAGGGCTGGAGCTGCGGATCCGCGTGACGCCAGAGCGCGGCGACGTATCGATACTCCTCGACTGCCTCAGCAACGCGCTCGACGCGCTCGGCGACCCGACCACGCTCAAGATGCCAGTACCCGTCCGCGAGGTCCAGCATCGCCGGATGAGCCCGAGCGAGCTGGCTGTCCGCAGCCGCGAATCTCCCCTCAGCTTCGAGCAGCTGCGCAGCGACGACGCGGTGCATGAGACAATCGCATACGGTATCCGGGAGCGCCACCAGTTCATGCAGAGCGTCCGCACTGTCACCGCGGGCGAGCGCGAGAAACGCTCGGGCGGCGCCGGCCTGATACCGGCCCCACAAACGACCCTCAGTATTGCGTGTGGCCCGGCCTGCGGTCACCTCACCGCGACGCGCCGTCCAGCGCAGAGCAGCGGTGTCCTTCTGGGTCGCCCACCAAGGCAGCGCGAAGTTCAGGAACCGGTCCACCTGGAAATAGTTCTGAAACGACGGTGCCGAGCTGCTGAACCAGGCGCCGCTGCTGTCAGCAGGGGCGCCCCCGAGCAGCAGGCCAACGAAATAGTGGATCGGGGGACCGCCGGTGACGTAAGCTTCGCGCCAGTGACCATGGTGGGCCAGAATCAGCGCCGCCCAGCGCCTCCGCAACAGCGAGTCGCCGAAGGAGGAGGTGATGTAGGGTCGCTCGTCTCTTGTGGTCGCGAGCCTTCGGGCGATCAGCACGTCGGCTTCGTTCGCGTCCGGCCAGTCCCAGAGGAAGGGAAGGGCCGTGAACAGCACCGCGTCCGGGGCACTGTCGATCGCGATCCTGATTCCTGCCGTCCCGTCCTCGGTTGTAACCAATACGCGCCGCACGAGGCGCGCTGCCTCCGCCGATTCAGCAGTCGGGCCGAGTGCGAGGTAGGCATCGATCGTTCGCACCGCCTCAGCCCGTTGGCCGGTGCGCGCCGCGAGGTCAAGCGCGTGCAGATACGCCGGGCCGTACGCCGGGTCGAGGGCGATCGCGCGGCTGAACGCTGCTCGGGCCTGCGCCAGATCATCACGGCCCGGCACGTGCCAGAGTTCGTGTACCACTCCCACGTAATCCCACATCTCCGGATCGTCCGGGTACGCATCGACTGCCGCCTGCATCGCGGCGAGCAGGCGTGCACGGTGCTCGTGATACGCACTATCGCGGATGTCGGCGTCCGATTGTTCAAGCAGCAACATGCCGGCGATCAACATGCTGTCGTGCGGATTCAGGCTCCGACTGCTTCGCTTCGCCGCCTGGAGGTAGTACGACAGCGCGGGTGAGACTTCTCCCATCCAATCGGTCGCAAGTCCGAGTTGCTTCCACGCGTTCGCGAACCCACTGTCCAGCTCCACGGCGCGCCGGTAGTAGATCCGGGCGGAGTCCCACACCGTACGACGCAGGAATTGCTCGCCCCGGAGAAACGCCTTCAGAGCAGGCAGGGAGATGGTCCCGAGTGACCCCACGCGGACGGCGGTCATTGGACGCGAGCCGCCGAACTCGCGCAGCAGGTCCACCGTGAGGGAATCGGCAAGCCGGTCGAGCCGGTTCGCCGACTCCCGGACCTCATGCTGCGTCACGGCACCGGACGCCACGTCCAGCACCGTCGCGGAGAGCCGGACGGAGTCCACGCCACTGCCGACCAGCGTCCCGAAGACAACTCGCCGGGCGCCCGTCGCTCGGCCGAACTGAGTCGCGGACGCGCGGTCTCCCCGGCCACGCCAGCGATGGATCACCACGGTGGGTGGGACCGTCCGCAAAGGCCCGGCGCCGTCGAGGTTCGCGGACAACACATCAACGAGCCCCTCCCGCCAGAGCTCGAGCTTGGGATCGAGCACCTCGAACGGCACGACGGCAACCAGGTTCGGGTCAAGAGCCGGGCCGGCGCCCGCACGCCAGCGCGCCACGGTCAACACAAGAGCCCCGATGACAGCTGTCACGGCACCCGCAACGAGGAGGCGGCGAGCAGAGAGTCGCCGTCGTGCTACGGGGGCACCCGCTCGGGTCAGCGCCTCCCCGAGCTGCGCCGCCGTTGCAAATCGGTCCGCCGGTGCCTTCGCGAGCGCCTTCGACACCGCGGCATCGATCGCGGGAGAAACGGTCTCCCGGAGCCGCCGCACGGACGGCACCGGATCGGCGAGCCGTTTTGCTATCACGACCTGGGCAGTCGGCCCGGTGTAGGGCGGCTCCCCCGCCAGCATCTCATACAACACGCAGCCCAGACCGTAAATGTCACTGCGACCGTCGAGCCTGGAGCTGCCTGTCGCCTGCTCGGGACTCATGTAGGCCGGCGTGCCGATCGCGATCCCCGTCGCGGTGAGACTCCCGCCTGCCGCCGCCGTGATCGCCCGGGCAATTCCGAAATCGCTCACGACCGCGTGCGCCGCCTGGAACAGAATGTTCTCGGGCTTGATGTCCCGGTGCACGACCTTGTGATCGTGGGCGTAGCTCAGCGCGTCCGCCACCTCGCGCGTGATCCGCAGAGCGTCTTCGAGAGGGAGCTGGCGCTCCCGGTTGAGACGATCCCGTAGCGTCTCGCCCTCGACATACGGCATGACGTAATACAGTGACGCGCCCGCTTCTCCCGAATCGTAGAGTGGCAAGATGTGCGGGTGGTTGAGACCGGCCGCGATCTCGATCTCGCGCAGAAAGCGCTCTGGACCGAGTGCCGCGGCAAGCTCGGGCTTAAGCACCTTGATCGCGACGCGGCGATGGTGCTTCCGGTCTTGAGCGAGGTAGACCGTCGCCATCCCGCCGTGGCCGACCTGGCGCTCGAGGGTGTAGCGGTCGGCTAGTGCAGCTCGCAACTGCTCAAATGGATCCGACAGCGTCGGCTCCCGGCTCGGGCGATTCACATCATAGAGTGCCGTCCGCAAGAGAGACAGCCGCTCCCTCGCACCGGCCGGCACTAGAAGGCGATCGCAATTCCCACTTGACCGAGCGACTGCTGGATCGGCGCCGGCAACACTCCGCTTCCATCATCCGTCTTCCGCGAAAAGCGCTGGAATCCATAGTCGCCCGTCACTCGCACCCGGCGATGCAGCGCGTCGACGGTGAGGCCGAGTCCCAACTGCAGTGCACCGAGCCCTGACGTCGTCCCGCCGCCGGAGTACTTGGCGCCGAACATCAGGCCGCCACGCAACGCCATCCGTACGCCGGGCCCCAGCAGATACGCCATCTGCGCGCCGGCCGTGATCGCGCCGACCGATTGCGCCTCGAATTCCGGGTCGGCCTTACGGTTGATAAAGCCCAGCTCGCCGGAGACAGGTCCGGTGATGTAGTAGCGCAGCCGACGCGTCGAATTCCGTGGTCGCGGTTCCGTTACTCGTGGGCTTGTACTTCACCTTGGAGAGCACGATGTCGGCCGAGAATTTCTTCCACTCGAGGGTCGCCTTCGCCCCGATGCCGCTGCCGCGATACTGCAGGTCGGACGAGACTTCGCGATAATCACCGAACGCCACCTGCGGGCCGATGGCGAAATGCTGGGCGGAAAGTTGGAATGATGGAACGATGGAAAGCATAGCCGCGACCATTCCGGCCACACGTTCCCTCTTTCCAACTTTCGATCGTTCCCTCCTCATCGCCCGCCCCCGCTACGCGACACCGGCGCCACGGTCAGCGCCACTTGCTGGCGGCGCCGCGTGTTCTCCTGCGCGATCTCGGCGTTGCGCCGCGCGATCTGCTCACGCAGCAGCTGGTTGTACAAAATGTTGCCGCGTGCCGCCTGCGGCGCCGGCTTCTTGAGCGTCATGATGAACCCTGCCAGTACGATGCCCGCGCCGATCGCGCCGCCTTCGCGCAGCGACGGCGCGCCGAGGTCGCCGTTCGAGAGCGCCGACGTGCCGGCGAGAGCGACGCCGGTATACACGAGCGCCAACCCCATCGGACGCCAGCTCTTCGGTGGCACCTCGGTCTCCGGGAGCTCGGTGTAGCCCGGCAGGCCGGTGAGATGCGCCACGGTATCCACCGTCCCGTGCGAGACCCGGATCGGTTGCGAGGTCGAGAAGCTGTTTTGGCCCACCGCCGCTTCGACAATGACGGTGTAATTGCCGGCTGGAACCGGGTCGCCGTTGGGCAGCCGCGCCGGCCAGCGAAGGTTGACTTGCCCGTTCGCGACCGTCGAGTCGATCCGCAGCGAGGTGGATGCCGCTCCCGTTCCCCCGACAACGCGCGTCACGACGCGCGCCGGCTGCGTCACGGTGTAGCGCACCGGCACCACGCCCTGACCGCCCACGAAGGTGACACTGTCCACCACCAGCTGCCGCACGACGAGGACCTGAGTCAACGCCACCTGGAAGGCGCTCAGCGCCTTGGGTGACGTCCGGTTCGGGTCCAGCGTGCGCTCGGGCTCGAGGAGGACGACCTGCTTGAACGCATCGACCGCCTTCAGAATGGAATCCATGCCGCTGTACGTGAAGCCCAGCAGCTCATAGGCGCGCGAGCGTTCGAATCCGCTGAGCCGCTCGCGCAAGGCGGCACGGCCCCCACTCAGCGCCTGACGGTAATCGAGATTGTCAAACGCCTGTTGCGCGCGACGCAAAATCGGATTCTGGATCGTTTGCGCGGCCAGGGTCGTGCCGCTCAAAACCGCTGCCGTTACCAGCGCGTGAGCCTTCATGATGTCACTCCGGAAGCAGCGAGTACCGCTTGCGTACAGGATTGTTGGCCGACACCTGCACCGTTTCGTTTATCGTCTTGTAACCGGCCCGCTCGACGCGGATCGTATGTTTTCCCACCGGCACGGCGTATTCCACGACCGGCGTCTGCCCGACGTCGGTGCCATCGATGAAAACCTCGCCGTACGGGTCAGCGGCAACGGTGATCAGGCCTTCAGCCGCGGCCTGCGGAGCGGGCGGTGGTGGAGCCTGGCGCCGGTTGTCATTCCCCCGTCGCGCCGCCGGGGGCGCCGGAGGCGGCGGGGGCGGCGGGGGCGGCGGAGGAGGATTGGCGACGCGCCCGGGCTCGACGGGCGTCGCGACCGGCGGAGGCCCCGCTGCACTCTTCCTCCCGAGCGCGAGATACCCACCCACGCCGGCGGCGACGAGCACGAGCGCGCCGACCACCATCCCAACATTCGACCGTTTCTTCTTCTCCGCCGGGATCGTCATGCCGGCGCGCGGGATCGGCGTCGTCGGCGCGCTGGTCACTTCCGTCGGCGCGTCCGCGGACGCCTTCCGCGCCGGCGGTGGCGGCCGGCGGTGGCTCTTGGCGGCACCCGCCTTGGGCACAGCGACGGGCTGCTCGGGCCACACCGCAGTCGCAAACTCTTCCATCGTCGGGAAGCGCTGGTCGGGCTCCTTGGACAGCGCGCGGGTGATCGCCGCCGTCAGGAACGGCGGCGTGTCACTGCGCTTCGCGCCGGCGCTCGGCACTTCCTCGAAAATGTGTTTATAGAGGATCGTGTGAACGGAGTCGCCCGTGTACGGCAGCTCGCCGGTGATCATGCGGTACCCGACCACCGCAAGCGAGTACTGGTCGGCGCGACCGTCCACGGTGCCGCCCTTCGCCTGCTCGGGCGCCATGTAATGCGGCGTGCCGATGATCATGCCGGTGCCCGTGAAGCCACTGGCCGCCTGCAGCGCCTTCGAGATGCCGAAGTCGGTCAGCATCACGCGGCCATCGTGATCGAACATGATATTGGCCGGCTTCACGTCGCGGTGTACGACGCCGCGCTGATGGGCATGGCCCAGCGCGCACGCCGCTTCCCACAGCACGCGCTGGATGTAGTCGATGGTCAGGGGAGCGGACGGCTTCTGATCGAGTACGTCCTCGAGGGACGTTCCCGCGACGTACTTCATCACGAAATAGTTGAGGCCGCCTTCACTCTCGACGCGGTAGATGGGGATGATGTTGGTGTGGTCGAGCCTGGCCGCCGTCTTCGCTTCCTGCTGGAAGCGCTTCACGATGTGCTCGTCCATCGAGATGTCGGGCGGCAGCACTTTGATCGCGACTTCGCGCTCGAGCGTCAGGTCATGGGCGAGAAAGACTGCCCCCATCCCGCCTTTGCCGACCATGCGCTCGACTTTGTACTTCCCCTCCACGAGCCGCTGCAGCCGCTGCATCAAGCCTTCGGTCGCGCTGGCACTCGCACCCATCGTGCCGCCACCAGTCACGTCCGCCCCGCAGGCGTAGCAGAACTTGCTCCCGCTCGGCAGCGGCGTGTGGCACTTGAGACACTGCATCATCGAGCCTGCCGCGCCCGTCATGGGGCCCGGATCCGGTGCAGCATCGGAGCCGCCAGGCCCTTGCGGACGCTGGTCCGGGCTGGCGCGGAGGGGAACGCCAAGCACCCCCCGGAAGAGATGCAGAGGTCGTAGGCGACCGGCGCGCCCGAAAAGTCCACGACCACGAGGTAATAATCGCCCGTGTTCAAGAGCGACGTCATCGCCTCCGACGAGCCGGAGGCGTCCGAACGATTGAGGATGTCCAACGTCGAGCTCGCACCGCCGCCCGGAACCGTCAGGAGGAACAAATCGATATCGCTCGAGTCGACCGCTGTCGCGTCCGTCAGGGACGCGCTCTTGATCGTCACGCTCGACAAGCTCGTGACGCGAAACCGAATCCAGTCGATGTCGTGCGCGTTATCGATCGTCAGCGTGTCGCGGAAGCTGCCGCTCGGTATCGTCACCGCCAGGCCGCGCGCGTCGGCCGCGTCGCAGAAATCGTCCTCTTCGTGCGCATCGCGGGGCACGGTCGGATCGCTGGTGACGTATCCCTCGAACACCGCAAGGCCGTACCGCCCCGGCTGGGAATACAGCGCCAGCGCGTGCAGCCGACCGGGCGGCATACCGCGCAAAGCCACAATCGTCGATTCGGGCTGCGTCTCGGGCGGCTCGAACGCGAAGCCCTTACAAGCATGCGACCCGGGGCCGATGGTCCAACTATTCGGTCCGATCTGATAGACCGGCGGATTGGGCGGGCTCGCCGGCACGAACGCCAGGGAGTCCGAGAGGAATGTGGAGAATGTGCCGCGAACGTCAGGGGCGCTGAGAATGATCGTAAGGTCTCGCGCCGTGGTCTGCGTGAAGCGATACCAATCGACGCCGAGCGAGTCGCGTTTGGTCGGTTCAAATGCCAGCGCCGGATTCAAGAACTTGATCTGCGGGATCGCGGGAATCCGTGGCGGCGCCTCAAGATTGATGGTGCGCGGCGCCGCTTCATTCGGCTCGAGTACATCCAACGGGATGACCTTGGTCGTGTCGGGCGCATTCCCAAACACGCCCGGACCTATGAAGGAAAGCTTGTCGGAGTGCGCCGGCGGTGTGACCCAGAACGTCGCCGTGGAAAAACCCAGAGAATCGCGCGTCCGGGTTGGGACGACGCCCGGGAGCGGGTAATCGAACTGGGTCGCGTTGTCCAGGAACGCGATGAAGATCGAATCGACCCCCACCCCGTACACCGTGATCGTGTCCCCGAAACGCACGAGCGACGGCCGCACGCTGTCCACTTCGAGCGGATTCGACACGCGCAGCAGCAGATCGCCCTCCGGCGCCTGCTCGAAGGAAATCGCGCGCGCGGTGATGTGAACGTTGCCGCTGTTCACACCGGTTACCGTGGCATAGCCACCGCCATCATTCTGGACAGTGGCGGTCGTGCTGCTCCCGGTCCCAAACGCGAAAGCCACATTGGTAATAGGCTGTGTATCCGTGCCAATCGCGCGCCACGCGCGAGCGTAGACCGACATCTCGTGGCCGCGGAGCACGACGCGGGACGGCCCCTCGAGGGTGACGAAGACTTTGTCGCTTTTGTCGGTTGGGAAGGCGCAGGTGACGCCGCCGAGCGCCACTGCCAGCATCACGACGGGGGTAGCTCGCGTGAGACCGCGCATCCAGGTCAATCCGTGTGCGTGAGGACCGAACATACAATACGAGGCTTCTTAGAGCGAGCCTCGGCGCTTCAAGTCGAGATACTTCGTCACCACCGCCTGAGCGGCGCGTTCCGGTGTGACATCAATCACGATCACTCCCGCTCGCCGCATATGCCCCAGCGCCTCGTCGCGCGCATGCAGCAGCTCCTCGGCGGCCGCCTTGCGGAACGCGTCGCGCGCCGAGGCCGGTCGTCGGGCGGCGGCAGCATCGAGCTCCGGATTGCGCAGCGTCACGGCAAGCGGCAGGTGGCGGGGGCGTAACGTCGCCACATTCGCAACGAGAGCATCGGACGCGAACCGGTCGATGACGTCGGTGAACAGCACGGTCAGCGCGCGCTTGCGGTTGCGCGCCGCGAGGTAGCGAAACGCGCCGGGGTAATCGGGCTCGACGAGCTTCGGTTGAACCTCCGCCAGCACGTCTACGACGCGCCGCACGCCGCTGCGGCCGCGCTCGGGCGCGACGAAGTGGTGCACGCCGTCGGCGAACGTCATGATGCCGACGTTGTCATCGTGCTGGGCCGCGGCATAGGCCAGCTCGAGCGCGGCCTGCACCACGAATTCGAGGAGCGACACGCCGCCGACTTCCGCCGTCATCAACCGGCCCGTATCCAGGACGAGCAGCACCTGCTGGCGGCGCTCCGCCTCATACTGACGCGTGATGATTTTCGCGCCACCGCGGCGCGCGGTCGCCTTCCAATCGATGTGCCGCAGATCATCTCCAGGCACCCACTCGCGCAACGACTCGAACAGGCGTCCCTCACCGATGCGTCGGATCGGCTTGCTGCCGGCATCGCGGCGCCGCAACGCTTCGGCCACGGATGCGCGGAGCCGCACCGACACGAGCGGCGGATAGACCACCACGTCCCACGGCAACGCCATCCGCACGCGATGTCGTCCGAGACCGAGCGGGCCGATGCTGTCGAGCACGAACCCTCCGGCGCCGCTCCCGCTGCCCTCGCCTCCCCCGGTTTCCCGGCCGCGGCGTCGTGGAATCACCGCCACGCGCTCTCGTGTGGTCGACAGCGGGGGAATCCGCACCGCGCGCGGCGGCTGCGGGCCACCGAGGATGTCGGGCCGCACCTCCCGCACGTGCAGCCGCGCCGGGCGCCCCGCGGGATTCGTCCATCGATACGTGACCTCGCCCGTATGGCCTACGGACAGCGCGGGGAGCGGCTCGCGCGCCACGGCGACGCGCTGCGCGAGCGTCGCGTCGAGCCAGATCAACAGCACCAACACGAGGTCGGCGACCAGCATGACATCGAAGCCCCATGGGGCCCAGAATCCCGCGACGCCGGCGAGCGCGAGCAGACCGGCGATCAGGAGGGCACGGGGAGTCCACAGAATCCCCGCCGTGCTGCCGAGCACGTACCACAGCCCAACGAACGCGGCGATGACGGCGCTGGGCAGCAGCAAGGGCTGCAGATTCACGCGGTCGGAGCCTCGGTGCGATCCAGAATCGCTTTCAGCGCCTGATCCGCGGTGACTCCCTCCAACTCGAGCTCGGGGGCGACGTTGACACGATGCCGCAGGATCGCCGGCGCCAGCCGCTTCACGTCGTCGGGGATGACGTAGTCTCGGGCCTCCAGCAGCGCGGCGGCCCGTGCCGCCTTGAAGAGGGCCACCCCGGCGCGCGGGCTGGCGCCAAGGGTGAGCGACGCGGCTTCGCGCGTGGCACGGACAATCGCCGTGATGTATCCCGTGATCCGCGGCTCGACGCGCACCGCGTCAACCTGCCGGCGCAACAGCTCGAGCCCCTCCGCGTTGACGACGGGACGCACGCCGTAGGTGTCGGTGCGATCCGCTTCGAAGCCGTCGACGTAGCGTGTGAGGATCCCCTGCTCTATCTCAGCTGGTGGGTACCCGACCAGCACTTTCGCCATGAACCGGTCCAGCTCGGCCTCGGGCAGCGGATACGTGCCTTCGAATTCAATCGGGTTCTGCGTCGCGAACACCGTAAACGTCGGCGAGAGGCGATGACTCTTTCCGTCCACGGTGACGGTGCGTTCCTGCATCGCTTCCAGCAACGCGGCCTGGGTCTTCGCCGGGGCGCGATTGATTTCATCCGCCAGGACGAGATCCGCGAAGATCGGACCGGGTCGAAATGAGAATTCATGGGATCCGGTGAGCAGCGTGATGCCGGTGATGTCGGCCGGCATCAGGTCCGGGGTGAATTGGATGCGGCCGAACTGCACGTCGAGCGCGAGCGCCAGCGTCCGGACGAGCAACGTCTTGGCGGTGCCCGGCACGCCCTCGAGCAGGATGTGGCCGCGCGCGAGCAGGCAGACGAGCACCTCGACCGTCGCCGCCTCCTGTCCCAACACCACTGTGCGTAATGCCGCTACGATGCGTTGCGCGTCCTGCGCGGGCGCAGTTCCTCCCACACATCCTCCACGGCTTGGGCGGTGTCAAGCACGCGCTGTGCGTTGCGATCGCGTGCGCTAAGTAAGTTGTGCAGCCGCCGCACGGCGGCGCGGCCCTGGGGCCCGCGCACCGCGAGCTCCAGACTCTCGACCCATCCGAGCACATCACCGTTCGTTTTGAAGGCGCCCCCGCCTCCACCGGTACGGCTGAGACGGCGGCGCAGACCGAGCGCGAGTCGTTGCACCGCAGTATCGGCCGCGGCCGCGTTTTCGAGTCCGGCGCCGAGCGCTTCGAGATGCTCGAGCGGCGAGCGGCGTCGCCGCTCGATCACGGACAGCGCGGGACCGAAGCGGACGGCCGTCGTCGCGAGCCACACGAGCGCGACGGCGATGAGCTGCAGGATCGCCCACCCCGCCGGCGAGTGTCGCAACCAGCTCCACGTTTGGCCCGTCAGCGATGGTCCCGTGTCCTCTCCGAATCCCTGGTGGTACTCATCCCAGACGACGCGTCCTGGGTGCTCAGGCGGCGGGGTGAAGAGCGCGAGCGCGACGAGGGGCACGTCCGTATCACGCCACACGCGATTGGTGAGCCATCCGGGATCGGCCGCGAGCGCGACGCTTCCACCCCCGCGGTAGCGGAGGCGCAGGATCACCGGCCGGTTGTTCACCGCCGCGACGATGGTGTCGGTGGCAAACGGTGCCAGGGTTCGGCAAATCCCCGGAGGCCCCGCTGCATCCCCGCCCTTCACCAGACTCCGGAGCTCGCTGCGATCGCTCGTGTCGCGCTGCACCGGCGCCAGCACGCGCGCCGCCCGCGGCAGCCGCACGCCCCCCGGGGAGGCGGGGGGGGGCGACCGCACGGCAATACTGTCCGGGCGGAACTCGGGCTGGATACGCCATCCCAGACACTCCGTGATGTCGCCGCCCCACCCACTCGCGACGACCGCACCGCCACCACGAACGAAGCGCACCACCTGCTCGAGCTCGGCGTCGGTCAGGGGAATCACCGGGTTCAGCACGGCGAGAATTGCCGGCCGGTGGGCGCGCGTCGTCGCAAGATTGTCGAGTTTCGTGCGGCGTCGTTCGGTGCGGCGACCCAACTGGGAGAGAACATCGTACAACGCCTTGCTGCCCCGCGGGCCGGTCAGGAAGGTCGAAGAGCGGAAATCCAATTCCGCCGTGCGCGAATGGCGGCTGCCCGCCCATACGACGACGCCCAGGGCCACCGTGAACAGCAGGGCCAGCCCGATCTCAAGCCGGTACGACATGGGGGCCTCGCGCCAAGTCCTCCGCGGCAGCGCCGAAGGAACGGTACTCCGCTTCGTCGCAGGGGACGGCGCCGAACAGGTGGCGATACAACTGAGCGACCAGCGTTGCCAGCGCGGCGCGACCCGTCGCGTCGAGACGCGCCTCGGCCACGTACTCGGCGGGCGTTTTGGAGACATGAAAACGCAGCGCCTTCCTGTCGTCGAGCTCCAGGACCGCAGCCACGAAGCGGTGCGCCAGCGCTTCGGCGTATCGCCCAAGCGCGGCGAGCTCCTCGGCCCGCGCCAAGTGCGCCCGGGCGTTCATCACGACGCCGGTCGTGGGGGAGGGGCGCGCTCCGGTTCGCGCCACCGGCTGCACGATGCGCCACATGACGTAGCCGATGTGCACCAGCACCGCGACGAGCGCGACGACGAGCAGCGTCAGGAAAATGTTGAACCCGACGGGATGACTCTGGGCGAGTCGGTCGAGCCAGTCCTTCAGGTGCTGCCACTGCCGCGCGATCCACGACAGCAGGCGTTGCTGCTCGACCCACTGATACTCGGGACCGGTGAACACCCGGCCGAGCACGCGCCGCAGCGAGTCGGCGACGGCGGGCGGCGGCAAGGTGGGTGCTTGCAGGAGAGCGAGCCAGCTCGTGGTCAGCGGGTCCCCAATTGCTCGCTCAGAATCTGCAGGTCGAACGCCTCCCGCCGGACTCGGAGATCGTAATACAGGAGCGTGAGAGCGCACGGCAGAATCGGCGCCAGGACCACACCTAGCACGATGGTCCCCACGCTGAGGAACGGCTGCACCGGTGAATCAGGACCGACCGCCTGACCGATCCCGAATACGACGATTGACGGCAGAATATTGGTGAAGATGGCGATCACCAACCACGCGAAGAAGACCTTCAAGCGCCAATCTCTCGTGAGCTCGGCCGAGCGGCCGAACGCATCGAAGGCGCTGAGCAGGTCCTCGAGCACGATCACCATACTTGTCAGGCCGTAGCCGCACAGCACGTACGCAAACAGCCAGATCCCGCCGATGCACGCGAGGAACAGAAACAGCCCGCCCATGCCCAACAGCCGCCCCACCGCCATCATGACCACGATGGCGATCACGACCGCGATGTACAGGACGAAGATGAGCAGGGTTTTGGCGATGGCCACGAGGAGCAGTGGCACGATCCGCCCGGCCGCGAACTGCAGCGCCGCGCCGAGCGACGGCTCATTGCCGAGATACGAATCCGAGATGATGCGGATCGTTCCGGCCTTGAGCAGCAGGCTGATCATGATCCAGACGAAGAGCACGACGAGCCCGAACCCAATCGTCGCGGCGACGTGGGTTTGTACCCAGTTCGCGGCGCCCAGGGGGTTGGAGAGCGCCCGTGTGGCAAAGTACACGACGACGACGGCGGGAGCGGAGATCAGCACGAAACTCAGGCGCATGAATAGGCCGAAGTGGCGGCGGAAGATACTGAAGCTGCCGTCGAGAATCTCGCCGAGCTGCATCGGCCTGACGTTGGAACTTCCGGTGCTCGAGGTAATGGGTCGCTCCCTGCGTGGGTGAGGATTCAGCGCTAAGATGAGGAAATGACGCCGTCCGCGCGAGACCTCGATCTACGGCAGCTTCACGGCGTCGAGACGCCGGAGCACGTGGACGTGCGGTTCGAGCTGGCGGGCGTCGGGTCGCGCGTGGCGGCCGGGCTCCTCGATCTGCTGCTGTTGTGGCTCGGATTGCTGCTGCTGTGGTTGGGCGGCACGACGATCGCCAGCGATATCACCCGGCCGCACGGCATGGCACGAGGCTGGGTCACCGCCGCGCTGATTCTGCTCACCTTCTCCCTCGTCTGGGGATACTTCACGCTGTTCGAGGCGCTGAACGGCGGCCGGACGCCGGGGAAACAGCTGCTCGGGATTCGTGTCGTCATGGATACCGGCCGGTCACTCACCGCGCAGGCCGCGGTGGTCCGGAACCTGGTTCGTTTCATCGATTGCTATTTCCCCGCGCTGCCGTTTGCTCCCGCCCTCCTGGCGATTGCGCTGCATCCCAGCAATAAGCGCCTGGGGGACATGGCCGCCGGCACGATCGTCGTGCGGGACCGGCCCACCGACTGGACGTTGGGCCTCACGGCCGGCACGCCGGCGCACGAAACCGCTGCGGAAGCCGTCGAGACCGGCCCGCCCGAGCTGTCGGAAGAGGAGTTCCGGTTGCTGGACCGCTTCCTGGGACGCCTCAATGAGCTGGCGCCCGACGTGCAGGCGCGCATCACCGCCGATCTGGTGCGACGGTTCGAGCCGCGCATTCCCCGCCGTACACCGGACCTGCAGAGCTATCTCGTTACTGTGTTCGCTGAGGAGCAACGCAAGCGACGCAGCCGGTTTGCGCCGCGCGCACAGGCCAGCGCGGCCGGCCGCATCACGGTGCCGGCCGAACGATTCGTGCAGAAAAAGCGCGATGGCTGGGAAGCGTTCCGCACAACGGCGCTCCGCATGGAGCGCACCGGCGTCGAAGGGTTGGCAGCGGACGAGATTCCGGTTTTCGCTGCACAGTATCGCGAGGTGGCCGCCGATCTGGCGCGGGCGCGCACCTATCAGGTCGATCCGCGCGTCATCACCTACCTGGAGCGGGTCGTCACGGCCGGGCACAATGCCCTGTATCGCGCACGGGGGAAACCGCGTACGCCCCTGGCCTATTACATCCTGCGCGACTTCCCGGCCGCCGTGGTGCAGTCGTGGCAGTATGTGCTGCTCGCCTTTCTGCTCTTCTCGGTCCCGGCGGCGGTGGGCTACGTCATGATTCGCGAGCGGCCGGCGCTGGCGGAGGAGCTCCTGTCCCCCGTTATGGTGGCCCGTGCGGAGGCTGCGGCTGAGAATCTGGCGGAGGGACGCGGCTACGCGGAAACGACTAAAGAAGACCGGCCACAGGTAGCGGCGCTCATCATCACCAACAACATCACGGTGTCGTTCGGGACGTTCGTCGGCGGTCTCACCGCCGGCGTGCTCACCACCTGGCTGCTGTTTGCCAATGGAATGATGTTCGGGCTGGTGCTGGGTCTGTTTCGCAACTACCAGGCGCTGAGCTATCTGCTGACGTTCGTCCTGGGACATGGCGTACTGGAGCTCACCGCGATCTTCATCTCCGCGGGGGCGGGGTTTCGGTTGGCGAAGGCGATGATCGCACCGGGCGATCGGACGCGGCGCGACGCGCTGGTGATGGAGGGCCGCATCGCGGCCCGGATGATCGGGGCGGTTGTCACGCTGCTCGCAATTGCGGGAACGATCGAAGGCCTGTTGTCGACGTCGCCGGCCGCAGCGTCATGGAAGTACGGCGTGAGCGCGGCGTCGGCGGTGTTTCTGGTGCTCTACCTCGGCAACGGGTACTTCGAAACTAGGGACGCGACCACTCGAGCATGACGCCGAGGCGGGGACCCAGTATCGAGACGCTGGTTCCCGCATCGTGGAGCGTTCCGAACGCGAGCTGCGCCTGCAGCACCGCCGCCGCGCGATCGCTCAGCCGGTAACGCAGGTCGGTGCCCGCTCGCAGGAGGTAGCCGAGCAGTTCCATCCGCTGACCGGGCCCGGTCAGCTCATGCCGGAGCTCGAGCGTCGGCGACAGCGTCGCCTTGGGTCCCGCGGGGCGATCGAGCCGCGCACCCACGGCGAGCACGTTGCCGCGAGGCACGGCCACCGTGCTTGCGTTGGTGGAGTTGCGGGCGCGCAGGCGGCGCATATTCCAGCCATACAACGACAGGTGCGAGTTACCGAGCGGCATGCTCACGGCGGCGTAGCCGAGCACGCGGTCGCCGATCGCGCTCTCTCCACTCGCGCCGAGGTCGTTGGCCGCGGTCGTCGTGTAGACGAGCGCGCCGCGGAAGTACTTTCCTCCACCGAACGGCCCTTCGATCCCGAAGCGCGCGCGGATCTCGCCGCCGGGACTCATCTCGTCCCCGCCCTGGACCGGCACGTAGCGCGCGGCATACCGGTAGCTCGCGCCCGTCCCCACTGCCCAGTTCTGTCCCATTTTGACGGCTGACGCGAAACCGGCGGACACGGCGCCACCCGAGCCGAAGCTCGGTGTGGTGAACCCGAAGAGATGCGTACCCGTTGCGCCGAACAACGGGATCGTCGTGTCGGCGACGGCCCGAGCACCAGTCGGGATCGTGCCGACGAGATTGAACAGCAGTTTCCCAGGAATCACGCCGTAGCTCGCGCGCAGATCGGTGTCCACGAACCCTGAGTGCGTGATGCTACCACTCCCGCCTCCCGCTTCGCTCACGGAGGCGCGAGCAAAGGCAGTGCCGAGGTCAAGCACCAGCCGGCCACCGCCGATGCGCTGGGTGACGCTGACCGGAATCGTGAGCTCGCTGATGCGATTGAATGGAAGCCCGGAGCCGAATGCGTACGACTCGAACATGACGCCTGTGCGCGCGACTGTGGTCTCGGCCTGGGCGGCCAGCGCTCCGGGGAGTACGAGGAGTCCCAACCACCAGCGCGTGCGCGTCACGGCAGGCGGAAGATGATCCGGATGATGCCTGACGCCTGGATGATGCTCGAGATCCCCTGGCTCTCGGGCGTGGGATTGCTCGCCACGCTACCGATGCCCGTCTGGGCCAGGTCGCCAATTGTCGAGGAGACGTCGAGGGTACCCTGCTGCAGCGCGCCGGCTACTGAGGGCGCGAGCTGCTCGGCCGCCTGAACCACGGTCATGATGTCGCCGCCAGATGCCGCTACGACGGGCGCCGCTTCCGCCCCCTGTTGCTGCTGGTGCGCCTGCTGGAAGGACGGATCGGCCCGCGCCGCGGCGCCGAACGCCGCCGCGGCAGCCCGATAATCTCGGGCGTCGAGCGCGTCCAGTCCCCTACCGTAGGCGAGGAAGGCGGCCAGGTTCTTGGGACCCTGCCGCAGGATGCGTTGCCGCTCCGCCTCGGTCAGCTGAATGCCCAACTCCGTCGCCAGACCGAAGACGAGCTGCTTCTCCAGATCGAGGAGTTGTTTAAACGTCCCGTTCGCCTCCGCCCCGGAGCGAACAGTGCCGTCACCGCGGACGACCGTTGCCGACATGCGGACGGGCCCGTTCTGCGTAATCGCAGCGACGCCCTGTACCATCCGCTCGGCCCGCAGCAAACGGCCTACTCGCGCCGCGGTACGGACGTCGGCCCGCCCACTCTGCCCGAGCTTCAGCTCGTCGAGCAACGCGCCGATCTGCACGCGCTCGAGGAGCCGGAGGCTGCGCACCAACGCCAGATCGGACATCAGCAGCTCGGCGAGCCCGCGCGACAACGGCTGGAGGCTGGAATCGCCGGCGATCGTCAGCGGCAGCACCGCGATGGTCGAGGGCTCCGGTGCGAGCGCGGTCAATGTCGATTCCCGCGCCAGGGCCAGTTTGGCGGTCTGGGTCGCCTGCGTCCGGAGCGCCATCTCGGCCAGCGCTCGCACGGCCCCGACACCGCGCGCGCGCGGGTTCTTGCGCGCGAAGTCCGTATACGTCGCAAACGCGAGGTCGTACCGGCCGCCTTTTTCCTGACAGCGGCCGATGACCATCGGACCCAACGCGTTGCCGGGTGCCAGCGACTCGCCCGAGTTCGCGACGGCGGTCGCCGTATCGCATCGTCCAGCCGCCATGAGGGCGGCCGCAAGGCGGAAGCGGATGTCAGCGTTGCGGGGTTGCTGTGCTGCCTGGGCTTTGAGCGCGGGGATTTCAGCAGGTGTGACGGGCGCGACGCGTGGTCCCCCCCCGCCCCGCCCGGCGCAGGCCACCACCAAGCCGCTTATTCCAGCGAGCAGGTACCTGCGACCAGCCAACGTCGGGGACTCCCGCCTGTGAAGGGGTGCTAAAATGCCCGAGGCATAAACCCCCGCAAGGGCGGGGGTGGTGGCGTGTGATTTACCGCCGTCCGACCGAAACGGCTATGACGCCCATCACGCACTGAGAGCCGAACCGTCTTAATAAGGAAGGCGACGGTGTGGGGAGCCCACCACACCGTTGAAGAGCAATACCGTGGCCGATGCCGCCGGCTCACTCGACGCTTTGCAGTATCTGACGCATCTTGCGCGCCAGGTCCTCGATCTGCTTGAGCCCAGCGAGCGTCTCGGCGTCGTACTTCTCCGACGCGAGGAGCAGCAGCTGAGTCTCGGCGAGAATCGCCGATAGAGGGTTAGAGATGTCGTGCCGCAGCTTGGACAGCGACGTCTGCTCAGGCATCTACAGCAGTGAGCGGTACAAGTCCCGCAGGTGATGATCCCGCAGGTCGCGCACCGATTGCCACAGGTCCTGCTCCGTACCGGCGCAGAAAATCTCCGCGCTGGAGCGCTCCGCTTCCGTCCCTTCCGCACCAAACAGGATGCGGCCACGCCAGAAGCCGTCTTCGGTGCGGCGCAGGGAGAGTCGGATGTCTATGGGTTGTCCGTCAAAGCGAATCGGGGGCAGGTCGTGGACGACCGTATCGGTGGCTGCAGCTGGTGTGTATCGGGCAGGTTGGGCAGGCATGCCAGTCCTGGTCTGGTTTGAAAGAACATTATAAATGGCTTGGAGTTACGCAATACCATCGAGGCCGTACGTCGGCCTCCTTGCGGGGAGAGGCACCGGGCGTAGTATAACCTGTACACCAAGCTGTATACAGAATTGGGCATTCTCGGATCGCGATGGGACTCACCTGTTTCGGAACATCACGAGGTAAGCCGTCTGGGTCCTCAGCACTTGGAGGTCGTATGTCGCAGATCCGTTCGTCTCCAGGCTCCCGCGCTATCGGTCTCCTCTTTCTGACGATTGTGACGTGGGCCGCTCCCGCGCGCACCCAGACGCAGACGATCGGCGGCACGATCGTCGACGCCAGAAGCGGACTCCCGATTCCCGACGCATCCATTACCGTCGAGGGATCCACGCCGGTCGCGCGCTCCGGCACACGCGGCGAGTTCCTGCTGAACAATGTTCCGGGCAGCACGGCCCGCTTGCGCATCACCCGTATCGGCTATCAGGTAGCGACCATCGATGCGGGCGTCGGTGATCACACCGTGCGCGTCCCGCTGACGGAACTGGCCGTTAAGCTCGACGCGGTTGTCGTGACCGGTACGGCGGGAGGTGCGCAGACCCGCGCGCTGGGCAACGCCGTCGGTGATGTCGACGTGGCCAAGACGCTCGAGCTCAGCGGGCATCCGGCCAAGCTCCAGGACATGGTCTCCGCCAGCGTCCCCGGCGTACGCATCATGCGCGCCAGTGGCGGCGTCGGGAGCGGCGGCACGACGCGTATTCGCGGGTCCGGGAGTCTGAGCCTGTCCAACGAGCCGCTCATCTATATCGATGGGGTTCGCTCGAACAATCAGGCGGCCGCGTTCAGCCTCGCGTTCAACGGGGCCCAGGAGCAACCGAGCCGCGTCAATGACCTCGTGCCTGAGGAGATCGAGTCAATCGAGATCCTCAAAGGCCCGTCCGCCGCGACGATTTACGGCACCGAAGCGTCCAACGGCGTCATCCAGATCTTCACCAAGCGGGGCCGTGCCGGCCGGCCGACCATCCAGCTCCAATCCGATGCCGGCGTCGCCTGGCTGAGCAATCCCGAGGAGCGCTATCCGACGAACTTTTATCTCCGCGTGGGTGGGGACTACCGGAATCCGGCCGACATCAGAGAGTTCAACGTGCAGCGGTTCCGGGAGTCCCGTGGCTTCCCCGCCATCTTCCGCACGGGCGCACCGCGGGGCCTCTCCGGCAACATCAGCGGCGGAACCGATCAAGTCCGCTATTTCTTCAGCGCCACGTACAATCACGAAGAAGGGCCGGTCGACTATAACTGGCAGAACAAGTTTGCAGGCCGGGGGAACCTCGGCTATCAGACCACCGACGGAAAGTTCACGGCCGACCTGAGCCTGGGGACCGTGCGCTCGCGCACGCGCGGAGCGTCCGGA
>WNGI01005867.1_pt1 | contig 21081 bp, 20 predicted proteins | sample 5400621 | NCBI WGS metagenome assembly WNGI01 (sample SAMN13153374, study PRJNA577476) | soil metagenome | isolation source: 20 cm soil or saprolite under Garry oak tree replicate 1 | place: USA:California | collected 2016-06-15
TCTGGCTGCGCGTGTCATGACTGGGCTGCATTATTTTTCGGGCAAATGAGTAGCCGTCGAAGCAACGGTATTGAGTTTGCAAGCAGACGCGCCCGTCATCATCTCAACGGCGCAGCGCTCTCAAGGACGATACATGCCATCGCGTACTGGTCGGTGTGACTAAGGGTGATCAGCGCGTTCGTCACACTGCGTGTTTTCGCCAGCTCCCCGGCCGGTCCGGAGAAAACGAGAAATGGTTCTCCGCTCGCTTTCTTTTGAACGTCGATATCGCGCCAGCCCATTGCCTTGCCGATGCCGGTGCCGAAAGCTTTCGAAACCGCTTCCTTTGCAGCAAATCGCGCCGCCAAATGCCGCGCAGGGACTTTCATCGACATGGAGTAAGCAACTTCGCCGTCAGTGAACACGCGATGGAGAAAACGCTCTCCAAAACGATCAATCGAATGTTGGATCCTTGCGCATTCCACCAAATCAACTCCAATACCGATCACGCTCATCCGCTGTAATTTTCCATGGCCGCGAGCATCTCACGCACGGCGCTATCGAGACCGACTGAGATAGCCCGCGAAATGATAGCATGCCCAATATTGAGTTCCGTGAGATGCGGAATCTTGTGAATCAACGCGATATTTGTGTAGTTAATCCCGTGGCCGGCATTGACCTGAAGATTCAGCTCGGATGCGATTCGGGCTGCTTCCTGCAGATTACTAAGCTCTTCTTTTTCGATCTTCTCCGAAAATGCGTTCGCCAGTTTGCCGGTGTGAAGCTCGACCATTTCCACACCTAATTCGCCGGCTGCGTCGATTTGTTCCAATGTTGGATCGACAAAAAGGCTGACCCGGATGCCGGCGATCTGCAGCCGTTTGATTGTGCTCTCGAGTTCTTTGCGATTTGCTAAAACATCGAGGCCGCCTTCGGTTGTAACTTCTTCGCGCTTTTCTGGGACAAGACAAACTTCATCGGGAACAATACGCAACGCCACGTCGACAATCTCAGGCGTGTTGCCCATTTCCAGATTCAACTTGCTCATGATGCTTGCACGCAAGCGCTCGATGTCGCGATCCTGTATGTGCCGGCGATCGGAACGCAAATGCGCGACTATGCCTTGCGCACCGGCGCGTTCACAAATACCGGCTGCGATGATTAGGTCGGGCTCGGCATTTTTTGAGTCCGGCATGGTGGCGTAACGGGCCTGCCGCAACGTTGCCACATGATCAATATTAACCCCCAGCCGCAGCGCGCTCATCCAATCGCGTTCAATAGGAGCAAGAGTCACTCGCAGAGCAAGCGCGAACGTTAGACATAAGCGCGTTATTTGATTGCAGGCGTTGCCCGAAGTGTGTCAATTGAGGTGCGTGGCCAACGCGCACGCTTCCAATGGCACGGAATGTATCAGCGTGATCATTCCCGTGTGGGGCGGCAACGGAACGCTCGTTCCCTTGATCCAGTCTCTCCAATCTTTTCCCCAGGTGCGTGAAGTTATCATTTCGGCAGCGGGGCTGCCGCCGAACGTTGCCTGCAAAGTGAAATCGCTCGGCGCAATTTTCGTCGAAAGCGCCGAACCAAATCGGGGTCTCCAACTTAACCGCGGCGCGGAAATCGCCAGCGCCGATTGGTTACTCTTCCATCATGCCGACACAGGCCTTTCCTCCAAGCATGTCGCCGCCCTGGCCGAGGTCGATTCCACTAACACAGTCGGGGGCGCATTCTATCGGAAGTTCGATGAGAGACATCCGCATCTTCGCTGGCTGGAAGGATTTGAACGGTGGCATTCGCGCGCGTTTGGAACGTTTTATGGCGATCAAAGCATTTTCGTTCGGCGGGAGCATTTTTTGAAAATGAGCGGATTCGCGCCGCTGCCGCTTATGGAAGATGTAGAGTTCTCCGCGCGCTTGCGGCGTTCCGGCAAGATACGACTGCTGGACCCGCCGGTGGAGAGTTGCGCGCATAACCAGATCCAGCGGGGTGCCTGGCGCGTGACCCTGCGCAATCTGATTTTTCTTGTTCTATTCCGCTGCGGTGTGTCGGCGGAGCGGCTGCACTCCTGGTATTACTCGATCGATTCGAAAGATGCAGTCAAAGTGGCGGGCCGGTGGCAGAAACGCTGGCAAGCATTTCGGCAACCAATCGATCCGGAAAAATCCCGCGTTTTAAAGGAGCGGTGGGATTCGCTTCCCGACAGCCTGAAGCTACCCAATCAAATTTCAGGGCGTCATCTCACCCATTGCGGATTCATTCTTGGCGCGAGTTACTGCTCGTTCCATTGCACACATTGTTATCTGCCCAAGAATGCGAATCGCGTGCCGATTCCCAGCCTGGCCGATGTGAAAGAGCAAATCGACGCGAACCGGCGTTTTCAGGGACCCGGCGGCGGATTGCAAATCACGGGCGGCGACGTTGCCGATGCTTATTGGCGCGCTGGTCGTGCCGATGAGCTGGTCGAGATCGTTCGCTATGCGTATCAGGTCGGTGTTGTGCCGATGTTGATGACACACGGACAAACGCTAGTCGAACACCCTGAGTTTTTGCGCCGGCTTGTGGTGGAGGGAGGCCTGCGCCAAATCTCGGTGCATATCGACATGACCCAGGCTGGGCGCCACGGGTTCCCTATAAACCAGGTAAAATCGGAAGCCGACCTTCATCCGGTTCGAGAAGCGTTTACCGATTTGGCCTGGCGGATTCGTTACCGTGACGGAACGCAACCTCAATGACGTGCCGGAAGTTATCAGGTGGTACTTGGCCGACCCAAAACGGACATACATTTGGCGAATGCTCAGTTTTCAACCGGAAGCCGACACCGGGCGCACGATTTTTTCCCGGCGACCGATTACGCCAGATGATGTGTGGCAGAAAATCTGCGAGGGTACAGCCTTGGATCTCGATCGGCATTTTGCCGTGTTCGGCCATCCTGATTGCAATAACTGGTATCCACTACTCGTCTCCGAAATCAGCGGGCGTTATATCGCATTTCCGCCGCAGGACAAACGAACGCGCAAACTCTTTGCCGATCTCTTGCCAAAACTTGGTGGAATTTCCTGTATGAAAGATGACGCCGGCACAACGTCCTTTCGCGTCGCTGGTATCGTGCTGCAACACCCAAGATTGATGCTGCGGCTTGCCCTGCATGCAGTGCGTCTGGCGGTCAACGGTCAGGTGCCCTTGGAATTTACGCGCGCATTGCTCACTGGACGCGCTCACACTCTCGGGACTGGCATTCACAATTTCATGCACGCGAAGCAGGTCGCAAATGCCAACAACGATCCTGTCGTCCGCGCTCGCTTGGATGCGTGCGTGTTTAAAGGCGCAGTGAAACGTAACGGAAAGTGGGAAGCCGTGCCCATGTGCGCGATGAACGAAAAAATCTGGAGCGAGATTTACGATGAGCGGCTACGCGATCCCGCCCTAACGCGTGAGCGACAGGTTTTCGAACGCGGAAGTCGATGAGAACGTCGAGACTGGCTTTGGCTCGAACATAGCCCAGGGTTTCAACGCTGGGTTTTGGGTTGCATACTCGTTCGAGTCCTCACTGAGGACGACAGAAGCGTCCTTTCGTCCCTACCGGGACTCAGCGGTTGTTGGATCTATTTTCCCAGAGTTAAAACGCTGGGCTACTTTCGCGCAGATGAATTGACGATCAGCTACAGAGCTAATCGACGGCGCCAGACTTCTTCAGTGCGTTTTTTGCAATTCGGCTAACCAGGATTGTAACTGCGACGGTCGCAATCAGGCCGATTGCGAGCAAGACATATTGCCACTTGTTGTGCGACGCAGCGCTACCGGACACGCCAGCCCTTCCAATCGCGCCGAGATACGCATACAAGAGCGTGCCCGGCAACATGCCCACAGCCGAGACCAGCACGTATTGCCAAAACGGTATCGCGGTGATGCCGTAAAAATAATTACTGAGATTAAATGGGATAAGCGGGCTCAATCGCAGCAAGCCAATAATTTTCCAGCCATTCTTGCCGATGGCGTCATCAATGGCCCGAAACCGCGGGTTCTTCTTCGTTAGTTCCTCGATGTTCTGACGAAGCAAGTAGCGCGCAACCAGGAAAGCAAGCGATGCGCCGATGACCGCGCCGGTGAGCGCGATCGCCGTGCCGGCGACAATTCCATAAATAAGTCCGGCGCTGACAGTAAAAATCCAGCCGGGCAGGAAGAGAACGGTGGCGAGGGCGTAGGCGATGATGAAGATAACGACGCCGGCGGGGCCCAGCTGTTGCACCCAGTCGATAAATTCGCGGATCCACTCCTTCACCGGCAAGACCACGGTCAAGATCGACAGCGTGATCACGACCAAGATTGCCACGATCAATTTGAGAGACTTCTTCATCATCAAGCGCCCCGGCTCCGCTGGTAAAGCCATTCGAAAATCTGTCTGGCTCGCGGCGTCAGCCGCTTCTTGTTGTATTTATCGCCCAGCTTGCGAGCCAGCTCTGCGAACGTCGGATAAGCGTGAATAGTGGAGGCAATCCCGCCCAATCCAATCCCATGCCGCATGGCCAGAGCGAACTCGTGCAACAAATCGCCGGCATGCTCGCACACCAGCGTCGCACCCATAATCTTGTCGCTTCCCTTTGCGGCCAACACCTTGGCAAAACCGGCACTTTCACTTTCGACAACCGCTCGATCAACTTCATCGAGCTTTTGCACAATGACGTCGTAGTCCAGGTTCTTTTTCTTCGCGGAGGTCTCATTTAGCCCAACGGTGGCGATTTCCGGATCGACGTAGGTACACCAGGGCACCACCGAGTAATCTATTTTCTGCCGCAGAAATCCGAATGGGACCACCATGTTTCGGACGACGACGCGCGCCTGCGCATCGGCCATGTGCGTGAACTGAAATGGCCCGACCACATCGCCCACTGCGTAAATATGCGGTTGGGATGTTTGCAAAAATTCATTCACCCGAATTCCTTTTTCGCTGAAGTCAACACCGGCCGCTTCAAGATCTAGTTTTCGGAAATTCGGTGTTCGCCCCGCCGCCATGAGAATCCCATCGGCAAAGAATGTTGTTTCGGTAGTGCCACTTAATCGTCGATCGACCAGATCGAGCGCGATTTTGCCGCCGTCGCTCGTCGCTACGGAATGCGCCTCCGCTTTCTTAATGATGCGCACGCCTTCCCGCGTCAAGGCATGCTCGAGAAAATCCGCCACCTCGCGATCTTCCCTCGGTAAAAGCTGATCGGCGCGTTGCACGATCGTAATCTCCACGCCAAGCCGTCGGAATGTTTGCGCGAGCTCACAGCCGATCGGTCCACCTCCGAGAACGATCATGCTTTGAGGCTTCTGCTTCAGCTCATCGAAAATTGTCTCGTTGGTGAAATACTTTACCGATTCAATGCCGGCGATCTTTGGAATCGTTGCGCGTGACCCGGTCGCGATGACAAAATTCTTGGCCTTGAGAGTTTTGCCATCAACCTGAAGCGCGGAGGGCGAAATAAATTTCGCTTCGCCGCGAAAGACATCCACGCCTAACGATTCGAAACGTTCTTGTGAATCATTCGGCTCAAGCAGCGCGCGCCGCTGGCGCATCCGCTCAAAGACTGCCGTAAAGTCGAACTGCGGCTCCATCTTGTGCAAGCCCCAGTCCGGCGCACGGCGAATTCGCTCGATTAAACGCGCGGAGGAGATCAATGCTTTGCTCGGGACGCACCCAAAGTTGAGGCAATCGCCCCCCATCTTGTTACGCTCGATAAGCGCGACACGACCTCCGAGTCCGGCAGTTCCGGCGGCGGTTACCAGCCCGGCCGTACCGGCGCCGATGACCACAACGTTATAAATTCCACTGCCCTTCGTTTCTCGACTCATGACAAGATCCATTTTTCTCTGGCCACAGATGGACACAGATTTACACAGATTAAAAGAAGGCAGCGCTCGATTGCAGTCCTTCCCATATCTAATCTGTGTTCAATCTGTGTTAATCCGTGGCATGAATCCTATCAAATTAGTGCCGTGCGAGGTGACGAAGCGATTAAGTTAGAAAAAATCGAAAACGCTTTGCTTCCAATTGCGACCGTGTGGGCCCTGGTCGTTTAAGCCCCAATTGTAGATTTTATTGGTGATCTTGCAGTCGGGCCTTTGCAGAAGCGGCTTGGCTTGAGCGGGAGCGTATTTGGCCAGAATTGTTTTCACGCCGCCGGCTTTTTCAAAGTCGCCCTTAAACCACTTAAAGATGCTAGAGACGTTGGCCTCATTCTTGTCGACCAAGAATTCGTTCAAGTCCTTGCGGCCCAGCCAAACCCGATAAGCGTGATCGCATTGCTCGTCCAGCTGGCCGCCGGAATAAGCGGAGCGCTGTAGCGGCGGACAACTCCGTGCCGCGCAAACCAGAACGGCGTGCGTGCGGTAACCAAATTCCGGCCGCAAGGCGGAGTTTTCAATGTCGTTGAGCGAAACCATTTCGCCGCCCACCTTATGGCGCTTTTCCTTAAACGAATTCTTCAATGCCCAGATGCTTTCGGTCGGGTAATTCTGCAATATCCAATTAAGAACCAAGGCGTTGTAAGCGTTGATAAGCGAAGCGTAGCGCTCGTTCCCGGAAGCGCTGCCCCCGCCAGCCGCAAACTGCTCGAGATAGGTTGTGAGGGCCTTGCGATCGTCCGCATTCGCTTTCCATTTCTCGTACGCGACCAATCCGTTCTGATCGACGTACTTTTTCAACAAACGATCGTAACCATCATGGTTAATTCCGGCCGGGACGTTTACGGCGCCGAAGCAAAGGGATTGCGCGAAAAGCAACAAAGCGAGAGGCATGGACCGCATAATTGTTTTCATAGGTACGATTTAGAATGCATGGTTCAGACAAAAATGGGTAGTCTAAACCGCGGTGCTAATCTCGATAATCGTTCCCGTCCTGAATGAAGCTCCGATTATTCGCGGCTTTCTAGAACAATTGCGCCTGGTTGCACCCGCGGCCGAAATTATTGTGGTGGACGGAGGCAGCAGCGATGGAACACCAACGCTTTGCCGTGAAGTCGCGGACCACATTTTGGAAACACACCGCGGGCGCGCCTGGCAGATGAACGCAGGTGCGAAAATTGCGCACGGAGACGTTTTGTGGTTCGTGCACGCCGACTCGCGAGTTGCCCCGAACTCGGCGACCGCGATAGAAAATTCGCTAAACAACCCTTTGGTTGCCGGAGGATGCTTCCGCTTGCAAATCATTCCGCCCCGGTGGGTCTATCGCGTGAGGGATGCGGTCGGCGATTTGTGCGTGGATCTGTTTCGCATTGGCTTGGGCGACCGCGGCCTTTTTTGTCGCAAAACGCATTTCTTTGCCATTGGAGGCTATCCCAATCAACCACTGCTGGAGGACGCAGATTTTTATTGCCAGCTGCGCAAGTTCGGCCGGGTTCGGCAGTTACCTGTGAAAATACAGACGAGCGCGCGGCGCTATGAAGCCCTTGGTCCGCTTCGCACCAGCCTGTTCTATTTACTGATCATGATCCTGTACTGCCTCCATACCAGGATGTCCGTTTTAGAGAAGATGGTTCGATGGTTTTCCACCCGGGAAGCAGTCGCTAACGCACGGCGGCTCAATTCCGCGCCCATAGCCGGCTGCCCGTAACGTCGTTCTTGATATTTTCCGTCCGAGAATGCGATAACTCGACAACGAAATGAGCACCTTCAATGCAGAAACAGCCGTCAGGGAGCGTTACGCAGCCGGGGCGAAAGCGACCGAATCCAAATTGTGCTGTCCGGTTAATTACGATGATGAATTCTTAAGGGTCATCCCGCAGGAAGTCATCGATCGCGACTATGGCTGTGGCGACCCCAGTAAATATCTTCGCCAAGGCGAGACGGTTCTCGATCTGGGAAGCGGCAGTGGAAAAATTTGTTTCATTGCCGCCCAGATTGTTGGAGTGAAAGGCAAAGTCATCGGTGTCGATATGACTGATGAAATGCTCGCGGTAGCGCGCCAGAATGCCCCGACTGTGGCGGAACGGATCGGCTATGCCAACGTCGAATTCCGCAAGGGGCGTATTCAGGATCTGGCACTCGATCTTGAACGCCTCGACGAGAAACTAAAGCGAAGTCCCATTACCGATGCCGCGTCGTTTCTGGCTGCTGACCAGCTTGCCGAAGAACTGCGGGTCAAGCATCCTCTTATCGCCAGCGATTCAATCGACGTAGTCGTCTCCAATTGCGTTCTTAATCTGGTAGAGTCGAAGTCAAAACGACAGCTTTTCGAGGAAATTTTCCGCGTGCTTAAAAAAGGAGGACGCGCTGTCATTTCCGATATTGTAAGCGATGAAGAAGTTCCGGAAGGTTTGCAGAACGATCCCGAACTTTGGAGCGGCTGCATCTCCGGCGCACTCACCGAATCGGGCTTCCTTTCTGCGTTTGAGAACGTCGGTTTTTATGGCATTCAGATTTTGAATCGCGATGCGCAACCGTGGAGAACTGTTCAGGGAATCGAATTTCGTTCGGTCACCGTTGAGGCATTCAAAGGAAAACAGGGCGAGTGTTTCGAACGCAATCAGGCGGTCATTTACCGCGGGCCGTTCAAGGAAGTGCTTGATGATGATAATCATCGGATGGAGCGCGGTATGCGTTACGCAGTTTGCGATAAGACCTACAACCTGTACCGGAAAGCTCCATATCGTGAATTCTTCGAATTCGTGGATCCACTTGTCCACGTAGCGCTGGCCGAGGCCAAACCATTCGACTGTTCGCGCACGACGTTGCGGCATCCGAAAGAAACCAAGGGCCAGGATTACGATGTGACCACGAAAGCAAATAATAAATGTTGCGACGGTGGCAGCTGCTGCTGATGACGCTGGTTCTTCTTTTTCTCGCGACCTGTTTTCTCGCCTACTCAAACGGCGCCAACGATAATTTCAAAGGTGTCGCGTCGCTTTTTGGCAGCCGAACGTGCAGCTATGGTACGGCAATATCGTGGGCAACTATCACCACGTTTGCCGGATCCACCGCCTCGATCTTTCTTGCCCAAACGCTCCTCAAGAAATTTAGCGGCAAGGGCATCGTGCCCGATCAATTTGTCGGCTCTGAATATTTCTTGCTCGCTGTCGCGATTGGCGCCGGGCTGACCGTGATTATCGCCACGCTGACCGGATTTCCGATTTCAACTACTCACGCGTTGACTGGCGCGATCATTGGCTGCGGTTTCATTGCGGTTGGCCCGCAAATGAATCTTGCCGCGCTCGGCCAAGGCTTCGTCTTGCCGCTCTTGCTTAGTCCACTTGTCGCAATCGCGATCGCTGAAATGCTTTACATTCTCTTTCGCGCCCTGCGTGTCTTGGCCGGCGTCAAAAAAGAATGGTGCATTTGCGTCGGCACTGAAGAAAGAGTTGTGGCAATGCCGCAATCGTCGGTTTTTGCGTTGAGCGGGGTTACCTCGACCATCACGTTGGCAATTGATGAGCAAGAAAATTGCCGTGAACGCTACGCCGGATCTTTTCTTGGAATCGGTTCGCAGCAAATTATGGACGCGGCTCATTTTCTCAGTGCCGGCACCGTCAGTTTCGCGCGCGGCTTGAACGATACACCTAAAATTGTCGCCCTGCTGCTTTTGTGGAAAGCGTTCGACATTCGCTGGGGCTTTGCTGCGATGGCGTCGGCAATGGCTATCGGGGGGTTGCTGAACGCCAGAAAGGTCGCCGAGACGATGAGCGAAAAGATTACGGCTATGAATCATGGCCAGGGGTTTACCGCGAATCTTACGACTGCGATTCTGGTGGTGCTGGCAAGCTTATTTGGACTTCCCGTTTCCACCACCCACGTTTCTGTCGGTTCACTTTTTGGAATCGGCCTAATCACCGGTAATGCCAATCCACGCGTAATGAGCGCGATTGTCTTTTCTTGGCTTGTGACGCTGCCGTGTGCCACAATCGGCGCCGGCGCAGCCTATTGGCTCGCCACGCGCCTTTTCTAACTCATGAATCGGTTTTCCGAACGACTCGCCGCCGACGGATTGACTCTGCATCGCGCGAAACCCGAGATCTTGCAAGTCAACCTGGGAAAGCTTTGCAATCTCACTTGCACCCATTGTCACGTGAATGCGGGGCCAAAACGCAAGGAAATCATGACGCGCGAGACGATCGATCGCATCATCGATTGGTTCGAGCCGACCAGCATTTCTACTGTCGATCTCACGGGCGGCGCGCCCGAGATGATTCCAGACTTCTGTTGGTGGAGATCATCGCCTCGATGCCGTGTTATTCGCCAAAAAATGTAGATGCACAGCGCGGCGAAGGTGTTTTTGACCAAAGCATTGCCGCGTTACGAATGCTGAATAGACTCGGCTATGGCGTGGCCGGCGATTTGCCGCTCCACCTTGTTTACAATCCAGTTGGTCCGGTGCTGCCAGGAGCACAAGTCGAACTAGAAACCGATTACAAGCGCGAGTTAGCCACCCATTTTGGAATTGTCTTCAACAAGCTCTATACGATCACGAACCTCCCGATCGGGCGCTTTGCCGCTTATCTGCGGCACAATAACAAACTTGATCAATACATGGATTTGCTGATCAACGCATTCAATCCTGCGACGATTGATGGACTCATGTGCCGCAACACCCTCAGCGTGGGATGGCGGGGCGAAGTCTACGATTGCGATTTCAATCAGCAGCTCGACATGCAGTGGCAGAATCCCGACGAATCCGGAATTTTTCTTTGGGACCTCGATCTAACCGAGACGATCGATCGCGAGATCATGACGGGCGATCATTGCTTCGGCTGCACCGCGGCGGCCGGTTCAAGTTGCGGCGGCGCTTTGGTCTAAACCGTCGCTATCTGGCGCTGGGTGTCGACGTCTTACCTTGTTAGCAAACCTTCGCAGTCCGACGGCTGCCGGACTACCACTCGAGCTTGGCGGGTCGCAATCTTCTGCCCACGATTTCTTTGCAATAAGAATAGGCCAGCGTTTTTACGCTGGGAGAAGATATCCAACAAAAGAACTGAGTCCCGTGAGGGACGAAAGAATCACTCAATGCCGCGTCCCGGTTCGCTCGCCGCTGAAATGTATCTTTCGTCTCTGATGGGACTCATTCTGTATTCGGTTTACCAGGACCCAGCGTTAAAACGCCGAGCTATTGTCGGCGGAAGCTAGCGCGGACTTAACCTGGGGCACCGGGCTTCAAACGTGGCGGAGATGCGAACAGATCGGCAAGCAAGATGCCCGTCGGCCAAGACCGGCTAGAAGCCTATCCTCCGATTCGTGCTCCCCTAAACCTGGCCGCAGAATTTAAAGAGTAACAATTCGGCGAGACCATTTTGTTTAAAATAAAAGCGAATGGCGCCATCTCGCTCGAGGTAATCGGCCGGCACCGCGTGGCTGGCGCGACGGCTATGAACTTGATGGATTCCTGAATGAACGCGCAAATAGAATTCACCCCACCCTTCGACGAGCAGCGAACGATTTAACTTTTCAATCACCAAAGATTCCAGCGTCGGTCGCGCCAGTTCTCGATAAACGATTCGATTCTTTACTTCGAGAGTGGAGTAATTGAGACCACCACTTCGCGAAACACCCGCAGGCGGCAATGCGCTCCAATGCGATGAGAAGACAGCGACGCGCAGACGTGGATCATATCCCACGTTTAAACTCCGGAGCGAATAAGTGTTGAGCGCGATTTCGAGTACTCCGAAGCCGCCCGCCCGCACCTGAATAATGAGGTGATCGATACGACGCGCGTCGGCTTTTCGTTCAATGGTGTAGCCGATTGGCGGGCCAGCTATTCGCACAAATTCACCCGGACGGAAAGAAGAACGGGCGCGCTCGTGGACGTCCGGCCTGCCTGACTCAGCTGTCATATTTCCAGTATGACGAACTTATTCGCCAAACAAGGTGCTCGTCCGCAAAGCGAGGCTTGGGTTTGCGGAGGTTAGGCATCTTGCCTGACTCGGCCGGCAGGCTTCCAGCCTGACGATCGTATTTCATGCGCGAGATGTCTCGTTGACCAACACAGGTTCGCCGCAGGACGGTCCGCCCCGCCGCCGGGCTGGAAGCCCGTGCTCCTTCCTATTCGAGCGGAAACTCGATTGGCTCTTCTTCTTCGCGCGCGACAAGTTTGTTTCGCTCAATAATTCGCGCACAGGTGTTCCAGCGAAGTAGTGCATCGTCGTGACCTAGCGGTCGTATGGCTTCGGCTTTTTCAAACCAGCTCATCGCTTCGCGAAAGAGTTCGTAAGCTTGAAATCGGCAGTCCGGAGTGTTCTGTGTTAACTTCGTTTTGGCGCGCCGTTCTGCAAAAATCCCGGTGTAATAAGCGCGCTCGTACTCGTTCTTGATCCGGGCGAGCAACTCTTTGGCTTGTGTGTCGCTGACGCCGTAACCTTTGCTGAAGCGGTCAGTGAGCGCGAGCACCAGCGTGACGATCGCCTCCTGGTTTTCAGGGTCGGCTTTCAGTACATCGAGGCAAATACTCTCGGCTTCCGCTGGCTCGTTCAGCAAGCGATAGCGCGTCGCCTTTTCTAACGCGGCGGGGATGGCTTCTTTGGAGAGGGATTTTAGCTCGGGCATGGGGAATGAACCTAATTAGTCACATCGTGATTCGTTACATCGATAAATCGCTACATCGAGGAAGCAAACCGATTCACGAATCTCGATTCACGAATCACTTCTCTTCTTCAGCCAGCGCCAAATCCAGCCGAACGGATCATAGAATTCATCCACGACACGTTCCTTTAACGGAATGATTCCGTTGTCCGTGATCTCGATACTTTCCGGGCAAACTTTGGTGCAGCATTTCGTGATGTTGCAATAGCCAATGCCCTGCGTATTCCGCAGCTCCTCGATCCGATTCTCGGTGTCGAGCGGATGCATTTCGAGCGCGGCGATGTGAATGAGAAAGCGCGGCCCAATGAATTTATCGTGCATTTGGTGATCGCGCAGGACGTGACAAACGTCCTGACAAAGAAAACACTCGATGCATTTCCGAAATTCCTGAACGCGGTCGATGTCTTCCTGCTGCATGCGCCAGGTGCCATCTGGCGCGTCCGGCGGTCGCGGCTTGAACTTCTTGATCTTTGTTTTCATCCGAAAATTCCAGGAAACGTCGCTGATCAAGTCTTTGAGAATTGGAAACGCCTTCATCGGCTCGATCGTTACCGGTTTATCCAGCGGCAAATCGCTCATGCGCGTCATACACATGAGTTTGGGCATGCCGTTCACCTCGGCGGAACAGGAACCGCACTTGCCTGCCTTACAGTTCCATCGGCAGGCTAAATCGCCCGCCTGCGTCGCTTGAATATCGTGCACAGCATCAAGCACGACCATGCCCTCGGAAATTTCGGTAGTGTAATCGCGAAACTCGCCACCGCTCGCGTCGCCGCGCCAGATTTTGAATGTGGCAGTTGCCATGTGATTCGTTAAATCGTGAATCGTGAATCGTCTGAGTCTTGAGCGATTTCAACCGCTGCTTCTGACTCCTGCTCGTGCGCACCGTACGGAGGCGGATCATCTTCTCCAACTGACGAACTGGCTTTTTGCCCTCGCAGATAACGAATATAGCCGTCGATCAATTTACGTACTCGCCACCCTTGCTGTTTCAAAGAAGCAGTATGTTGCTGAGCTAAATACTCCTCATCTTCACACACATTCAAATCGTCGATCAATTCTTCTAATGAACCGCGAGATTGTAGCGTAAACTTTATCTGGTCTAAGTAGTGCCATCGTCCGTGGCCTTCGGCGATATTATTGGTAAGTGAAAGCGCTGCGCGTCGAATTTGGCCAGCCAAGCCGAATTTTTCGATGTCCGGTAGTTGCTTGGCGACACGGTACATCGCTTTCCTAAATTCTCGCGCTACTTGGTAGACCTCTAGATCTTCGAATGTGGAATGTGAGCTTTGGTTGTTCATAGCGTCATCGGCTTATCCGATTCACGATTCTCGATTCTCATTTTCAGCGCTTCACCGATTCTCCTCGATCACTTGCTTCAAATAATCCGGCATCTCGGGCAGCGGTTCCCAGCGTACCTGCATACTCCCCTCAGCGCTTTTCGAGATCATCGTGTTCGCCTTCGAGAACTTATCATCCTTGTTTGGATAATCCTCCCGAAATTGTGCGCCGCGGCTCTCTTTGCGTTTCAGTGCGGCGACTGTAATGGCCTCGGCAATCGTGAGAAGATTCTTCAGATCAAGGGCCGTGTGCCAGCCAGGGTTGAACTCCCGGTGACCGACGACACCTGCACGACCGGCGCGCTGCTGCAATGACCGCAATTGTTCCAGCGCTGATTTCATCTCCGCTTCGTTGCGCACGATTCCGACCTTGTCCTGCATGATCTCCTGCAGTTCTTTTTGCACTTCATACGGGTTCTCACCAGCCGCTCGTTCGAAAGGTTCCAATGCCTCGCGCGCCACGGCATCGATGTCTTCGGTATCAATCTTACCCAACGAATTTTCCTTCGCGAACTTGGCGGCGAATTCACCAGCGCGTTTTCCGAACACTAAAAGATCCGACAATGAATTTCCGCCGAGGCGATTGGCGCCATTGATTCCGGCGGCGCACTCACCGGCCGCAAACAAGCCGGACACACGGGACATCTCTGTGTCCGCATCAACGTGCACTCCGCCCATGATATAATGCGTGGTCGGCCCTACTTCCATTGGCTGCTCGGTGATATCGATGTCGGCCAATTGTTTAAACTGGTGATACATGCTCGGCAGTTTCTTTTTGATGTACTCAGCCGCGTTTGGAAGTTTTTGTTTGATCCACGCGATGTCGAGATAGACACCGCCGTGCGGGCTTCCCCTGCCCTCTTTGATTTCGCGCACAATGCAGCGGGCGATGTGGTCGCGCGTCAATAATTCCGGCGGACGTCGCGCGTCCTTGTCGCCCTGGCAGTAGTTCCAACCTTCTTCCTCGCTGCCGGCAGTCTGCGCGCGGTAATTCTCCGGGATCTCATCGAACATAAAACGCCGTCCTTCTTTGTTTGTGAGAATGCCGCCTTCGCCGCGGACGCCTTCTGTGACCAAGATTCCCATCACGCTCGGCGGCCAGACCATCCCGGTGGGATGAAATTGCACAAATTCCATGTCGATCAGTTCCGCGCCCGCCTCGTATGCGAGCGCATGACCGTCGCCGGTATACTCCCAACTGTTGCTGGTGATCTTGTAAGCGCGGCCAATTCCTCCGGTGGCAAGGACGATGGCTTTGGCCCGAAAAATCTTGAAGCGACCGCGTTCGCGTTCATAACCAAACGCGCCGACGACCCGTCCGTCATCTTTCAGCAACGCCAGAATGGTGTGCTCCATGTAAACCTCGATGCCTTGATGCACCCCGTGGTCCTGTAAAGTGCGGATCATCTCCAAACCAGTGCGGTCTCCGACGTGCGCGAGCCGCGGATATTTGTGGCCGCCAAAATTTCTTTGCAGAATGCGACCATCTTTTGTGCGATCGAACACCGCACCCCAGGCTTCGAGTTCGCGCACGCGATCGGGCGCTTCTTTGGCATGAAGTTCCGCCATGCGCCATTGATTTACATACTGTCCACCGCGCATGGTGTCGGCGAAATGCACTTTCCAATTGTCGCGATCATCGACATTGGCGAGCGCGGCTGCGATCCCGCCTTCGGCCATGACAGTGTGTGCTTTGCCGAGGAGCGATTTGCAAACTAGGCCGACAGAAATTCCAGCGGCCGATGCTTCAATTGCCGCGCGCAATCCAGCACCGCCGGCCCCTATGATGAGAACGTCGTGCTCGTGCGTTTCGTACTCTGCCATGGGGTTCGTGAATTGTTAAAACGTTACGACGTTAAGTCGTAAAACAGATTTTTGTCGGCACACGATCCATCGATTCACGATTCTCGATTCAACGATTTAACGGGGCGGATCGGGTCAGAAAAGCCGCCAATCATGCCAGATTCCCATTGAGCAAAGGCGCACGTAAAGGTCAGTGAACCCGACCCAGAACAGGCTCAACCACGCCCAGGGCATGTGGCGGCGATTCAAACAACTCACGCACGCGTAAGCCCGGAAACAAGTTGGAGATTTAGAAAATTGGTCGAGAAATCCGCCGATCAAATGTCGTAAGGAATGACAGCCAAAAGTGTAGCCGCCGAGCAAAACGACGTTGATGGCGAGAACGATCGTGCCAATTCCAAGGCCAAATGAATGCCGACCAGTGGCCGGATCTACAAACCAGAGCGCTTTCCAAACGTCGATGCTGAGGATGACAATGAAAACAAGTGCGAGATAAAGAAAATATCGGTGCACATTTTGCATAACGAGCGGGAAAGAGCGCTCACCGAGATACGTTTTTCGCGGCTCACCGACGGTGCAGGCAGGTGGGTCCGCCCAAAACGCCTTGTAATAGGCGCCACGATAATAATAACAGGTCAGGCGGAATCCGCCCGGCGCCCAAAGAATTAGCAGCGCTGGCGAAAAAATGAGCCAAGCCGGCCACCACCCAGGTTTTGGACCAAACCAGCTATGTGGCGAGTCGCCAAATAATTCCGGCGAATAAAAGGGCGAGATGTAGTTACCGAAATAATAATGCCGCCCCTGGAACGCCGCCCATGTTGAATAGAGGATAAACGTTCCGAGACCGAGAAAAACGAGTAGCGGGTTCAGCCACCAAACATCGGCGCGCATGGTTTCACCGAATGAGCGCCGCGGCAAGGTTGTGGCGGTTCCGTTCATTGTCCGTCCGCTCCTTCGACAGGGAACTTTGCTTTTTTCCACGCTTCCCAGCTGCCGGGAACATTCCAAAGCTGTTCAAATCCTCTTGGCTTTAAAATGCTGGTGGCAATGCTGGCGCGATATCCACTTCCGCAATAAACAACTGTTGGTTTGGCGGGATCCAGCTCCCCCACCCGTTTCGGAAGTTCCGGCAGGAAAATGTGGCGCGCTCCGGGAACATGCCCGTGCTTCCATTCGCCTGGGGAGCGGACATCGACGACCTGTAAACTTGATGCGCGCTTGTTTAATTCGTGCACGCTCATCTGCCCAATTTCCGCGTGTGGGAATCCTGCAGCCTCCCAGGCTTTCATTCCGCCAACCAGATAGCCGGCGAACTTGGAGTAACCGGTCCGAATAAAAAGCCTAACGACTTTCTCGAGTTCACTTTCATTTTCGAGCACTAAAAGAATCGGTTCATCGGGATCGAGCATCCAACCAGCCCAGATCGAGAGAATCGGTGACCCGCCGATGTTCAAGGCGCCGGGAATGTGACCGCCGCCAAACGCGAGCATGCTCCGCGTGTCCACGAGCACGCCTTTCTTCTTCTCGATCGCCTCTTTAAAAGCTTTTGGGGGCAGTCCCGGCACGCGCGGGAGATTTCCCAACACCTCCGGTCCTTTCGCGTTCACTTTCTTCATGACCGGGTAGTACTTTGGCACCGGCGGCGCCGTGGCGAGCGCGTAGTCGGTGAAATTTTTCACGTCGTCAAACTGCAGGAATTTATTGAATTTCCTTTCGTAGCCGATCGAGCTACTCAAACGGTCGCCAATATCGGCGCCACAAGGTGAGCCCGCGCCATGATTCGGATAAATCATGACGTGATCGGGCAGTTTGAGATAAAAGTCGCGCAAAGTGTGGAATTGTTTTTCAGCCAGTTCCTTGACGTGCTCCGCTCCTAACAAATCAGGCCGGCCCGCAGATGAAACAAAAAGCGAATCTCCCGTGAGCACCCCCCAAGGCGTGTCGGGATGATCGGCTTCGGCCAGAAGGTAAGATATATGTTCCGGTGTATGGCCGGGAGTGTGCCGGGCCGTGACGACCACTTCGCCGAAAGTGAAACGATCTCCGTCTTTGACCTTCTCGTGTTCGAAACCATAGGAAGCGCCACCCTCGTGGCTGACAAAAATCTTGGCCGACTCCAACCGAGCACAAAGTTCGCGCGAACCGCTTACGAGATCAGCGTGAATGTGCGTCTCAAAGATGTGCGTGATGGCAAGATTAGCCTCCCGCGCCATTTCGACGTAGACGTCAACGTCGAGTCGCGGATCGAAGATCGCGGCGACGCCCTCGTCGTCGTCACCCAATAGATAAGAAAGCTCAGCGATGCCTTCGGTTTGGATCGTTTTGAAAACCAGCGACATCGCCTGACTTAACGCGAAGGCGGAGCGAAGTTCAACAAGATCGACGATTCTTGTCTGGGGAGCGCACGCGCCCCCGCGTGCTGGCGATGACGCCCTCGTCATCGCGAACCGCATTTTTTTCAAACATGAAAGAAGGAGCGTAGAAAAGCATTTCGGCGAGGGCGCCGAAATGGGCACGCGAGGCGCGTGCGCTCCCCAGAGCAGAGCGGTTCATCGCACTTCTACCGTGATCGGGAGGAGATGATTGATCATGTAAGTCCCGCGGTCTCGATCACGTTCGGTCGGTTGTGTCCGCCCGCGCGAATCGGTCGCGCGAGCGATTAGGGTATGTTTTCCCGCCTTGGCTGGCGTCTGCCATTCAAATTCCCAGAGTCGCCACGCGTAGAGTGCCGCTTTATCGATCAGCTTCGCATTATTCCAAGTTGCTCCTCCATCTGTGCTGAGTTTCACCTTGGTGATCTCGCCGTCGCCCGTCCAAGCCGCGCCGTGCACGCGCACGTTTGACTTTGCCGGAACAGTTTCGCCCTCGATTGGTTTGGCGATCTCGGCTTTGATCTGCATTTCACGGATTGGAACCAATTCCGCCAACTCCTCTCGCCTTTCCCAATACGAATAATCCAATGTCTGGTAATATCCGGTGAACGGTTTGTCGGTGACGATGATTCGTTCGAGCCATTTGATCGATGCCACGGCATACCACCCCGGAACGATGGCGCGCAGCGGAAAACCGTTTTGTTGGGGCAGTTCCTCCCCATTGATCTTATAAGCGAGAAGCACATCTTCGCGTGCTTTTGCGATCGGGATACTGCGCGCGAACTGTACATTTCCGGACGGGCGCTTGGGTTCTTCGAGCGGCCCTTCGTCCGCCCCTTCCAAAATTACTTCGGACGCGCCCGCCTTTACTCCGGCGCGATCGAGCAAGATGGACAATGGAACGCCGGTCCACTGAGCGTTTCCGACCGCGCCTAAGCCCCACGCCACGCCCTTGACTTTTGGTTCAAGAAAATTCCGGCTATTGCCAGCGCACTCCAGCGTCGCTGGAATTGTGCGAGACTCTAAAGTGAGCACTTCGTCATAGTCGATTTCGAACGGTCTTTCGATTTCTCCTTCCACGTGCAGCCGCCAATTTTTCTGGTCAATTTTCGGCATCGGAAAATGACAGCGAACATAAAACGATTCGGTCGGCGTAATGAAGCCGTCGAGCTTTTCAAACGGCATCTCCAGATTCAGCGGATCGCTGCTCCGGACAATTTTTCCGTCAATTATTTGCGCAGATTCATCCGGAGGCACCGACATCATGAAAATTAAATCATTAAATCACTGAATTGCTAAATGAAATGTAGGACGGGTATTTTGGGGAACGAGAACACGCTCGAGAGTGCGGGATTCGCTGGATTTGGACCCTGGCGTTGGAATCCGGCTCAACGCCTGGAACCTTTGAGCCGATTATCGCAGTTCGCGATCTTGGCCGCGAACTGCTCAGCAAACCCGGAATCGGCCGGCATGAGTTTGCCTTGCTCCCGCAAGGTAGCAAAAACATCCAGCCCTTGTTTGTAGGACGACCGGGCCTTGATCCAAGTCTTGACCCGACGCGCGCGTGATTGCTTTTTATTCGAGGCGAGAAACGTGCAGGCATCGCCAAACTTTTCGTAACACAACCCGATATTTCGGCGATAGAGGACATTAGTCGGATCGGCCGTGGACAATTGCAGTAAAATCGACAATGCTTGTTGCGCGTGATCCAGCGCAGGGCTGCTCTCGCCGGTTGCGGTTAACGCTTCGGACAAATCGCCGTGCGCAACTGCCAGATCGAACTGAACCTGAGCGTTCTTTGGATCGCGTTGCGCGATCCGCTGACGGACATCGAACGCTTTGCGACGACTCTCCAAAGCGCCAGCAACATCTCCGCCGCCAATCAATATCTGGCCGAGTCGGGCGTAACCATAGCCAACTTCGCGATAAGCAGAGTCGTTGTTTGGATCTTGCGCGGACAAAGTCTCCAGCATGACGATGCCGCGTCGTGCGTTTTCCACTGCTTCCGTAGTTTTCGCATCAGTGGCACCGCCCACTTTCAGAAAATCGAGCGCGGCACTGCGCCGCAGTGTTACGTCGTCAGGTTGTTGAGTGAGCAAAGATTGCCGGATCGACAAAGCACTCTGGTAAATCTTAAGTCTTTCTTCGCTGCGCTGTGCGCCATCCAGACTATCGCCAAGTATTTCGTAGGCGCGCGCCAGCTCATCTTGGACGGATTGGTCTCCGGGATGAGCGGTGCTTAGTTTTTCGAAGATGGATAACGAGCTGCGATACTTGTCGATTGTTCCATTAATGTCTCCCTTCTGCGCAAGAAGATCACCGACTGCACGATAACCTCGTCCGATCTGCATTTGCGTTTCCGTAGTAGCCTGATCGTCTTTGGGCTGTTCGCGACTATCCGCAGCTTTCTGATAACTCGCCAGGGCATCCTCCTTATTGCCCAGGTTTGTGGACGACACATTTCCTTGAGTGTCGCCAGTAGTTTCGTGAGCGGTCGCCAGGTCGCGTTGCTGAGATGGCAGGTTTTTGAGGGAATCGCGGATTTCAACCATCAAAGAGTCCGCCAGTTGGCGCAGGTCATTGAAACGCTGTTCGGTCAATTCGCGGTGCTGATCAGCGCGGTGCGCCTGGCGCGCCACCGCGATGATTCCGCCAATCAAACTGAGAACGAGAAGAGCGGCAGCGATCACAGCAATAGGATGTCGCTTAACGAATTTGCCGCTGCGGTAATTGAGCGTGTCGCTTCGTGCGATCACTGGCAGGCCAACCAGATGCCGATGGATGTCCTCGGAAAATTCCGCGACTGATGCATAACGGCGTGCCGGTTGTTTGTGTAAGGCTTTCAAAATGATGTGGTCGAGATCGCCACAGAGAGGTTTCGGATTTCGAATCTCGAATGTCGAATCATTAACCGAGTGAATGTTTTTAACGGCGCGTTTTGCCACGGCGCTGCTCGGGCGCATCGGCTCCTGCCCGATGATAGCGCGCGCCACTTCACCGGGATGACGGCTCGTGCTGCCATACGGATACTGTTGAGTCAGCAGCTC
>WNGI01001421.1_pt1 | contig 21065 bp, 19 predicted proteins | sample 5400621 | NCBI WGS metagenome assembly WNGI01 (sample SAMN13153374, study PRJNA577476) | soil metagenome | isolation source: 20 cm soil or saprolite under Garry oak tree replicate 1 | place: USA:California | collected 2016-06-15
AACGGAGTTTGAGCTGGAACCCGCTGGTCCAGGTGATGTTCATGCTGCAGGACGCCGAGACGAGGCTGGTGCTTCCGGGCCTGACGGCGAGCCCGGTCGAGGTGGACACGGGCACGGCGCAGTTCGATGTGACCGCCTCGGTGCGGGAGGGGCCGGACGGCCTGCGGGTGTCGCTGCGCTATAACACGGACCTCTACGATGCGGCGACGATCCGGCGGATGCTGGGCCACTACGAGACGCTGCTCGCGGGGATCGTGGCCGATCCGGGTCAGCGTCTGTCCCGGCTGCCGCTGTTGACGGAGGCGGAGCGCCGTCAGCTGCTCCGCGAATGGAACAACACTCAAGCCCCGTACCCCGAGTCAGCGTGCATCCACGAGCTGTTTGAAGCCCAGGTGGAGCGGACCCCGGAGGCGGTGGCGGTGACCTTCGAGGATCAGTCCCTCACCTACCGCCAGCTGAACCGGCGCGCCAACCAGTTGGCGCATCAGCTTCAAAGCCTGGGGGTGGGGCCGGAGGCTCTGGTCGGCATTTGCGTCGAGCGATCTTTGGAAACAGTCGAGGGGTTGTTGGGAATCCTGAAGGCGGGTGGCGCGTATGTCCCGCTCGACCCCGAGTACCCCAGGGAGCGCCTCGCGTTCATGGTGCGGGATTCCGGGTTGAGGGTATTGCTGACCCAGACGCATCTCAGTGCCAAGCTGTCTGAGTTCCAACTCCCACTGGTATGCTTGGATTCGGACCGGAGGGCGATTGCGCAACAGAGTTTGGAGAATTGCCACAGCGGAATCGAGCCGGGGAATCTGGCTTACGTGATTTACACCTCCGGATCAACCGGCCGGCCAAAAGGCGTAGAGATTACTCATCGGTCACTGGTCAGCTTCCTGGCCGCCATGCAAGCTGACCCTGGATTGACGGCGGGGGATACACTCCTGGCGGTCACGACCATCTCGTTTGACATCGCCGCGTTGGAACTCTTCTTCCCCCTGTCCGTAGGTGCCCGCGTCGTCTTGGTGAGCCGTGATACCGCTCGCGACGGACGGCGATTGCTCGAAGAGCTGGCGAGGTCTGGGGCTACGTGTCTGCAGGCCACTCCCACCACCTGGCGCCTACTCGTCGGTGCGGGATGGCAGGGAAACAAGGATCTCAAGATCCTGTGTGGAGGGGAAGCCCTGCCGCGCGACCTTGCCAATGAGTTGGTGAGAAAAAGCCGGTCGATTTGGAACATGTATGGACCTACGGAAACGACAATCTGGTCAACCCTGTATCGGGTCAGGTCAGGGGAAGGGCCGGTTCTCATCGGCCGTCCCATCGCGAACACGGAGACGCACGTGCTCGACAACCAATTGCAGCCGGTGCCGGTCGGGGTGGCGGGCGAATTGTATATCGGGGGGGCCGGCGTGGCGAGGGGGTATCGGATCCGGCCGGAACTGACCGCAGAAAAGTTCATTCCGAACCAATTCAGCAAGAAGCCCGGCGCGCGCCTCTACAAGACCGGCGACCGGGCTCGCTATCGGCCGGACGGCAACATCGAGTTTCTGGGAAGGCTGGATGACCAGGTGAAGATCAGGGGGTTTCGGATCGAGTTAGGCGAGCTCGAGGCCGTGCTCGGTTCGCACCCGGGCGTACGTGAAGCCGTCGTTATAGCCCGGGAGGATGTCCCGGGGGAGCAACGCCTGGCTGGGTACCTCGTCGCGGCGAAGAAGCCGGCGCCGTCGCTCAACGAGCTGTACAGCTTTTCGAAGGACAGACTCCCTGAATACATGATTCCCGACCTGGTCGTGCTGGACTCGCTGCCTCGGACCCCGAACGGCAAGGTGGATCGTCGCGCGCTTCCAGCACCCGGCCCGGCGAGACCCGAGCCGGAGGAGACTTTCGTGGGACCTCGCACCCCGGCCGAAGAAGCGGTGGCAGACATCTGGACCCGGGTGCTTGGGGTCGGACAGGTGAGCAGATATGACAACTTTTTTGACTTGGGAGGTCATTCACTCTTGGCCATGCAGGTCGTCGCAAGAATAGAAGGTCAATTGGGAGTGCGCATAAATCTAAAGGAGCTCATGTTCCAGACTCTGGCGCAGCTTGCCGCGGCATGCGAAGAACGGGCGCATGCTCGCATGTTATCATCGGGTTCACCTGGTTCAGCGCGGCATCTACCGGAACGGAAGTCCGCAGGGTGAGCGAGATGCGAAAAGCGTATGCCTGACGGAGGAATGGTCCCCTTCTATTTCGGTGCGCCCGACAGACCACTCTATGGCTGCTTTCATGAGCCACGGCCCGGCCTCCAGCGAACCTGCGGGGCGATTCTCTGCCCCCCGTTGTGGCACGAATACATCTACTCCCACCGTGCCTATCGACAGCTCGCGGTCCGTCTCAGCCGTGCCGGCTATCCGGTACTGCGGTTCGATTACTACGGAAGCGGCGACTCCGGGGGCGACGAGGAACAGGGGGAGATCCCCCAGCGTTTGACCGACATCTCAACGGCCGTCAGTGAAATGAGAACCAGGTCCGGTTTGGCCAAGGTGTGTTTGCTGGGGCTCCGCCTGGGGGGAACGCTGTCGATGATGAGCGGAGCGCAACGAGGCGACGTCGAAGGCTTGGTCCTCTGGGATCCGGTGGTCACCGGGAGGGCCCATATCAAGGAGATGAGAACCGTGCACACCGAAAGGCTGAGGTCGCTCTCCAAGCCGAAGCACGGCATACCGGCGGGGATGTACGGTGAAATACTGGGGTACCCCTTGACCCGTTCCATCGTCGCGGACCTTGAGAATATAGACCTCCTGGCGATCCGGCGGAAACCGGCCAACAACACGCTGGTGATCGAGAGCGACGGCGCGGGGGACACCGGAGGTCTAAGAGAGCATCTAAAGGGGACCGACACCCACGTCGAGTATCAGGAGCTACCCAGCCCGAGAATCTGGTTGCCCGACCGCGAGGGCGGCCTCTTGGTGCCCAGCCAGATCCTGCAGGCTGTGGTCTCTTGGATCTCCAGGGTGCAGCCTTGAAAGAGGAATCTTTGCTGTTTGGCCAAACCAAGTCCTTGGTTGGAATCCTCACCAACCCTGGGAAAGCTGCGAGCAACGCTGACACTACGAACCTTCCCGCTGTGATCCTTTTGAACGCCGGGATCATCCATCGAGTCGGCCCTCATCGTCTCTACGTGAAAATGGCAAGACGCCTGGCTGCCATGGGCTTTGTCGTGCTTCGCTTCGACTTCTCCGGTGTTGGAGACAGCAAAGTTCGTCACGATACCCTAACGTTCGAAAGGAGCACCATACGCGAGGCGCAAGATGCGATGAATTATCTGAGCGCCGAGACAGGAATCGGGCGGTTCGTTCTTGCCGGAATCTGCTCCGGTGCAGATGTCTCGCTCAAAACAGCGTGTTGCGACCCGCGGGTTGTGGGAGCAGTCCTGATCAACGCCCAGGGAGATCAGCTGGACACCGGAGACGAGTTGCGTTCCTATGTCTTGATCCGCCAGAAGGCCCGCCATGTCTGGAGGAGCGCGCTGCTCAATCCCAAGATGTGGATGAGAGCGGTGACGGGAAAGGTTGACTACGGCGACATCATCAAGGTTTTGGTGTTCCCGCTGCGAAGCAGGTTCGGTTGGAAGAAGAGGATGTCGACCGGAACCAGTCAATATGCAGCGGACTTGCGCTCAGTGACTCAGGATGGCGTTCGGCTGCTCCTCGCCTTCTCAGAAGGCGATACGGGTCTGGAGATCCTTCGTGAGGTATTCGGTACTGAGCTCCAGCAGCTCCGCGCCTCCGGGAAGATAGGGTTTCATGTGATTCCCCAGTCCGATCACGTGTTTACTTTGCTTGGTAATCAGGAACGTCTTCTCGCGCTGGTGCACGATTGGTCGCATGAGTGCTTCGTGAATGCGGAGCGGCCCGTGGCGGAAGATAACAGGCTGATCATGCCCAAAGGATCTTTGGAGGGCTTGGCTCAACGACCGGAAGCCGGTCTGAGACGCGCGAAGGGAGGAAGTGACAATCAGGAAGTTGCACGAGGTATGGTCCCCGCCTCCGGGGGACCTCGCCCTCGAGAACAATGAGGTTCACGTCTGGCGCGCGGCCGCGGAGCCCACCGGCCTACCGCTCGAAGCCCTGCGCCAGACCCTCAACGCGAGCGAACAAGCAAGAGCGGAGCGGTTCGCTTTTCGGACAGACCGTGACCGCTTCATGACCCGTCGCGGGCGGCTTCGGGCCATCCTTGGGCGATACTTGGCGGTGGACGCGCGTCGGCTGGAATTCACTTACGGTGCCGACGGGAAACCCGCTCTTGCCCCACCGTTTGCTGGGACGCATCTCCGCTTCAATGTCTCCAACTCGGCTGGACTCATCCTGTACGCGGTCACACACGGCCGAGAGATCGGCGTCGATCTCGAAGCGATCCGGCCGGCAATCGCTCAAGAGCGCATTCCTGAGTCCTTCTTTTCACCTCGGGAAGTTGCCGCGTTACGTGCCCTACCGGTGGATGCGCAGGCAGAAGCGTTCTTCGCCTGCTGGACCCGGAAGGAGGCCTACGTCAAGGCCACGGGAGAGGGCCTTACGCTGCGGCTCGATTCGTTTGACGTGTCCCTCGTTCCCGGTGAACCGGCCGCACTCTTATGCACGAGAGGGAAAGCCCAGGAGGCTTCTCGCTGGTGTCTCCGGGCATTGGCGCCAGGCCGGGGCTACGCGGCGGCTCTTGCCGTCGAAGGACACGGCTGGAGGCTCAAATGTTGGCAATGGACCGAATGACGGTTGAGCCGCTACCGAGCATTGCATCACCTCGGGAACGCCGGGCCGTTCGAAGCGCCCGGAGGCGTCTCAGGCAGTCCCCTGCCGCAATTGTCGGAGAATTTCCCGGGCTTCGTCATCGAGCCGGGCTTCGTCGATCATCTCGGGGCGGCGCAGCAGGGTCCGGCGAAGCGCCTCCCGGGCGCGCCACCGGCGAATCGCCTCGTGGTGGCCGCTGAGGAGGACCTCGGGCACCGCCCGCCCGCGAAACTCCGCGGGCCGCGTGTACTGCGGGTAGTCCAGGAGGTCCCCGGAAAACGAGTCGCGGGCGACGGACTCCGCGTCTCCCACGGCTCCCGGAAGGAGACGGCCCACGGCCTCGATCAGCACCATCGCCGCGACCTCGCCCCCGGGCAGCACATAGTCGCCGATGCTGATCTCTTCCGCCCCCAACAGCTCGGCGACCCGCTCGTCGACCCCTTCGTAGCGGCCGCAGAGCACGACCAGATGGGGCCGGGCGGCGAACGCCCGGGCCCGCGCCTGCGTGAGGAGCCGGCCCTGCGGGCTGGTCAGGAGGATCGCCGGCGGCTCGCCGGGGTGAGACGCCCGAATCGCGTCTGCGGCGAGGACGAACGGCTCAGGCTTCATCACCATCCCCGCCCCGCCCCCGTAGGGAATGTCGTCCACGCTGCGGTGCCGGTCCGCCGTGAAGTCCCGCAGGTCCCACACCCTGAGGTCGAGGATGCCTCGCTCCCGCGCCCGACCGAGGACGCCGACACCGAGCGGCCCCGGAAACACCTCCGGGAAGATCGTGACGACGTCGATCCTCACGGGGTCCACTCGGGCAGCCGCGCCACGAGCTCACCCGCGCCGATGTCGATCCGCTGGACGACGCTGTCGACGGCAGGCAGCAGGATCTCGCCTCCCTCCGGAGGGCGCACGACGTAGACGTCGTTGCTCCCGGTGCGGAGGATGTCGACCACCCGGCCGATCGCCTTTCCCTCCGGGGTCCGAACCTCCAGACCGATCACCTGGAAGGTATAGAACTGACCGGGCGGCAGCGGGACCGCGTCGCGCGCCGGAATTTCGACCGTGGCTCCGCGCAGAGCCTCCGCCGCCTCGCGCGTCCCGGTTCCTTGAAATTTCATGAGCACGACCCGCCCCGACCGGCTGGACCGCTCCACCCGCACCGGCCGCGCCGCGCCGCGAGACACCAACACGACTTCGGCGAGGCCGAGCAGACGGTCCGGGAAATCGGTCACCGGCGCCACCCGCACGGCTCCCCGCACGCCGTGGGCGCCTCCCACCTCGCCGATGATGATGCGATCCTCGGAGCCTCCGGAGCCCCGGGGGGGCTGTGCCCCGGCCACGCGTTTCCTGCGGTGCCCCGCCGGCGCCGCCACCGGCCGCTACCCGCCGCTGGGCGTGATGAGGAGCGAGGCGGAGGCCTCCCGGATCTCGAGGATGATCCCGTCCTTGACAAGGACCTCGGTCCGGGAGATCTTGTCGAAGAGGTTGTCCCCCACGGCGACGCTGACCGTCCCCTCGATCGTGCCCTGAGTATATTCCGAGTTGAGCTCGAGGTCCTGGGCTTCGCGCAGGCGGGCCTGCAGCTCCATGCGCGTGGCTTCCTGCCGGCTGCGCTCCAGATCGAGCTGCTGCCGGACGGCGCGGGTTTGGGGGGTGACCTGCCGCTCCAACTCGAAGCGGCGGGCCTGGACGTCGATTTGCTGCATGATCGCGTCCACGCGTTTGATCGCGTCTTCGATATCCGCGATGTAGAGGCGCTTGAACGCCTCGGTGACAATGGCCTTGATCACCACCGGCCGCTGCACGGTAATCGATGTCATGGCTCACCTCCTGAATCCCGGCTCTCCGATGGGCGGTCCGCACCCTCCGGCCGGACGATCTCCACTGTGACCCGCTTGCCGCCTCGGGTCGCGGCGGCCCGGGCGAGGGTCCGGATCGCCTTGATCACCCTGCCGCCGCGGCCGATCACCTTGCCCAGATCGTCGGGGAGGACGCGGAGCTCGACCGCCGTGGCATGGGGGCCAACCACCTCTCGGACCTCCACCCCCTCGGGGTGATCGACCAGGGACCGCGCGACCAGCTCGACGAAGTCTTTCACCGCGCCGCCCTGGCCCGGGTCTCCTCCCACCGCTGGAGCACCCCGGTCTTTTCCAGAATCACCCTCGCCGCATCGGAAGGCCGCGCTCCCTTGCGGAGCCAGGCGATGACCTTTTCCTCGTTCACCTTCATCGTTGAAGGGTCGGTCCGAGGATTGTAGAACCCCACCGCTTCAATATATTTGCCGCTGCGGGGGCTCCGGGCGTCCGCGATGACCAGCCGGTAGAACGGCTGGCCCTTGGCGCCCCGACGCATCAACCGGATCTTGACGCTCATGCGCATTCCCTCCTCTGAAGAGTATGATCCATGGTCCCCCTCCCCGGCGACCCACCCGTGCACCTCATCGGGGAGGAAACGGCATGGGAAGCTTCCCTCTGCGACGGCCCTGCGACTCCATCTGCCGCAGCATCTTTTTGACATCCTCGAACTGGCGGAGGAACCGGTTCACCTCAGGGATCGACGTCCCGCTCCCCCGGGCGATCCGGCGGCGGCGGCTCCCGTCGATGACCTGAGGACGCTGCCGCTCGTCCGGGGTCATGGAGTTGATCATCGCCTCGATGCGTCCGAGGGCCCGTTCGTCGACGGACATTCCGCGCATGCGCGGGCCGAGGCCCGGGATCATCCCCAGCAGTTGGTCCAAGGGGCCCATCGCCCGAATCTGCCTGAGCTGCCTGGTGAAGTCCTCGAGCGTGATCTCGGCGCGCCTGAGCCGGCGTTCCATCTCGCGGGCCTGCTCCGCCGAGACCTGCTCCTGCGCCCGCTCGACAAGGGTGAGCACGTCCCCCATCCCCAGGATGCGGGAGGCGATCCGATCGGGGTGAAACGGCTCCAGCGCTTCCAGCCGCTCGCCCGTGCCGACAAACAGGACCGGCCGGTCGAGCGCGGCGACGACCGAGAGCGCGGCCCCGCCGCGGGCATCCCCGTCGAGTTTCGTCAGGATGAGCCCGTCGATGGGGACTGAGCCGCGGAATCCTTCGGCCATCCGCACCGCATCCTGCCCGGCCATGGCATCGAGGACCAGCAGGGTGTTGTGCGGCGAGGTCGTCTCCCGGATCTTCGTCAGCTCGGTGAGCAGCTCGGTGTCGATGTGCAGCCGTCCGGCGCTGTCGATGATCAGCACGTCGGCGGTCCGGCGCGCCTGGTCCAGCGCCGCGCGCGCCACCTCCACAGGATCGGCCGCGCCGTCGAGCGCGAAGACCGGGACACCGGCGGTCTGTCCGACGACCTGGAGCTGGGCCACCGCGGCCGGCCGGTAGACATCGGCGGCGGCCAGGAGCGGGGTCCGGCCCTGCTTCTTGAGGTGGAGCGCCAGCTTTCCCGCGGTCGTCGTCTTCCCGGTGCCGTGCAGCCCCACCAGCAGGATCACGGTCGGCGGCGTCGGGGCCAGTTGCAAGGGACGGTGCGTCGCGCCGAGGATCCGGGTCAGTTCGGCGAACACGATCTGCACGACCCGCTGGCCGGGGGTGAGGCTCTTCCAGATTTCCTGCCCGACCGCGGCCTCGCGCACTCGGGCGACGAGGTCGCGCGCCACCTTGAAGTTGACGTCGGCTTCGAGGAGGGCGAGCCGGACCTCGCGCAGCGCCGCGTCGACGTCGTCGGGCGAGAGCGTTCCCCGGCCCCGCAGGCGTGTGAAGATTTCGCCGAGCCGGCTCTGGAGCTGCTCAAACATCGCGCGCCTCGTACACCCGGAATCCGCTTCCTCGCTCGACCTCGGTCACCCGCGCGAAGATGTCGCCCAGGAGCCGGGCGAGCGTCCGCGCCCCCTGCCTGGTCCGGACGACCATGTAGAGCCGCCCTCCGGGCATGAGGCAGGCGTGCGCCTCGGTCATCAACCGCACCACAACGCTTCGTCCCGCCCGGATCGGAGGATTGAACAGCACCAGGTCGAATCGCCGGTCGGCCACCGGGGCACACCCATCCCCGCACCGCACCTCGGCATTGGTCACCGCGTTGAGCCGGACATTCTCCGCGGCCAGCGCGGCCGCGCGCGGGTTGACGTCCACGAGCATCACACGGGCGCCGGGGGCGCGCGCCGCAGCCACAATCCCGAGCACCCCGTACCCGCACCCCAGATCGAGAACGCGCTCGCCGCGGTCCCGCCGGGCCACCCCCTCGAGCAGCAGGCGGCTCCCGGGATCAACCGCCGCGCGGGCGAACACGCCGGCCGCCGTCCGGAACCTGAACACCCGATCGCCGTCGCGGAACTCGATGGTGCGGAGCCGCGCCGCCGATGGCGGGGCGGGCGTGAAGTACTGCGACGCCGTCACGGTCACAGCACGTCGCGCAGCGCGCGCAGGGCGCTCCGCAATCCCCCGAGATCCGCGCCGCCCGGGGCCGCGAGGCCGGCGAGGCGCTCCTCCACGTCCGCAAGCCGCGCCACCAGCGTCGCGCGCACCCGCGTCTGCCGGTCGCGCGCGGCCAGCAGGCCGAGGCGATCCTCGATCGACCACAGCTCGTTCACCGATCGCCGCAGGCTGTCGAACACCGCCTGGCGGGTCACGTCGAACCGGGAGGCGATCTCGCCCAGCGAAAGGTCGTCGTGGTAGTACATGCGCACCATCACGCGCTGGCGTTCGGTGAGGAGCGCGGCGTAGGCGTCGAAGAGGCGCACCACCGCCATTCGCCCATCGAGGGCCCGCGGCAGCCGGCTGCTGAAGGTACGCTGTAAAGGCATCTCCCTTAACATACTATCACAGAGACGGGGTGGCGGTCACGCCGGGCGGGCGTCGGGGGTGAACAGCGCCTCGGCGAACGCCCTGGGGTCAAACGGTTGGAGATCGTCCGGGCCTTCGCCAAATCCGATGAGCTTCACCGGGAGCCCGAGTTCCTCGGCGATCGCCACCACCACGCCCCCGCGGGCGGTGCCGTCCAGTTTGGTGAGGACGATCCCGGTGACCGGGAGCGCGGCCTTGAACTGCCGGGCCTGCGCAATGCCGTTCTGCCCGGTGTTGGCATCGAGCACGAGGAGGACCTCCACGGGCGCGGCGGGCAGTTCGCGGCGCAGGACGCGGTCGAGCTTCGTCAGTTCCGCCATGAGATTGGCTTTTGTGTGCAGCCGGCCCGCGGTATCCACAATCAGCACGTCGATGTGCCGGGCCCGCACGGCCTGGGCCGCATCGTAGACGACCGCGGCGGGGTCCGCCCCGGCCTGGTGATGGATCACCTCCACGCCCGCGCGCGCGGCCCAGATCCCCAGCTGGTCGATGGCGGCCGCGCGGAACGTGTCCGCGGCCGCGAGCAGCACCTTCCTTCCTTCTCCCCGGAGGCGCGCGGCCAGCTTGCCGGCCGTGGTCGTCTTCCCGCTGCCGTTCGTCCCGAGGAGGATCACCGCCGCCGGAGGGGGTGTGAGGACGAGCGCCGCCGGCTGGCCCAACGCCGCGGTCACGATCTCTCTCAGCTCCAGCCGGAGCGCGTCCGGGGTGACGGCGCCGCTGCGGACCCGCGCCCGGAGCCGCGCGATGACGGCGGTGGCCGCGCGGACGCCGAGGTCGGCCTGCACCAGCGTTTCTTCCAGTTCCTCGTAGAAGCGTTCGTCGACGCCCCGGCCCAGCAGGTCATCGACTCGGGCGGTGAGCGACTGGCGGGTTCTGGCCAGCCCGGCGCGGAGGCGCCCAAGCCACCCCGGGAGGCTGCCGCCTGCCGGCCCTGCCGGGCTGCCGCCCGCCGGGTCTCCCGGACTACCCAACCGGCTGCGGCTCGGCCTGCTCGTCCGGCGCCACCAGGCGCACCGAGATCATGTGCGAGACGCCCGGTTCCTCCATGGTGACCCCGTAGAGCACATCGCTTGCCTCCATCGTCGCCTTGTTGTGGGTGATAATGATGATCTGCGACCGGACCGCCAGTTCCCGCAGCACCTCGCTCACCTTGCGCGTGTTCGCCTCGTCGAGAGCCGCCTCGATCTCGTCGAAGACGCAGAAGGGGCTCGGGCGGACCTTGAGCATCGCGAAGACGAGCGCCAGCGCCACCATGACGCGCTCCCCGCCGGAAAGGGCGCCGAGGCTGCGGAGCTTCTTCCCGGGCGGACGGGCGATGATATCGATGCCCGGCTCGGCGCCGTCGACCCCGGGGACGAGTTCGAGCCCCGCACGTCCGCCGGAGAAGAGACGGACGAACAGGGCGGAAAACTCGTCGTGGACCGCCTTGAAGGTCTGGTCGAACTGAATGCGGATCACGTCCTCGAGCTGCACGATGAGCGTCCGCAGCGCGGCGATCGTGCCCTGCACATCCTCCAACTGGGTCCGGAGCGTTTGGGCCCGCTCCGCGACCTGCCGGTGTTCCTCGATCGCCAGGAGGTTCACCGGGCCCATCGCCGCGATCAGACCGCGCAGGGCTTCGATCCGCCCCAGCGTCTCGTCGCGGTTGACGCTGTCGGGAACGGCGCCGACCGCCCGTTCAAAGGGGATTCCGAACTCCTCTTCCAGACGCCGGCGCGCGCTGCCCAGTTCCGCCTCCACCTGGGCCTGCTTGACCTCCGCCCGGTGCGCCTCGTCGGCGAGCGCGGCGGCGCGGCCGAGGCCGTCCCGGTGCCCCGCTTCCGCTTCGGTCCGGCGGGCGGCCAGGGTGGCCCGCTCATCGTCCAGCGCGGCCTGGGAGGCCGCGAGGAGGGCGCTCTCCGCATCGAGACCCTCGCAGCGCGCCCGCGCGGCCGCCCGCGCGGCATCGAGGCGGACCGCCTCGGCGGCGAGATCACGGCCTTCGCCCGCGAGTTCGTCGCACCGGCCGGCAACCTGGGCGAGCCCGCGCTCGACCTCTGCGATTCTGGCCTTCCCGGCATCAACCTGGCCGCCCAACTGCGTCAGCGCGATCCGGAGCTCGGTCACCCGGGCTGCAGCGTCGCGCCGCGCCCCGGCCTGGCCGCGCACCTCGGCGGCAATGGACGCGGCCTGCCGCTCCACCTCGGCAAGACGGGTCTCCAGAGTTTCCGCCTCCCGGCGCATGCGTTCCCGGACGGCGGCCAGCGAGGCGGCTTCGTGATCGGCCGCGGCCGCCTCCGCGCGCACCTGGGCGATCTCGTCCTCCAGCCGGGCCGCCTCCGCCTCGACGATGGTGAGGCGCCGGCGGGCCTCCGCCAGCGCCTCGGTCTGCCGGTCGGCGCCTGCGGCGGCCGCCGCGGCAGCCCCCTCGGCCTCGCGAATGCGGCGGTCGCTCTCCTCGCGGCGCTGTCTCAGCCCGCCGACCGACGCCTCCGTACGATCCAATGCGCTGCGGGCCTCGGCCATCTCTTCGGACCGTCCGAGGATGCTCCCGCGATCCGCGCTGCCGCGGCCGGCGATCAGCACCCCCTGGGGGGTGAGGACCTCGCCGGCGAGCGTCGCCGCACGCCCGCGGTAGCCGCTCGCGCGCAGCCTCAGGGCGGCGTCCAGGTCCGCAACGATGACGATGTCATAGAGAAGCGCGCCGATCGCGGCGGCGGAGGGACCCATCACCTGGACCAGGTCGGCGGCGCGCCCCAGCATTGCGGGATCTGCGGCCGCCTGCGGCGGCACGGGCGGCGGCGCGTCGGGCGAGACCTCCGCCACCGGAACGAACGTCACCCCCCCGCGCTCCTCCCCGCCGAGCAGCGCGAGGGCCCGCCGCGCGTCCTCCACCGTGGCCACCACGAGCGCGGAGAGCCCGGCACCCAACGCGGCCTCGCACGCCCGCCGCAGTTCGCGGGGCACGCTGAGGAAGTCCGCCACCGTTCCCGAAAGACCGGGGACCTGAGCAGGGCGGCTCCGCCACGCCAGCAGGATCTCCCGGGCGCCGCTGTCATAGCCTCGGAACTGCGCTTGGGCCTCCTCGAGATACCGGAGGCGGGAGGCGAGCCCCTCCCGTTCGATCTCGAGCTGCCGCTCCTCGGCAAACATCGCCTCGCGGGCGGCCGAGTGGGCCTGGAGATCGGCGCGGAGCGCGGTGAGGCGGCGGCGCGCTTCTTCCAGGGCCGCCTCCCCCTCCGCGGATTCGCGCGCGCGGGCCGCGAGGTCGGCGCGCACCGCGCTCAACCGCTCCGTCAGGTAGTTGACCCGTTCGCCCAATCCGGCCGCCCGATCTCGGTGCGCCGCCTCGCGGGCTTCCACGGCGGCCGCCTCGTTGGCGGCGTGCCCACGCTTCTCCGCGATGGCGCGCGAGGTCGCGCGGCTGGCTTCCAGCTGCTCCTCTCCATGGGTGGCCGCCGCGTCCAGTTGGAGCACCCGCGCCTCGGCGGCCTCGACCTCGGCCCGTGCCCGGTCCACCCTGGCGGCAAGGTCTCCCATGGCGTCCGCGAGGGCGGAGCGCTCGCGCTCGAGGGCATCGCCCTCCGCGCGGGCGCGGGCGAGCTCCCGGTCAAGCCGCTGGCGCTGCCCCTCCACCCCGCGGAGGCGTTCGGCGGCCAGGTCCACTTCGGCAGCGGCATGGGCGCGGCGCTCGGTCAGCGCCATCTGCGAACGCTGGATCTCTTCCCACTCGCGGCCCGCCTCGACCCCCCGCCGGTCCAGCGCCGCGCACTGCTCGGCGAGCGTCCGCACCGCCTCTTCGGCCTCGCGCCGGCGCGCGTCGATCTCCTCCAGGTGCTCGCGGACGCGGCGCTGCGCTCGGACGCACCGCCGGACCTCCTCGACCTGGAGCGAGAGCTCGAGGGTCCGCAACTCGCGCGTCTGAACCTGGTAGCGCTCCGCCGCCTCCGCCTGGGCCGCGAGCTGGGCCGTCTGAGCGTCAAGCTCTCCCAGGATGTCGGTCACGCGCAGCACCGTCGATTCGGCGGCCGCCATCCGGCGCTCGGCATCGTAGCGCCGGCGCTTGTACTTGGCCAGCCCGGCGGCTTCCTCGAGGATCATCCGCCGCTCCTCCGGCGTGGCGTCCAGCATCTGCTCGACCTCGCCCTGGGCGACGAGCGCGTAGGAATGCCCGCCGAGCCCCGTCCCGAGGAACATCGTCTGGATATCCCGCAGGCGGCAGGGGAGCCCGTTAATGAAGTACGCGCTCCCGGTGTTGCGCATCGCGCGGCGGGTCACCGTGACCTCCGCGAAGGCCAGCGGCATCGGCGGGGTGTCGCCGTTGGGCCCCGCCGGAAGGGCGAGCGTGCCGTCTTCGTTGTCCAGCACGAGCGTCACTTCCGCCATGCCCAGCGGGCGCCTCCGCTCCGTGCCGGCGAAGATGATATCCTCGGTGCGGACGCCCCGCAGCGACCGCAGGCTTCCCTCGCCCAGCGCCCAGCGAATCGCGTCAAAGATGTTGGTCTTGCCGCTTCCGTTTGGGCCCACCACGCCGGTGACCTGGGAGGCGAACTCGATCCCGGTCCGCTCGGCGAAGGTCTTGAACCCGCTCAGCTCCAGGCGCTTCAGGCGCACGCCGGCTCCTCCCCCGAATCACCCGCCCGCCCTGGGGCCGAGCCTTCGCCTCGGCCGGGCGAATGCGCGCGCATCGGGTGGCGCAGGCGCCTCCCCACGACGCTATGGCGCCGGATGGACCACGGCATGCCGGCTCTCCAGCAACGCGTCGTAGACGCCGAGCAACTGCTCGAGGACCCGGTCCTGCCGGTAGGCCGCGGCGGCGGCCTGCGCCCGCGCCCCCCAGGCCTGCCGCTGTTCAGGCGCAGCCAACAGGTCCGCGATCGCGCGGCGCAGGGCCTCCGGGTCCGGCGGCACCACGCGGCCGGTCTCGCCGTCGCGGACGATATCGGGCATCGCCCCGCCCTGGACCGCCACCACCACGCGGCCGGCCGCCATCGCCTCGAGCACCGCCAGCCCGAGGGTCTCGGTCTGGGACGGAAAGACGAACAGGTCGCAGGCGTACAAGGCATCGACGACGTGGGCGTGGTCCAGCTCGCCGGCGAAGATGACCCGCTCCCCGAGGCCGAGGCGCTGCGCCTGCGCCTGCAGGTCCTGCCGCTCGGGCCCATCGCCCACGAGCAGGAGCCAGACCTCCGGCAGGGCGGCGGCGACCTCCAGCAGCAGCGAGATGCCCTTCTCGCGCGCCAGGCGGCCGACGAACAGCAGGAGGGGCGCGGCCGCGGGAATGTGATACCAGGCGCGCACGGTCTGGGGCGAGGGATGCGCGAACTCCGCGGGATCGATGCCGACGCTCGGGACGACCTCGATGCGCGCGCGGACCCCGTAGGCGTGGAGGATACCGGTCATCGCCGGAACGGACACCAGCACCCGGTCGCACCGGTTGCAGTAGGCGGTCGTGTAGGCGATGATGAACGGCCGGGTCAATTCTCCCACCAGGGGCGCGTAGTGCGCGTACTCGGCGTAGAGGGTATGGTACGTGAAGACGAGCGGCAGATGAAACGTGTGCGCCACCCAGGCCCCCAGCCCCCCGAGGAGGAAGGGCGAATGGCTGTGGATGAGATCCAGCCGGAGGCCGCGGAGCGTCCGCAGATGCGCCGCGGAGTACGGGACCGCCAGGGGGAAATCCGCGTGCCCCGGCGCCGCGATGGAGGGAAACCGGTAGACGTCTTGGGCGGCGTCGGTGTACCCGGGGTACGCGGGGGCAAAGATGTACACGCGATGGCCCCGCGACCGCAGCCCTCGCGCGGCTGCGTCCACGGCCCGCACCACACCGCTGCTGCGCGGCAGGTAAGAATCAGTGAACAGACCGATGTTCAGTACGCACCTCGATGCGTCGAGCGCCGGGCGCAGGAGGTGGGGCTGGGGAACGGCCGCGACGGGTGCGGCCGGATGTCACCGTATCGCTGCTGCGGCGTGTTCACGGATGCGATGCTCCGACGGTGCGGCGTCCGGTTGTGTCAGTGACTCCATGCAGTTTCGCGCGCGGCCCAGAAAATCCTGCACCGCGGACGCCGGGCCGGCGGCTCAGGCGCCGCGTCCGAGGTGGACCCGCAGCGAGTGGCTGGGGAGCTCGGCCGTGATCACGTCCCGCACCAGCCGGCCGCATTCGAGAAGCGCCTGCTGATCGATGCCGGTTTCGATGTCCATGGCCTGCAGCATGTGATTGACGTCTTCGGTCGCGATATTCCCTGTCGCCCCCGGCGCAAACGGGCAGCCGCCGAGACCGCCCACCGCGCTGTCGAAGCGGGTCACGCCGGCCTCACACCCCGCCAGGACATTGGCGAGCCCCATCCCCCGCGTGTCGTGGAGGTGCAGCGCGAGGCGCAGGTCCGGGTGCGCCTCCATCAGCCGGGCGACCGAGGTGGCCACCTGCAGGGGTGTGGCCACCCCGATGGTGTCCCCCAGGCTGATCGCGCGGACGCCCAGCGCCCGGGCATGGTCGGCGATCCGGGCGACGGCCTCGAGCGGCACGCGGCCGGTGTACGGACAGCCAAACGCCACGGCGATCCCGACCGTCAGGCTCGCCCCGGGCGCGGCCCGGACGCCCGCGACGATGGCGTCCAGTTGCTCCAGCGACTCTGCCACGGTCATGCGGACGTTCCGCTCGTTGAATCGATCGGTCGCGCCGATCACCGCGGTGTACTGCCGGACCCCGGCCTCGCGCGCGCGTTCGAACCCGCGGAGGTTCGGGATCAGCGCCGAGACGTCGAGGTGGGGGAGCGCAAGCGCCGCGTGCGCGACCGCCTCCGCATCGGAGAACTTGGGCACGGCCTTGGGTGAGACAAAAGACGTCACCTCCATCGCCCGGATCCCGGCGCCGTGGAGGGCATGGAGGAGACGCAGCTTCACCGCCACCGGGACCACGGTGCCGATCAGCTGAAGCCCGTCGCGCAGCCCCACCTCTTCGATGGTGACCCGTGCGGGAAGGCGCACTCAGATCACTCCGCGCTCGCGCAGGGCGTCGATCTCCGCGCCGGAGAGCCCGAGCAGCCCACCGTAGACCTCGTCGTTGTGCTCTCCCATCCGCGGGCCTGCCCAGGCGATCGTCCCCGGGGTCCGGCTGAACCGCGGGACGATTCCGGGGAGAGCCAGGGCGCCGACATCCGGATCGTCGACCTCGACGATCATCTCGCGCGCTTGGAACTGCGGATCCCGGCAGATGCCGGCGATATCGTACACGGGCCCCCCGGGAACGCCGGCCTCCGCCAGGCGGCCGGTGATCTCGGCCAGGGTGAACCGTTCGGTCCAGGCGGCGACCGCGGTGTCCAGTTCGGCCTGCCGCTGCCCCCGGCCCCGATCGTGGCTCAACTCGGGATCGGCCAGCCAGTCGGCCCGGCCCATCAGAGCGGCGAGGCGGCGGAAGACGTTGTCGTTGTTGGCGCCGATGACCACGTACTGACCGTCTCCGGTTGGATAAATGCTGCTGGGGGCGACCCCGGGAAGGCCGGTCCCGTGCCGCTGTCCGATGATCCCCAGTGTGCGGTAGGCCGGCAGCAGATCATCGAGCAGGCTGAACGTCGCCTCGGTGAGGGCGACATCGATCTCCTGCCCGCGGCCGCTCCGCCGGCGCTCCTCGACGGCCGCCAGCGCCGCGATCGCTCCGTAGAGCCCGGCCACCGAGTCCGCCAGGGCAAACCCGACCCGTGTGGGCGGCCGGTCCGGATACCCGGTGAGGAACCGCACGCCGGCCATCGCTTCGGCCACCCCGCCAAACCCGGCGCGGTCCCGGTACGGGCCGGTCTGCCCGTACCCGCTGATCCGGACCATGATGAGACGGGGGCATGCCTCCTCGACCTGCGCGTGGGCCAGCCCCCACCGCTCCAACACCCCCGGGCGGAAGTTCTCCACGACGATATCGACCACGCCGTAGAGCCGCCTGGCCAGGCGCTGTCCTTCCTCCTGATGCAGGTCGAGCGTGACCGCCCGCTTGTTGCGGGACAGGAGCTTCCACAACAGTGAGTGCCCGCGGGACTGGCCGCGCCAGCCGCGGATGGGATCCCCCCGGCCCGGCTGCTCGACCTTGATCACCTCGGCTCCGAAATCCGCGAGGACCCGGGTACAGCACGGACCCGCGATCATATTGCCGAGGTCCAGCACCCGAAGCCCCCGGAGCGGACCGGCGGCCTGGGCGGGGGCGGTCACGTCGGGGACGCGTCCTCCGACCCGGGGTGGGGCGATCCGCCGATGACCCCCGCCGCGCGCAGCTCCGCGATCCCCTGGTCGGTGTAGCCGACCTCGCGGAGCACCTCCTCGGTGTGCTCACCGAGCAGCGGCGGCGGGAGGCGGAACGCGCCGGGCGTCTCGGACAGCTTGACCGGCATCCCGATCAACTTCACGCGGCCGTGCACCGGGTGCGGCATCTCGACCAGCATCTGCTGGTGCAGGATCTGCGGATCGGCAAAGACCTCGGCCAGATTGTAGATTGGGCCGGCGGCCACCCCGCGCTCATTGAGAAAGGCGACCCACTCCGCCCGCGGGCGGGCGCGGAACGCCGTATTGAGGATCGGACTGAGCTCAGCACGGTGGGCTACCCGGTCGTTGACCGTCCGGAACCGGGGGTCCTCGTACAGTTCGGGACGGCCGATGGCCTCGCAGAGGCGCTTCCACATCACCTCGTTGCCGGCGCACAGGTTGAACGGCCCGTCCTTCGCCTGGTAGACACCGAAGGGGGAGGCGAGCGGGTGGTGGTTGCCGGCCACGCCCGGCGGCGTCCCGGTCTCGAAGTACATCCCCGCGCTCCAGGTCAGGAGCGCCACCATCGAGTCGACGATGGCGACCCGGACCTCCTGCCCCCGGCCGGTGCGCCCGCGGGCGAGCAGGGCGAGGAGGATGCCGCGGCACGCGGTCGTCGCGCAGGTCAGATCGGCCAGCGCGATGCCGGCGCGCGTCGGCCCCGTGGGCTCCTGGCCGGTGATGCTCATGAACCCCGACATCCCCTGGCCGACCTGGTCGAACCCCGGGCGCTGGCTGTACGGCCCGGTGCTGCCGAACCCGGTGATACTGCAGTAGATCAGCCGGGGATTCTCGTCCCGCAGCGCCGCGTAGCCCAGGCCGAGGCGCTCCATCACGCCCGGCCTGAAGTTTTCCACCAGCACGTCCGCGCGCCGGATGAGCCGGCGGAGAATCTCCCGGCCCCCTTCCGTTCTCGTGTCGACCGTGACGCTGCGTTTGTTGCGGTTGGCCGCGGCGAAAAAGTAGCTGTTGCCCACCAGGTCGGCCCGGAGGGATTGATACCGCGAATGATCGCCATCCAACGGCTCGATCTTGACCACATCGGCCCCGAAATCGCCCAGTTCCATCGTGCAGAACGGGCCCGCGAGAAACCGGGTCAGGTCCACCACGCGGACGCCGTCGAGCGGTCGCATCGCCCTACCGTCCGCGGAACCGGGGCCGGCGCTTCTCGAGAAACGCGCGGATCCCCTCCCGATAGTCTTCGCTGTCATACGCCTGGTCAATGAACGCCAGCAGGTCCGACTCGGTCATCTCACCCTCTCCCAGGAGATGCTGCAGCATCAGTTTCGCGCCGCGCTGCGACAGCGGCGCCAGTTCCGCCAGGCTCCGGGCATAGGCGCGCGTCTGCGCCTCCAGGACGTCCGGCTCGCACACCATGTTCACCAGCCCCATCGCCCGAGCCTCCTCCGCGCCCACCAGCCGCCCGCTGAACAGGATGTCCCGCGCGTGGCTCGGACCCACGATGCTGGCGAGCCGCCGGGTGCTGGTCAGGCCGTAGATGATGCCCAATCGCGACGCGGTGATGCCGAACGTCGCCGCGCGGTCGGCAAACCTCAGGTCGCAGGCGAGCGCGACCTCGAGGCCGCCGCCGACGCAGAACCCGTGGATCATCGCGATCGTCGGCCGGGGGAAGGCGGCGAGCGCCCGGTCGGCTGCCTCCACCACGCGGCTGTAGTGCCGGGCCGTGGCGCGGTCGGACCGGACGCGTTCGAACTCGGAGATATCGGCGCCGGAGGCGAAGGCCTCGCCGCCGGCGCCCCGGACCACGAGGACGCGGAGGTCGGGGTCGGACGCGAGCTCCCCGAGGAGCGCGGGGAGCGCCTGCCACATCTCGAGGGTGATCGCGTTCCGCTTCGCCGGCCGGTTGAGCACGAGCGTCGAGACGGCGCCGCGCTCGGCGACGCGGAGATCGTCCATCCCCTATCTCTACGCCGCCTCGCGCAGGACGTCCTTGTGTGGGCCGCAGGCTACAGGCTTTGCCGGGTTGTCAGGGGGCTGCGCGGGTTGCTACAATGGGACCGGCTCGGGGAGTAGCGCAGCTTGGTTTAGCGCGCAGCGTTCGGGACGCTGAGGTCGAGGGTTCAAATCCCTCCTCCCCGACCAGGTCCGCCGACCCCGTGCGCTCGGGCAGGTTCCGGCGCTTCAGCGCTTCCGGGGGGTCTACCGCGTCCGGCGGCGGATGAACCCGAGCCCGGGCAGGCCCGCCGCAAGGAACAGCAACGTTGATGGCTCCGGCACGGCCGCGCCGGTGGTCAGGCTGGCGTTGATCCCCGTGCTGTCCGAGAAGAAGCTGTTGTCTCTTCCATAGCCGACGGCGAAATCGATCAAGTCGCCCGCCGCCAGCGACAGATTCTGGTTGTAGGAGCCGAAGACCGTCCCGGTCGGCCCGCCGGTGTTGTCGGCGCTGTAGATCTGTGTGCCGTTGTTCAGGATGTGGACGTCGGTCCCGCCGGTGGCGGGGTCGAGGACGGTGAATGTTGCGTCAAGCGCGTAATTCCCCGCGCTGGGCGTCGTGAAGCGATAGATGCTGAATTGATCTTGTTGCCCCGGATGAAAGGCGGCCGTGTGCGCCGGATGAACATAGATTCCACAGTTGAGCGCACCACCGGTCGGGTTGTCGAAAACCGCCGGAGCGCCCAAGGATTGTACGACCGAACTATTCCAGAATGGGTGACCGCACGTGTCGGTACCACTCACATCATAGAGAACCAACGCCGGCGGCACCCCAGGCGTGATGACGGGGACGGTGGGGGTGAACCCGTAGGACCAGACGCCGTTGGGGTTGTTCCCCGGCCCTGTGAGAAAATCTGACGCGATGTCGTACGTGGCCGCCCGGGCCGTGGCCCCTGTGCCGGCAATCGCGGCGGCGAGCACCAAAGCATAAAGGATCTGCCTTCCCATGTGACACCCCCTGGCAGGTCGCCTGATGGCGCGCCAGGCTCCCAAGCCATCGTAGCAACGATGCACAAAACCGCGCTACATCCCAAAGAACGATTTTGGATCTATCGAGAAATCGCTCCTGGCGGGCCCGGGTAGCGGAGCGGTAGCCGGGCCAGCCGGCATCGTGTAGATGGGATAGGGGACCGGACAGAGATCGAACACGCGTAGCAGGAGAACTGGCGTTCGCGTCGAATTGCGCACGCCACCAAAAAGCCGGCGGCGAAATCGGCACCTACAGCGTAATATTTCGCGGGTCTACCGAGGCGGTGAGGGGGAACAATGAGACGCCTTCTGGTCGCCC
>WNGI01003167.1_pt1 | contig 21063 bp, 22 predicted proteins | sample 5400621 | NCBI WGS metagenome assembly WNGI01 (sample SAMN13153374, study PRJNA577476) | soil metagenome | isolation source: 20 cm soil or saprolite under Garry oak tree replicate 1 | place: USA:California | collected 2016-06-15
TTGGTCAGGGCGGCCTGGTGCTGCACCCGGGCGTCTTCCACGAGCTGCGTCAGCTGCCCGGGTGCGTGGTGGGCGCCGAAGCCGAGGCGGAGGATCAGCGGGTTGCGGGCGTGGTCGGAGCCGGCCGGCTCGGCCAGCCAGGTCCGGAACGCCCGCTTGCCGGCCGCGGTGATCGCGTACGGCTGCGCGGCCCGCGGGCCGAGCTTGCCTGGCCGCACGTAACCGGCAGTGGCGAGCCCCGGCAGCTCCCGGTAGACCTGGCTTCGGGTGACGCTCCAGAACGCGCCGAACCGGTCCTTGGCGGCGGAGACAAGCTCACCCCCCGTCATCGGACCCTCGTGCAGTAGGCCGAGCAGGGCGGCAGCGGTGGAGTTCAAGTTCGTGGCCACGGGACAACGCTGCCATGTTCGGGCCGGTGACGCCAGCACCACGCCGAGTGGATCGTCCACTGTGGCCCTGAATCTGTTCAGTCCAGAGGCGACCGTGCCCGTGCGACGACCGTCCGGTCCAGACCGTCGCGGTAGCCGAGGAGTACCCCGAACGGGATCCGGACCCGCTGCCGGCACGCGACCGTCGCGACGCGACCGTCGGTCGTCGCCGTCATGGACAGCGCGCCGTCGGTGGCCGGAAGCTGGTGCAGCCGGTACGCGGCGACCGCCGCCTGCACCGCCGCGGCGTCCAGCGGCAGCGAGTCCGGACCGTCCGGGCGGGACACCCCATCCCCGGCGCCGGCGCCGGCGCCGCCCGCCCCGGGCCGGCTGAACGCGTTGGCCGCCGCGACGGCCGCCCCGTCACACATACCGGCCAGGTCCCGCTGGGCCAGGAACGCAGCCGATGCAGCGATCGAGCCACACACGAACATCCCGGCGACCAGGAAGCAGATCATGATCAGCGGAACGGTGGTGCCCGCGTCCCCGCCGGGCATTAGCGGCCAGGCCCGCCACCCACCGCCATCCGGCTGGCCACTCGTGCGTAGGCCGCGCTCGGGCCGGGCGCTACTCCGCCGCCGCCCACCCATGGGTGGTCCACCCTCAGGCGGACCACCTCTCCGGATGCCGGCCCCGGGCCGGCCACCGTGGGGTAGGCCGGCCTCGGGCCGGTCACCCTCGGGCCGACCACGCGTCGACCACGCACCCACGAGCCGGCCAGTCCTCTCGTCCCGGCTGAGCCGGCGGTCTGCGTCGTCTCCGGCCACGGTCACGTCAGCCCGCTCCCCGTGGCCGCAGTCTCCGCGCCCTGTCCGACCCGCGCGGCGGTGCCGTGCGCACCCTGCCTTCCTGGAGCCAGCCCCTCGGCCGGGACCCGCCCGCGCGGCGGCACCCGCGGTCCCAGGACGCCAGGCGTCGTCCGTCCACTGTCGCCGATGGCTCCCCCGACCGCCGCCGTGGATGCCGCCTGCCCGGCCGCCGCTGCCGACCGGTGCCTGCAGCCGTCCCCGCGTGCCCGCCCCCCGACCGCCGCGATCTCCCCATCTCCGACTCCGCCGTGCTGATGCCGCCGCCCATTGGCATTCACCCGGTCCGGTAGTCCCGATAGTCGTCCGCATGCACCACGTAGCGCCCCGTCACTGTGTTGCGGCGGCCGAGCAGCACTCCGGGCACCGCCGGCACGGTGATCGTCCTGGTCACGCAGATCGCGAACTCCGCGCCAGGGGTCAACGGCCACGGCTCGGCGGAGGCCGCCGCGCAGTCGGTGTCGGCCGGTCCGTACCGGACCGCGATCCCGGCTGGCGGCAGCCCTTGGTCCTCGATCGCCAGCCGGGCGGCGTAGTCGGCCCGCTCGGCGGCATTCTCCGCCGTGCCGGTGCCGTACGCCCGGCCTGCCTCGCGAGCGGCCTGGGTCACGCCGTAGAGGTTCCGCTGCACGACCGAAAACGCGAGCACCAGGTACATGAGCGGCACCAGCAGCACGACGCCGAGCAGCACGAACTCGATGACCGCCGTGCCGCCGTCCACCTGGGACGCTCTCGCGGCCGGTGGCGGTCGCGGACCGCACCGGCGCCGCCACACCCTCACCGACCCTCCTTGACTGCCCGAGCCGTCGCGTCGACCGGCAGCAGCCGGCCGACGGCGGACAGCAGCGTCGGCACCGTGCCTCGGCAGCGCACGGCGACCAGGATGGTGCCTGCTACGCCGTCCTGTTCGGTGGCGGTGCAGTGGATGGCCGCCGCCGTCCGCACCGACACGCCGTGCGAAAGCACCTGCTCGGCGAACGGCCCACCGTCCGACGCGGCCCGATCGGCGTTCCGGCGCAGCTCGTGCGCCGGGTGACCGCCTACCCGGCCTGGCCGAACATGTCCTGGATCGCCGACGTCATCGCCGGAATGATCGTATTCCGGAACGGCACCAGTATCGCCACCACCAAGGCCGCCGTCATCACCGCGATCATGACCCAACCGGGCACGTCTCCTCGGTCGGCCGCGCCGTTGCCGGGCCTCGACAGCCGCAGCCCGAGCCACTCCCTGGCGCGTCTCGTCCACCCCCTCACGATCATCCGTCCTTGCCCGCCACCGCCTGCCCGCATGGCCACCGCCCCTCCGTCATTGCGTGAGCCGAGTGATACTCACAAGTCCCGGGAACAGCGCGAAGAGCACGGTCACCGGCAGGATGAGGAACACGACGGGGATCATCATCGCGATCTCGCGTCGGCCTCCGGACTCGAGCAGCGCCCGCTTGCCGGCCTCGCGGACATCGGCGGCCTGCGCCCGCAACACGTCCGCGAGCGGCGTGCCCCGCTCGACCGCGACGATGAGCCCGTCGACGAAGCGCGCCAGCGGGTCGAGAGAGGTCGCGTCGCGCAACTCCTCCATTGCCCGGACCAGCGGCGTGCCCGCGCGGGCCCGGGCCAGCACGGCCGACAGATCGCGGGCCAACTCCCCTCCGGCCAGCCGGGCAACCCGCTCGATCGCCCCCGTCGGGCCCTCGCCCGCCGTGACCGCGAGCGCGAGCAGCTCAGCGACCACCGGGAACTCGGCGAGCATCGCCTGGTGTCGGCGTCGTACCTGCTGGCTCAGCCACCAGTCCCGGCCGAGGACACCACCGAGGACCCCACCAAGACACCACGCCGCAGTCGAGACCAGGTCCAGCCGGCCGGAGACCGCCGCTGTGGCCGCGGCGACGCCGACCCCGCAGCCCAGGCCGAGCGCGCCACAGACGACCTGCTCGACGCGGAAGTCCTCGACGGTGTCCCGCGACCCGAGCGCGGCCAGTCGCCGCCGTACCGAACCGCGTCCTCCGCTCAGGCGGTCGACCAAGCGAACGGCATCGGACAGCACCGGGCGGAGCAGCCGCCGTACCGCCGTGAACACCGTGGGCTTTGCCTCGGTCCCGAGGAGCAGCCGGGACGGCCGCGGGGCATCGCGCAGGTAGGGAGCCAGACGTTGATCGAGGCGGACATGGCGCGTCCACGGTGTGAACCCGACCGCCAGCAGCATGCCGGCGGCGAAGAGAAAGCCGAGCGTGGCGCCGGTGAGTGCCGAGCTCATCGCAGCACCCGCCGTTCTTCCGGAAGGCGACCGATCCGGATCATCGACTGGTAGGCGACGAAGCAGACCGCGGCACCGGTCGCCAACAGCAGGACGCCAGCGGGACTGTCGTAGGCGTCCAGTGTGGTCGCCTGACTCGCCAGCAGCAGCAGGATGAGCCACGGCGCGGCCACCGCAAGTCGGGCCGCGTTCACGGTCCAGCCCTGCCGGGTCTCCAGCTCACCCCTGGTCCGGGCGTCCTCGCGCAGAAAGGCCGACAGAGTGCGCAGCACCGTGCCGAGGTCGCTGCCGCCGACCTGCCGGGCCACCCGCAGGGTCTCGCAGACCCGGTCCCCGACCGGGTCTGCCAGGCCGTCCTTCAGGCGGCCGAGGCACTCCATGAAGCCGCCGGTGGCCCGATAGTCGTCTCCGAACCGAACGAACGCCGGCCGGAGTTGCTCGGGGCCACGCTGCCCGAGCGCCGCCAGCGCCTCTGGCAGCGACAGGCCGGCCCGGACCGCGGAGGTGAGGTTGTCGACCGCCTCCGGCCACAGCTCACGAAGGTCGGTCATCCGACGCCGGCGCAGCCGGCGGACCAGCGCCACCGGCGCGAGCAGTCCGAAGACCGCGAAGCAGGCGGCGATGCTCACCGTTCGAGTGGCGAGCAGGACGACCAGGGAGGCCGCCGCGGCAGCACCGACCTGCACCGCCGCGAGCTGCCCGGAGCTGACGCCGTCGATGCCGGCCTGGCGGAGCAACTCGGTCCGGCGTGCCGCCCAGCCCGGGCCTTCCGACCGCACCCGTCTCGGCGCGCGTGTCCCACTGCGCCAGATCAACAGCAGTCCGACGCCCAGTAGCAGACCGAGAAGCGCGCCCACCTCAGACCTGCCTCGGGAGCGTCCACGTCGGAGCGGCGGCCTGGCCGACGGGCGAGGACTGCGCCGGCGGGTCCGGCGGGTGCGCCGAAGGCTGGGCCGTCGGCACCTGCTGGGACGGCTCTGCCGGCGGCCCGCCGACCCTGCTCGGCGGGAGGCCGCGACCCTCAGCCAGCAGCGCGGCCAGGTCGACCCCCAGACGCGCGAACCGTTCCGGATGCGGCGGGTAGCCGTCGACACGAACAAGCCGGTCGGCCCGGGTGGCGAAGATGTCTGCGGCCTCGATCACGCCGCTCTCGACCCGGCCCGGAACCGCGACGATCTCCCGTACCCTCCGCCGTCCACTGTGGTCGATCTCGAGATGCACGACCAGGTCGACGCTGGCGGCTACGGTCGGAATCACGAAGGCATGGCTGACATTCTCGCCGGCGAGCAGCGGCAGGGTGCACACCTTGACCAGCCCTTCGCGAGCCGAGTTGGCGTGCACGGAGCACATCCCCGGGACCCCGCTGTTCAGGCAGAGCAGCATGTCCAGGCACTCGGCCTGCCGGACCTCTCCGACCACGATGCGTGACGGGCGCATACGGAGGGCTTCCTTCACCAGCCGCCGGAGCGGTATCTCGCCGGCACCCTCGAGATTCGGCTGCCGGATCTGCATCGACACGATGTCCGGCAGCGGGACGCGCAGCTCGAACACCTCCTCGCAGGTGATCACCCGCTCCCTGGGTGGGATGGCCGCGCACAGGGCGTTCAGCATTGTCGTCTTCCCGGCCTGGGTGCCACCGGTCACGATGATGTTGAGCCCGGCCGCCACCGCGACCTCGAGGAACCGGGCGGCCGGTGGGGTCAGCGTGCCGAGCCGGACGAGCTCGCCGAGCGAGTCGGCGGCCACGACGAACTTGCGAACGTTCACCGCCATGTGCCAGCGCGTGATCTCCGGGATGACGACGTGCAGCCGCGAGCCGTCCGGAAGGGTGGCGTCGACGAACGGCTCGGAGAGATCGACCCGCCGGCCCGAGGTCCGCAACATCCGTTCGACCAGCTCGTGCACCTGCGCAGGGGCGAGGATCGTCGTGGTCAGCTCGCTCCGGCCGCGGCGGGCGACGAACACCTTGCCGGGCTCGTTGATCCAGATCTCCTCGACCTCTGGATCGTCGAGCCAGCGTTGGAGCGGGCCGAAGCCGGCGACGGCGTCGAGCACGGCACGTGCGACCTGCCCCTCGTCCCCGACCGGAGGCAGTGACGACGAGAGGGCGCGATCGCCGTAGTCCGCGATGACGTCATGGACGATCAGTCGCACCCGGTCGGGGTCGCACACCGGATCGACCCCGCGCCGGCGGACCAGCTCGCGGACCTCGGACTCGATCACCTCCACGGCACCCGTCATGACGCATCCCGGTGGTTGAGCGCATACACCCGAAACCCTCCATTTGCGTCGGCAGGCTCAGACCTGTGTCGCCAGGCTCAGACCTGTCAGGTCGTTGCGATGGGGAGCTTAGGGCCCCGATCGGGACACGGCGCATGTGCTTTGCCGAGCTGTGGACAACCTCGTGGTTATCCACAGGCTCGAAAGAGGGCATTGACGGGCATCGCGGTGCAGCCCGTACGGTCGGAACGCCGACGAACGAGGCGGGTCAGGCCGGAGCCAGCACCGCTCCGCGAGCCCGAGGCAGCAGCTCGACCGCGTCGGCGAACACCGGATCCACGGACACCGAGTCGACGAAAGGAGGCGTCATGGGGGTGGTGTCCAACACGGCGGCGCGCACGTCAGCGGCGGCAGCGGCCGGCAGGCAGCGCCGCGAGTGCGGAGACCTTCCAGCGCCCGTCGTCCCGACGCATCTGCACCCTCGACACCGAGACGCTGGCGCGCGAGCGCGGCACGGGACCGTCGCCGGGGCCGTAGAAGCGCTGGGCAGTGGAGTCGAGGCAGCCGACGACGACTGCCTGGTTGCCACGGATCGTCTCGACCCGGGCGACGGCCAGCACCCGACCCCGCTGGCTCCGACCGCTCGCCGCACTTGCCGCCAGCGCCCTGCGCAGGCGCCCGAGCTGCGGGTCGAGCGCCACCTGGGCGAGCGCTACGTCATCCGGATCCGGCTCCTCGGCAAGACGTACGGTGGTCCCGACGTACGTCTCGTACGCGACCAGCACCGCGTTCCGGTTCCGGTCGGCGCCCAGGTGGACCCGCCAGACGACCGGCGACGACGGCGTGCCACGCACCGAGAGCGTGACCCGGGCCGCGGTGCTCGGCGGGGGGCCGGTCTGCGGCGACGACCCGGTGGTCTGAGCAGCCTCGGCACCGGCGGTGGACGGCTGCGGTCCTCGCGCCGCCATCAGCAGGATGCATGCCCGGCTCGCCCAGATCACCTGGCGGCGCAGTCTGATGTCGGCGTCGTCGCCGCTCCGCAGCGGCGCCGCGCGCCTCATCGACGACCCGCGCGGGTCGCGGCAGTGCCAACACTCGGCATGGCCCGCCAGTCTGGCGGATCCGACCCGGGCAGGAAAGCCCGAAGGATGGCCCGGAGCCCGGGAGGATCAGCGTTGCAGCTTGTAGTCCCGCAGCAGTCCGCGGCTGATGATCGTCTTCTGAATCTCGCTGGTACCCTCGCCGATGAGAAGGAACGGGGCCTCCCGGAACAGGCGCTCGATCTCGTACTCCTTCGAGTAGCCGTACCCGCCGTGGATGCGGAAGGCCTCACTGGTCACCTCGAAGCAGTACTCGGAGGCGAGGTACTTTGCCATGCCCGCCTCGACGTCGTTGCGCTCGCCGGAGTCCTTCAGCCGGGCGGCGTTGACCATCATCAGGTGGGCTGCCTCGATCTTCGTCGCCATCTCGGCGAGCTTGAACGCGATCGCCTGGTGATCGGCGATCTGGCGGCCGAACGTTCGGCGCTGCTGGGCGTAGCCGATGGCCAGCTCGAACGCGCGAATCATGATCCCGCAGCCGCGGGCCGCCACGTTCACTCGGCCGACCTCGACGCCATCCATCATCTGGTAGAAGCCCCTGCCCCGGCCACCGGCCGGGCCGCCCAGGATCGTGCTCGCCGGCACCCGGTAGCCGTCGAGGATCAGCTCCGTCGTCTCGACGCCCTTGTATCCCATCTTGTCCAGCTTGCCCGGAATAGTAAGCCCCGACGCAACCTCACCGAAGCCCGGGTTCTTTTCCAGCAGGAACGTCGACATGTTCTTGTACACCGACTCGGCGCCCTCGTCGGTCCGCACCAGCGTGGCCACGACGCCGGCGCGGGCGCCGTTCGTGAGCCACATCTTCTGCCCGGTGAGCACGTAGTCGTCGCCGTCGCGGACGGCCCGGGAGGTGATGGCCGCGACGTCCGACCCGCAGCCCGGTTCCGACATCGAGAAGGCACCCCGGATCTCTCCGGCCGCCATCCGGGGCAGGAAGTGCTGTTTCTGCTCCGGCGTGCCGTGCTGGTTGATCATGTATGCGACGATGAAGTGCGTATTGATCACGCCCGACACGCTCATCCAGCCGCGGGCGATCTCCTCGACCACCAACGCGTAGGAGAGCAGCGACTCGCCGAGACCGCCGTACTCCTCCGGAATCATCAGGCCGAACAGGCCCATCTCCTTCATCCCGTCGACGATCGCCTCGGGGAACTCGTCCTTGTGCTCCAACTCGGTGGCGTGCGGCAGGATCTCCTTCTCCACGAACGCGCGGACGGTGGCGAGGATCTCCTGCTGGACCTCGGTCAGTCCCGAGGTCTGGGCGAGGCGGGGCATGGCTGCTCCTGTCGACCGGTGTCACCGGGAAGTATCCGCCGAGCCAGCGGTCGGTCAGCTGGACTCGGGTGGCGTGAACGCCTTGGTCCGCCGCAGTCCGGCCGCGCGGCCCTTCGCCGCGATCACCGTCGCCATCTTGCGGGACGCCTCGTCGATCATCTCATCGCCCAGCATCACCGCGCCGAGCTTCTGGACAGTCGTGTAGTAGTGGTAGGCATCGAGGATGAGTTCGGCCTGGTCGTAGTCGTCCTGCGCCGGCGAGAAGAGTTCGTTCGCCGCGTCGATCTGGCCGGGGTGCAGCACCCACTTGCCGTCGTAGCCGAGCGCGGCGGAGCGTCCGGCCACCCGGCGGAATCCGTCGGCGTCGCGGATCTGCAGGTACGGGCCGTCGATCGCCTGCGCCCCGCGGGCGCGGGCGGCCATCAGGATCCGCATCAGGACGTAGTGGTACGCGTCGCCCACGTCGTAGCCTGGCGGCTGCTCGCCGACGACCAGCGACCGCATGTTGATGCTGGCCATGAAGTCGGCGGGACCGAAGATGATCGTCTCCACCCGGTCCGACGCGAAGGCGATCCGATCGACGTTGATCAGGCCCTGCGCGTCCTCGATCTGCGCCTCGATCCCGATCCGGCCGACCTCGTAGCCCATGGTCTTCTCGATCTGCGCCAGCGTCAGGTCGAGCCATTGCACCTGGGCCGCCGACTGCACCTTGGGCAGCATCACGCAGTCCAGCTGGGCCCCGGCGCCCTCGACGACCGTGACCACATCGCGGTACGTCCAGTGCGTTGTCAGGTCGTTGACCCGCACGACCCGGGTCTTGCCAGCCCAGTCGCCGGTGGTGAGGACGTCGACGATGTTCTTGCGGGCGCCCTCCTTCGCGTCCGGCGCGACCGCGTCCTCCAGGTCGAGAAAGACCTGGTCGGCGGGAAGCCCCTGCGCCTTGTCGAGCATCTTCGGCGAGCTGCCGGGGACCGCGAGGCAGGATCGGCGAGGTCGGAGTTGCGAGGCCACGGCGCCTCCCTTCGGAATGACCGAATCCTAGTGAGCGCCGCCGGCGGACCGCTGTTCAGTGCGTCACAGGCGCGACGGTCGTCACTCGACCGGCACACCCCGAGCTCCGGCTCGGATCACCAGGCCGACGCCGGCAACGAGCAGGACAAGCCCGGGCAGGGCCGACACCGCCGGCAGCTGGCCCAGCCAGACCGCGGCGATGATGCCGGCGCCGGGCACTTCGAAGAGGATGGCCAGGCTGACGACCGTGGGGCTGGTCGATCGCAGCACGACGTTGACCAGGGAATGACCGAGCAGCTGGGCCCCCACCGTCAGGGCCGCGAGCCGCACCCAGGTCGCGGCGTCGTACCCGCCGAGTCGCTGGCGGCCGGCAAGGCAGGCCACCAGCAGCAGCACCGAGCACGAGCTGTAGCAGACGAACGTGTACGCCGTCGTGCTGACCCGGGCGCGGACCGCCGCGCCAGCCGTGACATAGGCGGCGGCGAGGGCACCGCCGATCACGGCCAGCAGGTCGCCGAGCACGGCCCGGCCGGAGACCGCGAAGTCCACCCCGGTGAGCACGGCGGCGCCCGCCACCGAGACGACGATGCCGAGCCAGACCCCAGCCGACACGCGCCGGCCGGCGGCCCGGGCCAGCAGCGCCGCCCAGATCGGCTGGGTGGCTACCAGCGCCGTCGCCGAGGCCACCGACGTCAGCCGCACGCTCGGCACCCAGGTGGCGAAGTGGCCGGCCAGAAAGACGCCGGCGAGCAGGCAGAGCAGCCACTCCCGCCTGGCCAGCATGCGCAGCTCGGTTCGGGCCCGGAGCAGCGCCACCGGCAGCAGCGCGACGCTGGCCAGGCCGTTCCGCCAGAACGCGATGGCCAGCGCGGGGGCGGCGGTCGACGCGATGATCGGTGCGGAGGTGGACACCGCCGAGATCGCGACCGCGAGCAGGGCGAGCTCGCGGGGTGGTGGCAGGACGACGCTCTCGGCCGTCTCCACCCGGGACACCGGCGCATCCTCGGATCCGGTCGACGCGCCCACCGCGCCATCCTCGCAGCCGTACGCCGCGTCGGCGGGAGGGCAGGGTCGGCCGGGGTCGGCGGGGTCGGCCGGGGTCGGTGGGGTCGGCGGGAGGGCGGGGTCGGCGAGGTCGGCGACCGAGTCGGCAGGGGTGACCGGTGTGTCGCTCCGTCGGTGGCCGGCTGGGCGGCGACGTGGCCACCGTGGGAAGCTCGACGGCATGGTGGACATCCCGCCGCTGGTGGTCGAAGCCACGAAGAAGTCCGGATTGGTGTGGATCGTGGTTACCGGCCAGCCACTCCCGGTGGCGGCCTGGCACGTGTGGCGGGACGACGCCGCCTACCTGGTGACCGGTCCGGGGGAGCAGTCCGTCCCGGGGCTGGCGGACGCCACGCGCTGCGACGTGATCGTGCGCTCGACCGACAAGGGCAGCCGGGTGGTCACCTGGCGGGCAGTGGTGTCCCGAGTGGAGCCGGGCAGTCCGGAGTGGACCGATGCCGTGCCGGGCCTGCTCGCCGCCCGGCTGAACCTGCACGATGCCGCCGGTGCCGAGCAGCGGTGGGCCAGCACGTGCGCGGTGCTCAGGCTGACGCCGACCGGCGAGCTCGTCGAGGCCGGGCCGACCCTGCCGACCGGGTCGCTGGCCGCAGCGCCGCCGCCGTCACCGGCCCGGACACCGACGCGGGTGCCGTTCACCGTCGGGCTACGGCGCCGCCGCCGACCGGCCGACCGCTGACCCGGGACCCCCCGACCCGCCGGCCCGGGTTCCGGTTGCCGGGTCGGGGTGGCCGCCTGGGCGGACCACCTCGCCGGTCGCGACGTGGGTGACGGCGCCGCCCACCGTCGTCCGGGTGACGGCGCCGGCTGTCCGGGTCACGGTGCACTCGAGCACCGAAGGCCGGCGGATCTCGGCGCCCTGGTGGATGGTGTAGGCGGTCGTCGCGTCGTCCGGGACCAGGTCGGCCGCGGCGAGGTAGACGCCCAGACCCACGCCGGCCGCGCCGGTGGCCGGATCCTCGCCGATCCCCGGGACGAACACCCGTGCGTGCACCCGCCTGGCGGCCGGCTCCCAGCTGAACACGGACATCCCCAGGGCGCCGAGCGGCCGCGCCACCTCAGTGATCGCACCGAAGTCCGGCCTGGCCGCTGCCACGGCCGTCGTGCTCACCTGGAGGAAAAGGAACGACAGACCCGCTCCGCTGACCCGCGGCGCGGGCGGAGCCGACCCGTCGGCGGCTGGGCTCGGGCTGCCGTCGCCGCCCCGGTCGTCCGGTGGCACGACCAGGGCGTCCGCGTCCAGGCCGACGAGGGGCAGCAGCGGAACCGGGTCGAGCGGCGGTCCCGAGGACGGCGGGCCACCGGTCACGGTGGCGCTGTCGCCGGTCACGTCGACCGGCAACACGCCGGCACCGCATTCCTGCCGGACCACCCCTTGGCCGATCTTGCCGAGCCGGGCCAGCAGCCAGGCGGTGCCGACGCTCGGGTGGCCGGCGAACGGCAGCTCGGTGTCCGGAGTGAAGATCCGCAGCCGGTAGTCCGCCACGGCCGAGCGCATCGGGAACGCGGTCTCGGACAGGTGGAACTCGAGCGCGATGGCCTGCAGTGCGTCGGTGGGCAGGTCGTCGGCGTCCAGCACCACGGCGAGCGGGTTGCCGGCGAAGGGATGATCAGTGAAGACGTCGACCACGTGGTACGCGAGGGTCGGCACGCTCGGCACGCTACCGTGCCGACCCGATGCCCGACGGAACCGTTACCGGCCGCCGAGCTTGGAGACGTCGACCACCTGCTCAGCCGGCGGCGCGGTCACCGTGACCGGCACACCATAGTCGAGGAATTCCAGCGATCCGGTCTCGTCGGACTTGCCGTCGGCACTCGGGATCACCTCCAGCGGATAGGGCTCGCCGCGCACGGCGACATAGAGGGTGCCGCCCTTCGACGACTTCAGCCCGATCGCGTCGACCCCGCGGACGGTCTTCCGCTCGGCCTTCGTGACCGTGCCGTCCGGCGCCAGCAGCTCCTTCGCGTTCTTCCGCAGGTCGGTCAGGCTGGACAGCTCGGCGAAGTTCGGTGTGCTCGCCGGCACCTTGAGGTACCGGCCCTTCAACAACTCGGCGGCGGCAGCCTGGCCGGTGGAGCGCCAGAACGCCTCGGAGGCCTTCACATAGACGGTGGAGCCGACCCGGAGCAGTTCGATGGTCTGCCCGTTGGCGGTGACCGACCCGTTCGCCCCGTCCGGGCCGTACTTCATGTCCAGCCCGAACTGCTGGCCCTCGGTGAACCCGCCGCCCTTGACGTGCACAGAGCCGGCCTGACCGAGCGCCTCCGTCGCCTTGGCGAGGATCTCGGTCGGGGACAGGTCAGCGACACCGTTCTCGGCCGGGGTGGTGGTGACCGGGGCCCCGGATGTCGTGCCCGTACCAGTCGACCCGGACCCACCGCCACATCCAGCGACGAGCGCGGCGGCGGTCAGCGCCATGGCGAGCAGACGAGCGGGTCGAATCGGACTCATTGGCGTAACCCTCCAGGATGCGTTGCAGGAGTAAAGCACTCTTGCGCCCCGCGTGACCCAACCGGGGTGGCCGCGCGGCCCGGCACAGGGCAGTCGTCGACGGTAGCCTCACGGATCGTGACGACGGTGCCGAGGATCTACATCGCACGCCTCGCCGGCGTCGGGGTGTTCGATCCGAACGGTGACCCGATCGGTCGGGTCCGCGACGTCGTCGCAGCGCTGCGGCCCGGTCCGCAGCCGCCGCGGGTGCTGGGCCTGGTGGTCGAGATCCAACACCGACGCCGGATCTTCGTCCCGATCGGACGGATGACCTCCGCCGACGCCGACGCGGTGGTGCTCTCCACCGGCAGCGTGAACCTCCGCCGGTTCGAACAGCGGCCCACCGAGGCGCTCGTCCTGGGCGACCTGCTGGACCGGACCGTCACCATCGTCGAGACCGGCACCAAGGCCACCGTGGTCGATGCCGCGATGGAGCAGACCCGCACCAGGGACTGGGTGATATCCCGGGTGGCCGTCCGCGAGCACACCGGTGGCAGGCTGGCTCGCCGGCGGGGCCACATCAGGCAAGTCGACTGGGCCGCCGTGGCCGGGTTGACGAATACCGAGGAGGCGCAGGGCGCCGAGCATCTCCTCGGCGTGCTGGCCACGATGCGCCCCGCCGACCTGGCTCGCGCGCTGCAGGACCTGTCCGACAAACGCCGGCAGGAGGTTGCCGCCGCGCTCGACGACGAGCGGCTCGCCGACGTCCTGGAGGAGCTGCCGGAGGAGGACCAGGTCGCGATCATCGCCCGGCTGGCCGACGAGCGGGCCGCGGACGTCCTGGAGGCCATGGGGCCGGACGACGCGGCCGACCTGCTGCACGAACTGCCGGACGACGAGCAGGAACGGCTGCTGCAGTTGATGGAGCCGCGCGAGGCGGCGCCGGTGCGACGATTGCTCACCTATTCCGCCGACACCGCCGGCGGGTTGATGACCAGCGAGCCGATCATCCTTCCGCCCGACGCCACGATCGCCGAGGCGCTCGCCCGGGTGCGCAACCCGGACGTCAGCCCCGCGCTGGCCAGCCAGGTCTACGTGTGCCGGCCGCCCTCGGAGACCCCGACCGGCCGCTACCTCGGTGTCGCGCACATCCAGCGGCTCCTCCGAGAACCCCCGTCGGCGCTGGTCAGCGGAGTCCTCGACGACCTCCTCCCGCTGCGCCCGGAGACACCGACCGCCGAGGTGACCCGCTACCTGGCGACGTACGACCTGGTGGCCGCCGCGGTCGTGGACGAGCACGATCGGCTGGTGGGCTCGGTGACGGTCGACGACGTGCTCGACCATCTGCTGCCGGAGGACTGGCGGGAGAGGGATCTCGATGGTTGACCGCCCGGATCGCCGGCTGGACCAGCCGAAGGGGGCCCGCCGGACCGCACCGCGCTACGACGCCGAAGCGTTCGGACGGTTCGCCGAGACGATCGCCCGGTTCATCGGGACGGCGCGGTTCCTGGTCCTGCAGACGGTCGTGGTCATCGTCTGGGTCGGATGGAACATCGTCGCCCCGCCGCGGCTGCGGTTCGACCAGTACCCGTTCATCTTCCTGACCCTCGCCCTCTCGCTGCAGGCCGCGTACGCCGCGCCGCTGATCCTGCTCGCTCAGAACCGGCAGGACGATCGCGACCGGATCAACCTCGAGGAGGACCGGCAGCGCGCGCAGCAGCTTCGGGCCGACATCGAGTACGTCGCCCGCGAGCTGGCCGCGGTCCGGATCGCGCTCGGCGAACTGGCCACCCGTGACTTCATCCGGTCCGAGCTCGAGCACCGGCCCGGGCACACCGCTCGGGCGGGCGACGATGGCGAGGTCGAGCGCACGGGTTGACCCGGCCGTCAGCGACCTGCGACTCAACGTCGTCGGTCCGGGGATCGCGGTGCCGACGGATCCGGCCAGTTCTCCGGCCGCTGATCACGCCGGGCCGCCAGCTCCGGGTGTCAGCCGCCGGGTGTCAGCCGCCGGGTGTCAGCCGCCGGGTGTCAGCCGCCGGGTGTCAGCCGCCGGGTGTCAGCCGCCGGCGACCTGCGCCGGTTCGCGGTCCTCGTAGTCCTCGTGATCCGCATAGTCCACGTGGTCCACGTGGTCCGCGTGGTCCGCCGCCTCGGCCGCGCCGCATCCGCCGGCTGGCTCGGTCGTCGGCTCTCCGGCCGGCAGCAGCTTGCGCAGCAGCCCGCCGAGCGCGTCCAGCTCCGCCGCGGACAGCCGGCCGGCCACGTACTCCTGGATCCCGCGCAGGTGCGTCGGCGCCGCGGTCCGCAACCGCGCCCGACCGGCCTCGGTGATCACCGTGAAGGTGCCCCTGGCGTCCGACGGGCAGGACTGCCGTTCGGCCAGACCGTCCGCCGCGAGCCGGTCCACGAGCCGGGTCAGCCCGGACCGGGACAACAGCACCCGGTCGGCGAGATCGGTCATCCGCAGCCGCCCTTCGGGCGCCTCGGCCAGCTGAACGAGCACGTCGTACGAGGCCAGCGGCAGGTCGTGGTCGACCAGCAGGTCGTGCTCGAGCCGGCGGATGAGGCTGGCGTGTGCCCGCAGGAACGTGCGCCACACCGCGAGCTCCCGGTCGGTGAGCCGGGGCGGGTCGCTCGTGGTGGACACCCCTCGATCCTAGTTGGCCAAGTCCTGCCGGGCTCGTCGTTACCATGGCTACGTGGTCACATCTGAGCAGGTCACCGCGGCCCTCGCGGGCGTCCGCGACCCCGACATCCGCCGACCGATCACCGAGCTGGGGATGGTCAAGGACGTCGCGATCACCCCGGCCGGGGCGGTGACCGTGTCGGTGTGGCTGACGGTGGCCGGCTGCCCGATGCGGGAGACGATCACCCGGGACGTGACGAACGCGGTGACCGCGGTCTCCGGGGTCACCGGCGTCACCGTCGAGCTCGACGTGATGAGCGAGGCCCAGCGCCGTCAGCTGCAGGAACAGCTGCGCGGCGGCGCACCCGCGGCCGAGATCCCGTTCGCCCAGCCCGGGTCGCTCACCAGGGTGTACGCGGTCGCATCCGGCAAGGGCGGGGTCGGCAAGTCGTCGGTGACGGTGAACGTCGCGGTGTCCCTGGCCGAGCGCGGGCTGGCCGTGGGCGTGGTGGACGCCGACATCTACGGGCACAGCGTGCCGCGGATGCTCGGGGTGACCGGCCGCCCGACGAAGGTGGAACAGATGATCATGCCGCCGCAGGCGTACGGCGTCCGGGTCATCTCGATCGGGATGTTCACCGCTGGCAACACGGCGGTGGTATGGCGGGGGCCGATGCTGCACCGGGCGCTGCAGCAGTTCCTCGCCGACGTGTTCTGGGGCGACCTGGACGTGCTGCTGCTCGACCTGCCGCCGGGCACCGGCGACATCGCCATCTCGGTCGCCCAGCTGGTGCCGGGCGCCGAACTGCTCGTGGTCACCACCCCCCAGGTCGCCGCCCGGGAGGTGGCCGAGCGGGCCGGCTCGATCGCCGTGCAGACCCACCAGAACGTGGTCGGTGTGGTCGAGAACATGTCCTGGCTGGACGTGCCGGGCGGCGGACGGATGGAGCTGTTCGGGTCGGGCGGGGGCGCCGCGGTTGCCGAGTCGCTGACCCGCTCGACCGGCGCGCGGGTTCCGCTAATCGGTCAGATCCCCATCGACGTGCGGGTGCGTGAGGGCGGTGACGAGGGCCGACCGATCGTCGCGACCGATCCCGACGCCCCGGCCGCTGTCGCGCTGCGCGGCGTCGCGGACGCTCTCGGCACCCGGCAGCGCAGCCTGGCCGGGCGACCGCTCACCCTCACCCCGGTACGGCACTGAGCCGGCCGCCGCCGGCCACGATCGGTGGACCGCCCCGCGGCGGGCGCACCAGGGACAGTGGCCGGCGCGCGGAGACGGTGGGATCAGGTGGTGTCGGGATCGTACGGCGGCCGCTCGCCGTCGTCGAGCGGTCCGCCCGCCAGGCCACGCCCAGCCCCCGGGCCACGCCCAGCCCCTCCCGGGCCACGCCCAGCCCCCGGACCCCGCTCGGAACCCGGACCCCGCCCAGCCGCCGGGCCATGCCCAGTCCCCGGGCCACGCCCAGCCCCCGGACCCCGCTCGGACCCGGGGCCACGCTCGGACGGCGGGCGCCGCGGCAGGTCGAGATCGAGCTCGTCGTCGTCCTCGAGGAGGTGCTTGCGGACGAACGCGCGCGGGTTGAGCGTGTCGAAGTCGAAGTCGGCGAACTCGGGCCCCAGCTCCGACTTGAGCTGGGTGCGGGCGCCCTGCGCCATCTTCCGCAGCTCACGGAGCATCCGCGCGGCGTCCCGGGCCACCGCGGGCAGCTTGTCGGGCCCGAAGACGAGCAGCGCCACCACGAGCAGCGCGCCGATCTCGAGCCAGCCGAGGTTGCCGAACATGCCCTTCAGCGTAGGACATCTCTGCCGGAGTTTGGCGAGCGCGCGATGCCCCCGGGTGCCCCGGGTCCCCCCGGGTGCCCCGGGTGCCCGGGCACTGGTGCCCGCTGCCCCGGTGCCCCGGCCTCAAATCAGTCGGACTGGAGCGTGGCGGAGGCATGCCGGGTCTTGCCGGCCCGGACATAGGTCAGGGTGACGATGTCGCCGATGTCGTGCCCGCGGATCTTCACAGTCAGCGAGTCCGCACCGGTGATCAGCTCGCTGCCCACCCGGGTGATGACGTCGCCCTCGCGCAGCCCGGCCTTCGCGGCGGAGCCCCCCGGGTTCACCGCCTCGACCTGTGCCCCGTCCCGGGAGCCGTCGGTGACCGACGTGACGTGCACGCCGAGGGTGGCGTGCTGGGCCCGACCGGTTCGGATCAGCTGCTGGGCGACCCTCCGGGCCTCGTTGATCGGGATCGCGAAGCCGACGCCGATGTTGCCGCCGCTGCTCCGGCCGCCCGCGCTCAGCGTCGCAATGGCCGAGTTGATGCCGATCACCGCACCGGTGCCGTCGACCAGCGCGCCGCCGGAGTTGCCCGGGTTGATTGCGGCGTCGGTCTGGATCGCGTTGGCCACCGCGTCGCTGTCGCTGCCCTCGCCGTCGAGCCGGACCGGCCGGTTCAGGGCGCTGACGATCCCGGACGTGACCGTGCCGGCAAGGCCGAGCGGCGAACCGATCGCGATCACCGGGTCGCCCACCGCCAGCGCGGACGAGTCGCCGAGCTGAGCGACGGTGAGACTCTTCTTCTCCACTTTGATCACCGCGAGGTCGGACTTGGGGTCGCGGCCCACGATCCGGGCCGGCGCGCTGGACTCGTCCGAGAAGATCGCCCGCAGCGTGCCCCTGCCGGTCGCCACCGACGCCACCACGTGGTTGTTCGTGACGATGTAGCCGTTGCCGTCGACGACCACCCCGGACCCGGTGCCGGAGCCGGAGGGCGACCGCACCTCGACCGACACCACCGCGGGTAGCACCCGCTTGGCGATGTCGGCCACCGAGCCGGGCGACCGGTCCACCGAGGGGCTGACCGTGGTCAGCGTCGCCTCCGGGTCGAGCAGGGCCGGGGCCAGCCGGGACGCGGCGTAGTAGCCGACGATCCCGCCGGCGGTGCCGGCGAGCAGCGCCGACACGACGAGCACGATCGCCGCCATCAGCGACATCTGGCGCAGCCGCCAGCGACGCCGGCTCTCGCCCCCGCCGGCCCCGTCGTCGGGCTGGCCGTCCGGATGGTCGCCGAAGTCGGGCGGACCGCCCAGGTACGCCGCGGAGCGGGCGTCCCGCCACGGGTCGGTGGGCGCGTCCGGCTTCCACCACGGCGACTCGGGCGGCGGCCGGGGGTCGCTGAGCACGCCCGGCGGAGGGTCGAACGCGTCGTGCACGCCGCCTGGACGGCCGTACGCCGCCCGCTGGCCCGGGGACGGTGGTGCCGGCGGCGGGCCGGACCGGGCCGGCGCCGGCCGCACCGGTGCGAAGGAGTCGGTCACACCAGGCGGCCGCCCGAACGCGGACTCCAGCGCGGCGGCGCTCCCGGCCGACGCCGAACCGGCGACTGACCCGTTACCGCGCTGGTCGGTCATCGACCTGGTTCTCCCTCCAGTTCGATGTCCAGCCTGCCCGAGGCACCGTCAAGTCCCCGTCAGGTGGAGGGAGCAGGCCGCCCGGGGCCGGGTCGCGACGCCCGTCGGGTCAGCGGCCCGGGCCGGGAAGCAGCGCGGCGCGACGCTGGGTGGGCACACTCACGGTGAGCGTGCCGGCCTGGAGCGGCTCGCCGGAGACCGGGCCACGGTCGATCACCAGTCGCGGCGGGTCGCCGGACGACCCGCCGACCCGCTGGGCCGGCAATCCAGAACTGGAGCTGCCGGTCGACGCGGCCGATGCGATCACCCCGAACGCGAGGCCGGCGAGGGCACCGGCCATCCGGCGACTACGGCGACGACGGAGGGACGGGAAAGCCGACGGGTACGACTCGGGGCGGTCGCCGCGCCCAGCGGCCCGCCGGCCCGCCGCGGTCGGGCCGGAGTCGACGCCCTCGGCCGGCACCACCGGCAGGCCGGCCCGGAGCCGTCCACCGCCGAGCCCGACACCGTCCGATCCGGCACCGAGCAATCCCGCACCGGCGGCACCGGCGGCGGTCGGAATCATGGCTCCGACCGGCGACCCGTGACTGGCGAACTGGACACCTCTGGTCACCTCCGGCCAGACCGGCATCCGAGCCCAGCCGAACTGGTCCCCATCGACGGCGTAGACGATGTCGGACCCACCCAGGTCGGTGGTCATCGGGATGTCCCGCAGCCGGGCGACCAGCCCGCTCGATGGCTCGGGATCCAGCGCGGCGGCGAGCAGCACCTTCGCCTCGCGTTGCGCGCCGACCACCGCGCGGCACTCGGCGCACGAAAGCAGGTGGCGTTCCGCCCGGTCACGGGCGGTCGGGGAGAGCGCGTCGTCGACGTACGCGGCGACGGCCTCCCCGGCGAGGTGCACGTCGGGCAGGGTCACGACGCACCTCCCTCGGAAGCGAACCCGGGCGCTTGCCCGGGGGTGGGATCGTCCTGCGCGGCGCCGTCGGACCCGCGGGCGGGCGGGAAGACCTCCCGCGGCGCCCGGTGGCTCAACGCCTCCCGGAGCTGCAGCCGGCCGCGGTGGATACGGGACCGTACGGTGCCGAGCTTGATGCCGAGCGTGGCCGCGATCTCCTCGTACGACAGGCCCTCGATGTCGCACAGCACCACCGCGGCGCGGAAGTCGGGGGGCAGCCCGTCCAGCGCGGTCTGCACGTCCGGGTCCAGGTGCAGGTCGGTGTACACCTGCTCCGGGCTGCGCTCCCGCCCGGCCACCCGCTCGGTGTCCTCCGGCAGCGCGTCGAACCGGATCCGCTGCCGGCGGCGCACCAGGTCGAGGAACAGGTTCGTGGTGATCCGGTGCAGCCACCCCTCGAACGTGCCGGGTGTGTACTCCGCGAGCGACCGGAAAACCCGGACGAACGTCTCCTGGGTCAGGTCCTCGGCGTCCTGCTGGTTGCCGGACAGTCGATAGGCCAGCCGGTAGACCCGCGCCGAGTGCTCCCGCACGACCTCTTCCCAGGTCGGCGGCACCCACGCCGCAGCGGAGACGTCGGCCACCGCACCTCCAGCCTCACCACCGAACGACACCCTCATGGTGCCCGCCAACCTCCCCGACGAGAACACATCGCCCGTTCAGTTCGTGTGAACGCGCGATGCGGTGCGGGCGTTCCCGATCAGTAGACGGCTCAGACCACCGATCCGGGACGCTAGGGTGTCCAGGATCACCCAGGGAGGTTCGTCATGACGGTCACGGCCGGCCTGGTCGCGAGCCGGGACTACGCGGAGGCGTTTCTGGCCGAGGACGCGCCGCTGACCGCCGGCCGGGTACGCGCCGCCGAGTTGGGCTGCTCGCCGATCGGTCCGGGCGGCGGTGCCGCGCTGCGGTTCCTGACCGCGGTGCTGGCCGCCCGGGCGGTGGTCGAGATCGGCACCGGCACAGGCGTCTCCGGCCTCTGGCTGCTGCGCGGCATGCGCCCGGAGGGCGTACTGACCACGGTCGACCTCGAGCCGGAGCACCAACGGGCGGCGCGGCAGACGTTCGCCGAGGCCGGGGTGCCGAGCAGCCGGACCCGGCTGATCAACGGGGCGGCGCTGGAAGTGCTGCCGCGGCTCACCGACGGCGGGTACGACCTGGTGTTCTGCGACGCGGTGAAGACCGAGTACGGCGACTACCTGGCCGAGGCGCTGCGACTGCTGCGGGCCGGCGGGGTGGTCGCGTTCGACAACACGCTGTGGCACGACCGGGTGGCCGACCCGTCGGCCCGCGATCCGGAGACCGTGGCGATCCGGGACGTCAACCGCGCCGTGCGGGACGACGATCGGCTCGTCCCAGTGCTGCTGCCGGTCGGCGACGGTCTGCTCGCCGCCGTCTACCGCCCCTAGCGCCTCGCGCCGCCGCCGGTGACGAGTCCGCGCCGCCGGTAACGAGTCCGCGCCGCCGGTAACGAGTCCGCGCCGCCGGTAACGAG